>Ga0078972_1008468_pt1 | contig 21463 bp, 13 predicted proteins | sample YelNatPaOPGAMG01_FD_67568 | JGI IMG/M metagenome (GOLD analysis project Ga0078972, IMG submission 67568) | Hot spring thermophilic microbial communities from Obsidian Pool, Yellowstone National Park, USA - OP-RAMG-01 (SPADES assembly) (version 2) | ecosystem: Environmental > Aquatic > Thermal...
GAATCGGATACGCACACGGGCACATTGCGCTTTCTGCGCTTACCCACTGTGGTGGGTGTCAAGCACAAACCCGCATAGCCAACCGACAACAACGCATTCGATGCATGATCACGAAGTGGAGGGGCGGCTCCCAGGATATATCCTAACAGCCAAGTGTCTCCAGCGTGTCGTGCAGCGAAGGCAAGCCTGCATCCGCAGACTGTCCAAGCACAAACTGAAGACGAGATCCGATTCTACGTCGGGTGAACCACGCCTCGAGCCGATGCCCTCTGTGATATAGAAAAGCTGGTCTAACTCTATGAAGTATCTACTCCAGCGGTTAAGGTGCAAAGGCGGATACGGAAAGGCAGGCACTAGGCACACACGATAGGACGTATGAAACGACCAGAATATCCGAGAAGACGTATAGGTAATGTAACTTGGGAGCAGGGGATTGATGGATCCTTTACAGGGTACTGAAAATAACACAAAAAAAGTAAGAGAAGAAAAAGCGTACAATTGGAGAACGCTGGCCTAAGTAAACGCTTTGTCAATGGAAAAAAACTGGGAGGCGTCTGCACGTCAGATGGAGACGTTTTGTCTAGGACGCTGTTCGCCGCCATGACACCGCTGGCGACGACAACGTTTCTCTTTTGAAAGGCGTTTGTTCTCGGCGCACGGTGACCTTTTTCTGCAACACGATCTGTTCGGCGAGTCGACGACCTCTGTTCGCACTTTGGACTCGAGAATAGTTTCCCGTCGCCTCAAACGTTGTACCGATTTCTCAGAAACGTGAGCTGCGACATGGAAGGCATTTATCCCACCCAGGGGGGCGTTTATGGAGGTCCGCGCTACGGAGCGCCGCACGGCGCTGTTCCAAGTGCGGAACAACAGCCTATGTACGCTGGAGACGCGGCTGTTGGACCAAGTCCTGTGCAATCGAGTTCGGGGCCTGGCTGGACTGGTGCTGCCGGTCCGGTAACCAGCGCTACCAGTGGCTCGCCACTACGAGGCGCTGCTGCCGCTGCCGTCCAAAACCTGTCGACGCACTTCGGTCGCTCGGGGCGAATCGGGAAAGGTAGCATTTCCATGATTACTCGCGTGCTCTTGGTTGCTACGTTTTTGGAGGACGCTTTGCGGGTGCTTTCAGATCTTGGTGGCCAAGCGCGCTTTCTGCGGCACTTTTACGGGGTCCCCGTTTGGGCCGGCACCCTCTTCCTACTGGGTATGGTGTGCCTCTCGGTGTCGGCGTCGCTGGCCATTATCGCAGCAGGGCGGGCACGCACCACTGGGAAAGCTTTCCAGCGCGATCGGGCCTTGCTCTCACTGCAGGAGCGAGCTTCATACGTGCTCATCGTCCATATCCTCGTGCAACAGGCATTGTATGGCAGGGACGCTCCGGCAACTGGGGGCAACGTGTCGTTTCTGGTTCGGAATATTTGCCTGGCTGGTTCGTTCCTCATGGTTGCGGCGAATGCACGTATTAAAAAAGGCCTCAGCGCACTTCCCGGTGGACTTCTGGGCGGATTCAGCCGCCCAGCTAGCAGTGGTACCGCTTCAGGATCCGCCTTGCTGAGCTCCCAGAAAGTTTTCGAATACATGCAACTGACTGCACGCATCATGCTGGTGCTGTTACCCATCGATTTTCTATCGTCCTTGGGATTTTTAGGAACGCTGCTTGCAGTACCGGTCATGGTTGCGGTTTTGGCTGGGTACCGGACACGCATCAGCGGGTCCATTCTGATTGCGTTTTATGCGGCACACAATCTGCTGATGTCGGCTTTCTGGAAGGTCAATGATCGTTCACCTTTTGGTCAGTATGCGCGAGATGTCAAACAGTATGAATTCGTACAGACGATCAGCATCATGGCGGGGGTGCTCATGCTCGTCTTCGAAGGGCCTGGTGCGCTCTCTTTCGACCAGCAACAGCGGGAGATTTGAGCACCGGTACTCCCCGCATCGGTATGTTTGCTCGGGTGACCAGCTCGCTGCAAGAGCACGAGCAAGGTCCTGCGCCATCGTCTGTTTGGCGGACGGCACGGAGGTGACGGTTAACGTTGTGGGTTGCGGAACCTGCCGAGCGAACGCATCGAGTAGATGCTTGCATAGGTGCGCTGGTCAGCAGCAACGAGTCGCAGCAACAGATCGCGTGCGTCTTGACGAATATGTAATGCACGCTGAAACGCTTGTCACCGGCATGAGCGAGCGCGATCAGAATGGTTTGAGGTCAGGGTTTCCAACGATTTGCACGCGCCATGCGGAAAACCCTTTGCTTGACGCTTGGCAGAAGCGATGGGATATCAAATGTCGTCTCCAATTGAAACGCATTTTATTCAGTTTCATGACGAATACACAGCGCGGCACGACGAGGCCGATCTATTCGAACTGGACAGAATCAGTTGATAGGTATTGGTAGGAAGTGTTCGCTCAACATTTTCCATAGATGCGGTATCTCTGGGCGCTAGTTGTCAGGCACACTCCACGTACGCGGAGCTGTTGCGTCAACGCCAATCCATCTTGCTTTGTGCTGCCGTTCAGCTTCTTCGCTCTGCAGTCGCTGCGGCACTGATGGTTTATTCAGAGAACACGAATGACTAGGTGTTGACATACACACACACACACACACTGCCCATGTATTCGCGGAGCATTGCATAACCAGCACATCTCCCGTGCATGGTGTTGCGATGGCGACATCAGGGTGCCGGCGCAGATAGCTTCGCGAACCGTGCCTCTAGTCGTGCGCGCTCTTCCTCGTCTAGACGACGCTGCCTCCGGCGCTCTTCGTCTGCTCGCCGAACACGTGTGGCATCGAGCGCAGTCAACCCTGGTGAAGCCAAAGCATCGGCAAGCTCGAGACCGTACTCATCGGCGACTCTCTGAATCAAGCGGTCCACCTCTTCGCGTGGCGCCCCGACGTCGGCCACAGTACGCATGGTCTCGTCCACATATGTGGAACGCACGTCCATATCCTCCATAATGCGCTCGAACTGCGCTAAACGGCTCGCGATTTCTTCCAAGTCCATTCGCTCTACAGCTCGACTCAGGTGCGTCGACACCGCCGTGATATTCCCCGTGGCGAGACGCAAGTTCTGACTCGACTCTATTCGTGCCGCAACAGCGTCCATCCGAGCTTGTAGTTTTAAGTATGCGTTGGATTGTTTGTTGTTGCGGATAGATGATTCGGCGTGCGTGCGTGCCGCTTCCAGGTTTCCGCTCGAAAGCGCTTTCCGCGTCCGTTCCTTTTCCTGTTCAGCGAGACGTTGGTGCTTGACTGCAAGACGACCAAGCCTCTTTGCTGTCAACCGCATATCGAAGACCTTTCGGTCTATTTTCTGCATTCCAGAAAGTGATCCGCCCATGTTCCGTAGAACAGGTTCTGGAGTTCTCGTACGACTAGCCGCACGAAGAGGTGCGAAGAATCCCCGCCCCCGGGAACGTACAGCAGGTAGGCGGTGCGCGCGCGCTATGTTGCGTGCCGCGGCTGCCGTGCCGGAGACAGCACCGAAGCTGGCGCTGTCCACAGCGAGGCAGGTGTGTGTGCTGGTGTAACGGCAGCGCGGCGGCGGGCTGAGGCGCGACGCTGGTGGCCCCCATTGCCGCCGAGGCACTCCCTGAATCGCCTGCCGACGGCGCCGCTAGAGCCGATATCTGAACAACAACCCGAGCAGCGATACCGTTATTGCCAATTTTGTTTTGCAGTGATGGAATTCCAGGTTGTCTTGGAACGCTCACGACCCGAGAACGTGCACCAGAGACGTTGTGTGAAGCCTACGGGCTTCTGGGCATCTGGCTGCGGTGTATGGCGAGGCAGGAGGCGTTGCATCGCGCATGGAATGGTGCTGCGGATGCAGCGTGCGAACGTCTGCGGCGAGTGCACCACCACATCCGATATGTGTTGAGCGTACTTGGCGCTCCAAAACGGCACCATATCGTGACGGCACTTGGTGGGAGTGTTCGGTACGATCCCGGAATCGGTGTTTCGCGACACCGTCTGGAGTTGATGGGCAATCTATTCGAAAGAGGTGCTTGCTGCACTTGCGAATCTCATTTCATATGCATGGTTGTGCATTGGTGTATGCGCTTTCAACTGGGCGGGCGTCCATTGAGGATGCGAATCTAATGGAATACGAGCAACTTGCGGTGTTATTCGTGGCGGTCTTCACACTGCGGATACCACCGCAGCCTCGCCATGGATGCACATCGTCGCCCGCAGCGTTACACACAGAGCAGTGCATTCCGGAACAAGTTCACGGGCATGTCGCTTTCGTATTTGGTTGTTTTCATCGTGGATATTCTTTGGCAGGAATGTACCGTGTAGATTGGAGAAAGCTGGCGGAAACTATTTACGCTGTCGGTGGTTCACTTCGAAAGAGGAACTTTATTGTCCAAGTCAGTCATTTTACGGACGGCAGGTGGATGAACCGCCTTTCTCGTAGTCCGTATCTTGAGCGACATGCAAACAACATAGTGCTATCCAAACTCTGCATCAATCACTGTCTCATAGTGAATTCGTTGCATTTGATACCCGCTCAAAGAAATAGTACTGAAGAAGCGACAGGTCATGAAGTTTCTGTACCGTAATTACGTACGATGATGAGGAGACACGCTTGGACAAGGCAAGGAGAACGCTTCGCCGAGATATCGTCGTGCATTCGGCAAAACACGATCGATTTCGAACCGAAACGCGAAAGGTTTCAAGAGGAAGGACCAAAGTCAGTCTCACTCGATAACACTATTGAGGAAATGTAGTACATCTGGATGTGGGTTCGCAAAGTGCGGCAACCCGGTCTCCATAAAGAAGAACCAATCGAATACGAGGGCACGATCAGTCCCAGTGTCGATTCTGTCGTTCGTCGCCTACAAATCGCCAAATGGACAGTGTCGCTCAACACTTCATCCTTCGTAAAATCACTCTGTAGCTTCTACTTCCCGAATTGGTCTGCCCTGCTGTTAGATGACTTCGATTTCTACCACTCAAAAGCGGTCATGGAGCATGCAGCAGAAATCAACATCGCGCTTCGCTTTGTGGCATGGCCTTCGATCTGACTCGATCCAGCCAATGACGCTTTGTCTGTTTTCGAACGCCACTCTTATGCTCACAGATCTATAGACGAGTCGTTCGCATCCGCGTCACCATTCTTCGACAATTCGTTCCCAGGCTCACCGCGCACCGAACTGCTCTGCTGCTTCTCCGCTGGTGAGCGGGAGGGAGCGACACCGCGCCCTTCGGTCCGCGTGCGTGCTTGCGGAAGACAAGGTGACGAAAAGGTACGTAACGAACTGTAGCTAGATACATAGGAAAGGGCAAGGTTACGTCCCAAGGTGTACCTCACGTGTGTGCGAATCCCATGGAAAAAAGGAATATGCACTGCACCCACCGCATCCATGCCACTCGGCAAGGTAAGCCCCGGGACCCAGCTGGACGCGCTGTGCACCGTATCGAGCAGAGAATGATACACAGAACGCTTCATTCAGAGCGTCGTTGGGCGCACGAATGGATCACGCGGATGACTTCGGGCACGAGCACACGGGACCGCACCTGGAGTCGCCGTGGATTTCTTTTTTTCTGCACGGTGACAAGGAACGTGCATCCGACCACTTGATCAATGCATTGGAAAAGCAAATGACCGATAAGTCGCGTCGTTCGGCAGCAGTCTATGGCGCTGCACGTGTTTTTGTGCACAACGGCTGCCAGCCTGTTCCATGGTCGAGAGCGTGCATCGAGTGCGGGAATCGTTCTGACTCGATTCCCGCACTCGATGCGGTCTCGACGGCGTACTCGCATCACGAGCATGGGTGCCCGCTGAAAATGGTACAAGAAAAAAGAGAGCTGGATGCAATCCTTGGTGTCCGGTAAGCTGCCGGAGCCTTGGACGGCTAGGCAATCGAATGCGAGAAGCGTCGCCGTCGTATGTCTTTCTGCACCATGAACAATGCGCACATGGCCTTTCTTGACTGAGCATTGAGCACATCGATCAACACTCGGTAAAGCCTAAAGCCCTGGTCGTGTACACCTGCTCTGTGTCGAGCGAAATCTAGATGGAACCGTTTCGTAGTCTGTGCGTGCATTGTGCTAAAACGCGAAAGACTTGCGTTGAAAAAAATCAGTGTTCAGGAGAGGCGGCGCTGGATTCTTGCCACGACCGAGGCACTGGTGTGGTGCAGTTTGGGTACCTTGACCGGCTGCGGCGTTGCATATATGCACCGGGAACAATTTAGCTCTACAATTCGTAAACATTTATGATCTTCCATGATTCGATACTACCGAAAATATGCACGACAACACAGACCGTGTCCATCTATCCTCTGAAAAGTTCGATACCTGACAATTTGCAACACCGGCGCGTGGAATGCATTGGTGTTGGATCAACAAGATATCGGCACTGACTGGGGATCCCCGACTGCGCAATGTACATCGGCATCCGGGAAAGCGTTCATCATGCCACGCCCTACCCCTGTGATTCAGCTGCCAATGCCCGTGCTTGCTTTCGGGGGCCATGGTCATCGATGACGGTCCACCGTGCACCGAGTGTGCCGTCAGCGTCCGCCATAGCGTCTGAAGTAGCGATGCGGACACAGCATCTCAGTAGCACAGTATCGCTATCCTACAGTAGGCGTCTGTTTTGACATTCGCGCCTAGATGTGTGAATCCGGCGAGCCGCACGACGGCATGCACGTGACGTGGTGCGCAACATCCGCCAATATGCCTCAAGGTACAGGGTGCGTGACGGGAAGCGCTTTGCTTGGAGACGCTCGCGCGTGTTGCGAAGCATACCTCTGCGGAGGGTAATGGTCAGCGGATTCTGCGAAGCGCCCTCCACGGCGGGTGCATAGTCCCCGCTTCACTTTGCGTGTTGTTTCCATCGGTACCGCAGCGTGAACGCCGCGTTCATTGCATCCAAAGCTACATCTATTTATGCGTCCCGCGTCCAAGAACAAGCGTTTATGCGGAAAGCAAAAGGATTTCGTCCAGTGAATTGTATTCGTTGGAGCGAAGCGCACCCTCAGACGACGCCGCGTGCCCGCAGGAGGTCGATCACGTGGCCAGCGCTCGCTGGTACCCTGTGAACGTCATTCGCGTAACGGCTCGCGATATTCTGTATTTTTCGTTCATGGTACGCGACCTTACTGTCCGTGAACTTGAGCCCATGCGCGGTGCTCACAACGACCGTGCGATCTTTCACACCGATGATACCCCGCTCGCGCAGCTTCATCAGCACCGCAAGCGCAACTCCCGTGTGCGGGCAGTTGAACATGCCAGTCCGATCTGCCTGGGCAGCAGCGTCAAGGAGTTCCTCTTCAGTGGCCTGCTCGACCAGACCGTTGGTTTCGTCGATTGCACGTATCGCCCTATGAATGCTTACTGGGTCTCCGATTTGAATCGCGCTTGCAACCGTCTTCTTCGCGGTGACAGGTGCGTATGCGCTCCAGTCGCCTTTATAGCCACCGGCCTTGTAGGCCAGATAGAGAGGGTTCGCGTTCGCTGATTGTGCCACAACGAGGCGTGGAAGTCGATCCGTTAGTCCCAGGTCTCGCATCATCGCAAATCCTTTGTAGAATGCGTACACATTACCTAGATTTCCCCCAGGCACGATGACCCAGTCGGGCACCTGCCAGTCAAACTGTTGCGCGATCTCGATGCTTACGGTCTTCTGACCTTCCAGGCGCAGCGAGTTCATCGAGTTTGCGAGATAGATAGGGTACTGCTCAACAACTTCTTGGATCAGCTTCATACAGCCATCAAAATCAGTTTCAATGGATAGAACGATAGAGCCGTTCGCGATCGGTTGCACAAGCTGCGAAATGGTAATCTTGTCCGCCGGCAGAAACACAACGGAGGGAATACCGGCGGCTGCACAGTAGGCAGCCAGCGCTGCCGATGTATCACCAGTGCTGGCACAGCCCACAGCCTTGATTTTCGCTTTGTTGCTCTTAATCATGTGATTCACCTGCGAGACGAGCACAGTCATGCCCAGGTCTTTGAACGAGCCCGTATGCGAGTTCCCACACTGTTTCACCCACAGGTCGTCCATGCCAAGCACTTCCTTCCCAAAACGCTCCGCCCAGAACAGGTTCGAGTTACCCTCGAACATGCTGACAACGTCGCCGTCTGGAATCGACGGTAGCACCCATTCCTTCTTGGACCACACCCCGGAGCCGAACGGAAACACTGTTCGCCCCGAGCGCAGATCAAAGAGCGCCTTCCACTCTGCTGCTGACACTTGCCGCAAAGCCTCCATATTGTGTTCTACCTCCAGCAGACCGTTCGTCCGTTTTGAACGATATATAATTTGGTCCAGGGAGTAGCGCTCCTGGGCTAGTGTCGCATCCCGGTCGGCACCGAACGGCACGTAGTCGGCGTGGAAGGCCTCTGCGACCTCCGCGGGCAGCGTCATGGTTTTCCGTTTGTCTTCGTCGCCGAGCTCCCACCACGAGGGTGCCGACGGAACGTGCGGGCGGTTGCGTGTGCTCCCAGCACCGCTGGCAGCCGAACGCGCATCCTCTGCTAGCGTCAACCGGACACAGAAGCGCCGGTGCTGCGTAGCCCGTCGAAAAGAAGAGCCATACCTGTTTTTCACAAAGTGTAATTCACTGTAACAATTATTGACAGGTGAGGCAAGAAAATTTCTTGAATGTGACGGCCACCAGAATACAAACATGACGGAGTTCGTGATAGGTAACGTTCGGCTCCAACAACGGTACCTGTGGCTGGAGGGCGTGCGCAGCGACGCTGGCGAAGCAACGGCCGTCCGAGGCGCCGCTGCGCTCGCCGGCGGCGCGATCCGTGACGCCTGCCCCGCCGATGACTTGCACAGGGCGGATGATCGATGCGTCGATCGGCGGTGGTACTGAAGGGTTGTTTAGAAGATCCTACACGCCTCCATAAAGGCGTATACGATACTGCTCGATATCCCGGAAAGCGTTGAACTGCGACACGGTGGATTCAGAGTCGATGGATCAAGAGCATCTGTACGCGTCTTTGGGAATCACGGTGATTCTAGCATCCTATAAAAGATCCTACACGCCTCCATAAAGGCGTATACGATACTGCTCGATATCCCGGAAAGCGTTGAACTGCGACACGGAGGATTCAGAGTCGATGGATCAAGAGCATCTGTACGCGTCTTTTGGGAATCACGGTGCGAGTGTACGAGCCTCTCGGTGCCTAGCCTGCCTTGCCGGTTCGCTACCACGCCTGGGGTGCTGCCAGTGCGGCGATCAGTTCATTGAATCACGTTCCCTATCGTGTGCGCAGATGCGGCAAGCTGGCGACCATGAGAGACAGCACAGCTTCTCTATGAACGGTAAAACACTCCAAATGCTTCGGAAGCGTGTCCGAGTTAGACACAGCGGTAACGTTGATCTGGCGACCTTGTGGATATCAACTATGCCATGGAGGTTTGCGGTGACGAAGGAGCGCTTGGCATGCTATGGCATCAAAGTCTCGAGTCTTTTGTTCGCATGTTCAGCAATTTGGCACCAGATTCAAGAATTGTGTTTCTTCCCTGCACGTGGGTGTTGTGGGGCCTGTGCCAATCGCGATTTGCTCAAGAGTGGCGCGCGAGAATCCACCGGGTGGGCGGAGCTTGCTGATTGCCAGGCGACATGCTCCGCCTCGTTTACGGACACGTTCCTGTTCCTGTTCCTGTTCCAGAACGGTGAATTAAGGAAGGAGCCGAACGGGCTCCTTCCGTCGTTCCTTCGGGCTCGTCTACAGTAAGCATGGCTTCGTTGCAGTTCAGTCGCACTGGGGCGCATCACGCTGCTGCGGCAAGTGCTCAGAGATTGCCTTCGTCGCCACGTTCCGCCAGCGCGTCATTCGTGGTGTTAGTGGCCTTGTCTGCGCTGCGGGTCTATTCAAGACCGGCAACAAGCCCCTGGTTCCAGCGCAGGTCACTAACGTCTCGAACGGACACCCGAGGAGTTCACAAATCTTCTGTGTCGCCGTAGAACGCTTCTGGCACTGATGGAACGCGCCTCGATCCCATGAAGAGACAGTCTCCGCAGACGTCTCGCGGTGGAGCACCGTGTTGTGAACGCCTCGGACGGGTCCCAGCAGACACACAGGCTTGCAGGAAAGCGCGTAGCTTTCAGAATCGATAGTCCCGGATACGCGGACAAACGCTTCTCTAACTCATTTCTGAATATATTTCGCTTCCCCTAAAAGCATGGCCTCAAGCTCGTGGACACATGGATCACGCGTTCAGCATACCGACAACAACGATGCCCCACATATGAACGCGGGTTGCAGGCGTGTGTGCCATGTGGATCGCCGCTCGTACCATCTTCTGTGCAGGTCCCGCGTCTGGATGAGCCGCTAACCGCGCACCATCGAGCAGCGCGCGATTGTCGCCCAAGGCGCTCAAGAAACGATCTTAAAACGCTGATGAAACGCACGACTGAGCGCGTCTCGGCGCCCTAGCGCCCGCCAGGTAGGATCGCCGCCCGCATCGCCGCTGGAGGAAGCGCGTGCCAAACACGTGTCACATATAACGACTGAGCGCGTGACATAGCGACGCATCGAAAAAATCTCAGATAACGAACTTATCTGGATATAACGGACACGCTTTGAACCAAGCCATTCGTGCGGCCTCTCACAAGCCCTCGTGTTCGTGGTGTTCGTGCGCGCTTCGACGATCGCGCGACACCGCCGCGGGGTCTCGCGATTTCGACGAAGGATCGGCGACGATAGCGTAACGTGCGGATGCTCCGTATACGACAGGTTTGACTGCGTTTAAGCGCGAAGAAGCACGACGCCGCGGCGGCAACTGCAGGCTCTAACTGGCTCAAAGGACGGGGACCCTATTACTGACGAAGGTGTGTGTGTGTTTGTGTGCGTGTGACTAATCAAGTCCGGTACAAGTTTGTCGAAAAAGGCGCGGAGAGATGGCGACGTTGGGAACACTCCATACGGGAACTGGTGTTGGCGTTGCAACCTGTGTTACACCTACTTCAACCGAGTGTGACTTTGCCGGTTCGTTTTCGAAAGCCTGGAAGGGCAGGTGCGAAAGAGGCGAGTATAACGAAGCCGGTGGGAACATTTCGAGGAGCGCAAGCGCAATTTCTCGGTTGAGCCCTGACGCCGCGAGCGCGGATCGTGAAGTGGGCTGGCTCAGAGACGCAGAGGACAAAACGTGTGCCTGGAGTGGAAGAGACGAGAGCCCCACGGCGTCGTTGCTGCAACCTTGTGTGGAAGTATCGAAGACGAAGCAGAGCGTGAGCGGCGGTAGAGCTGTGAAACTGACGGAAACAGCGTTGCAGACATCTCGCATGACAGGGCGCGCACCTGGACGCTTTTGCGAGAGCGCTACGGAGGACATCGATTTGAACGACGTTTTGGGTGTGCTTGTCGATGCGCTTGATCCAGATTACAGCTCACCGGGGACAGAGATAAGCGCTGATGCTTCAAACTTTGGACAGATTAGTGAAGTAGCATTCTCCGTGAGTTCCGCCTCGGACATGCATTCTATCCATGAGACGGCCCAGATGGATGCGCTGCCTATGCTGCACATTGGCATTGGAGACGAGGCGCTTGGCTGTGACGATCGTTTTATGCAGACGTGGGACCGTGGAATCAAGTCCGCACACAAATCGAGTGAAGCCACAGAAGATTCGGATTTGTTGACGATGATTGAGCAGCAGTCGGATCGCATTCGCCGGCTCGAATGCGAGCTTGAGAAGTCCCGTTCGGAAGTAGCTGCTCTGCAGCGCATGCTTGAGAAGTATCTGAGAGGAGAGTCCGCTTCAACTCCGGACGTGCATCATCATATTGCTGGTGTATTCTCCCCGCTTACACCCGCATACGTTGCGACCTTTGAGCCGAGTAGGAAGTTCTTGGACAAGGAGCGCACTCAGGCCGAGAAGCTTCGCCACATCGTATCCGGTAGCGGTTTCACCGCTGGTGTTGGTCAAAGCGGCACCCAGAACCTGATAAGTGCCCCCACTGCGGCGATCGACGGGGAGGATTGCTCTGTATTCGAGGATAGCCATGGGTTCGGCGTGTGCGACCGGCGTCTTCTTCCCGGCATTGTGGATGCAGTCGTATCGAGGAGCAGCAGCGCCCGGAATTTGGTTGCCCTCGACGAAGGAGCGCAAATCACTGACTCGGATAAGCACCAAACTGGGAAAGCCGCGTCGTTCGCGAGTGGAACTACCGGTAACGTTCCCGAGACACGCCTAGGGAATCAATGCGCTTTTGCACCATTCCACGATGGAACTTTCCTCTTTCCTTCACGCCAGGCGGCTGAGGCCTGTTCTGCAGCACGCGAAGTATTTGGTCCGGCAGCTGAGGCGCTCGAGAAGATGAATTATCGCCAGCAAATGGCAGCCGCAGCACGGCAAAGGTCTCGCAGAGAATTCTCAGAGATGACTGGCCCAGAGGGATCCTCCAGTGTCGGCACGAATGGGGCGCCTTCACTCGCACAATCTGCAGGAAGCGAGCTGAACCTAACTACGAAGCGCCGCTCGAGGCGGGGTGAACGTCATGCACGGCCGCTGGGCACTACACGGTATTGGGCAGACGTGGAACACGAGCTCTTTCTGCTAGGCTGCAAAAAGTTCGGTCCGAAGAATTTCGCTGCCATCGCTGGTATCGTGAAGAGCCGCAGTCCGAAGCAGGTGCGCACGCATTTACAAAAGTACCAACTCAAGCTCCTGCGCGAAGCTCGCCGCATGGAAAAAGTGGACGGCGGTGCTGCACTCGCGCAGCTCAAGAACGTGTGCGACATGGCGTTTACCAAGGCGCAACTGCGTGCACTTGGAGCCGACGAATCAGTGATCAGCCAACAGTCCCTGCGGCATATTCGCAAAGCGGAGCAACTCCTCCAAAGCAGAAAAAAAGCAGCTACCTCAGCAGCTCTGGGATCGGATCACCTGAGCGAAGAGGAGACCGAGTCATCATCACCATCACGATCATCATCGTTATCGTTATCGTTGTCTTCGTCGTCTACGGTGCCGACCTGCCCGCCGCCGGGCTCGCCTACTGCCCCAGTACAGCCAGCGTCGGCCGCCAACGCCGATGCCTCAACCGAAAGCACATTACCTGTATCGACATCGAATGATGACGAGGCGCCTTCATCCTCCACTGCATAATGTGCTGCCATGTGCGACGCATGAGGTGGATGCCTGTCTATACGAGTGTCCGATAAGTTCGCCGCTTCCACGCTTCGGTGTGTGGGCGCGGCTCGTGTACAGGCACCCGTTACATGACGTGGCCGTTTGCTTAACAGTTCTGATTCGGGATGATCATTCATAACAGTTTCAATTCAAAAAATCCAAAGGAACCGTGTCCAGTTCAGAGTATGCAGAATTTTCATGAAAAAAAACAATACGTTGCAGGAAAGTTTACAGACGGAGAGATGCGCTCTTTGCCATTTCGTATGGAGATGATCATAGTTGGTGGCGTGTCCAATCAAGACACGAGGCGTGCGAATCACTTTCCATCCTTTCAAGATGTATGCCGCGTAAAAGATCCCGTCAAAGGAGTCGCGCAAACGATCCAGGTTACCGCATTATCGGTGCCGCTCGTCGACCGCTCCTTGGACGATAGGGTGCGTGCATGCTTGCATTCATGTGTGTGTATGTGTATGTGCCCTTACAGGGCACGTGCGTCCACCCCATTGCAAGTGTATCGTTCTCGTCATGCTCTGGAAGCACAGTGTGCGCAAACAAGCCCCTGTGATCACCGGTTGATATTGCAGGCATCCTATGCTTGTCGATCACTTGCAATGAGCGTCGCTACGTTCGGGTGCGCGCACGCACGCACGCTTGCGAATCTACGGATCGCGAACAACAACAGCAACTACAACAAGAACAACAGCGGAGGCGTTTTCCCGCTACTTGCCAGCCGCTTGGCATACATGCGGTGTCCGATCGGCGCGCTGGATGCAGTGAGGCATCGAATCAAGTACCGATTTCTGCCTAGTTGTATCTAAGATTGCAAGTTTGCATTGCAGATCGCGCGTCTCGTAGGAGATACGTGTCCCGTTGTCCTGGTAGCGCCTCGATGAGCGTGGATGTTTAAATGTGATTCGTACGTGTCCAGTTTTTTTCCAAGATACCTTATCACGTGTGCCGTGTCCTTAGACGACGTACGCACTTCCGAGCCACAAGTCCGCAAGTTGCTCGCGAACGCTCGGTTCAAGTTGTTGCTGTTCGCGAGTCCACTGTGCGTGGTGCATATGGCGAAACGCCTGCAGGCACTGGCGCGCGACCTGCGCTGCTTCGCGTCGGCGAGCCGTCGAATGAAGCGACGCTCGATTCGAGGATCGTACTTCAGTGAGGCGCACCAGTGCATGGAGCACATCCGACATCCAACGCGGGCGGACGTTGTACGGATGGTACTGGATGAGTGCGGCGAGCACCAGCGCTCGGCCCTGGTCGTCGATTCGATCATTGGCCTCGCACCAGTACGTCCGAATAACAGGTTCGTGGAGCATGCGTTCATCATCGTGATCAGAGGCATGGGGTACGAACCAGCGACTCCATGCCGCCAGCGCTTGGGCAGCGACTTTGCGAACGGCAACTTCGGTGTCGTTCAGAAAGGGTAGTAGCTCGTCGATCCATTGCAATGCTGGTGTGCTGGCTGAAGTGCCTGCGGCTGTGGATGTGGCGCCCTCAACCAACGCAAACGGGTGGTCATTCATCGCAAGGCGAACAGCTTGCAGGGCGGCTTCGCGGAACGGCCACAAGCGAGGGTCTCGACGCGCTTCAGCGACTGCGTATAACGTACGCTGGAAAAGGACCAGCGCTCGCGTCTGTGCCAAGAGATACCAGGTGTTGCGCGCATGCTGCGCTAAGGATTCGCGTTGCCCGAGCGTCGCCGCTGAGCCCGTGCTCCCGGGCATTCCGGAAACGTCGCCACGGAGGTCGTCGCTGAACACAAGCGCGGTACCCAGCTGCGCCAGGCACCAGTCGATCACCGAGATCGGCTGTTGCTGGAAGAACGCTGCAACATCGTGCAGTCGCCAGCTACAAAGTCGCTCCAGGAAGCTTATCAGTGTATCCCGGGCTGCGAACAGACGGTCAGGCAAGGCGCCCTGAGCCGGCACGCCCCCAGACGTGAAAGCCGCCTCCAGTCCCGCGACATACAACCGCCATCGCTCCAGCATCTCGGTCAGTAGCGAGCGATGATTCGCGACCCAGACAGCCAGGAGCGATGCAGCAGCATCCCGCTCGACGCCAGAGAGGCGCCCCATGAGAAGCTCGTAGCGCAACGAAGCTGGTGGCGCTACTCGACCCAGCGCTTCGAGGCAATGCAGCGTACGCACGACCGCTGTCGCGTCGGTGTGTGGTACAGTCTCATCCAGGAGCGCATTCCAGGCATTGGGCGCCCGTCGCACACGAGCACTCGCTGACCTCATCACCATATCGATGAGCGGGTGTTTGTCGGCAAGCTCCGCTTCCGAATACAGCGGCTGGTCGGCCAGATAGCGCAGCGCTGGCACGATCAGACTCCGCCATACCAGCTGCGACGGACATTTTTCGATGCATTGCGCTAGTCTGTCCAGATCGCGACTCGCGGTGGCTACCAGGATCTCGTGCTCGAGTTTGCGCAAGCGGTCGTCCGCGGCACCGTCGCCATCGACAACCTGCGTACCGTGGAGCATCGAGAGGTCAGGCGCCGACTCGCGGTACCACTGGACGCGTTGTCGTTCCGATGCATCCATCAGTCCATGAAGGCGCTCAAGGCATCGCACTCGCGTCAGCATGGCGAATGTCCAGTGTTCACCGGGTTGTCGACTAACCATGAGAGAAGAGCCCAGGCAGCCGTCCCGAATGGACGGCCACACAGGGCCACCGCTGAGCAGCTCCCACGATGCCGCCGCCGCATCGAGGATGACATCCGCCAGGGCGCCGGCAGCGATCGACCCCGCTGCAGCTGCTGCTCCCGTCCACTGCTGAGCGACCGCAGCAGTCAGACTCGACAACACATCGCCTTCGTTTGCCGCTGCAGCTGCTGCAGCATCCGTCGGACTCGATGCCGACGATATGAAGAGCGACAACGGGCCCTTGGCATCCAGATACATGGCGTACAACAGGGCCTGGACTTGCTCCGCGGAGCACCACGAAGCATCGAGAGCATTCGATCGCGCGATACTGCACGCGCTGAGTCGGCACACCAGCAACGTACCGAGTCGTCGCAGTGCCGCATGATGGGCATCGTTTGCGAGCGACATGGCAGCGTCCAGGGCTCGTCGCCAGCTCACCGCCACGGAGTCGCTGAATGAGTCCCGCACACCGAGTGCCCGCCAGTGCGCTTCACGAACGAGATCATATTGGATCAGAAGCCAGGCAGCAACTGCGCGTGTGGGCCACGCCAGCTGCTGCGTCGCGCCTGTCAACGCTGCGACGTTCGCGCAAGGCTCCGGATACGCACCCCGCTGTGCGACGCAGAGGAGCATCGACGAAAATGCTCCCTCGGATAGCTGGTGTCCGGCGTCGATGCTGGGCAGCGTCGCACAGCGCTCATCACGAGGTGGCGTCGAGCTCAGCATCGCGAGTCTGCGCACACGAAGCGCAACCTTGAACAAGAGCCTCATTGCAAACGCATATACGCTGGCTAGATTGGTCATCCAGGTACCGCGACAGGCAGTGCGTAACACCGTCGCCACGAGCTCCCGGAAGAGTCGTGCTTCGCTGGCGAGTCGCGGTGCCAGCGCATCGAGCAGAAGAAAAACGCTTTCCAAACGGGTACGTTGTTGTCGAAGCAGAACTTTGTCGTCGATTGCAGCCGCTGCGTCGAGTTCGTGAAGAATGGGTCTCAGAACGAGCGCTCTGAGCGAATACAGCGACAGGAATCGACACGCGGGAAGCAGCAGAGCCCGTGCTCGACGCCCGACGCCCGGAAAGTCACTCAAGACGCCGCGCTCCGAGAGCAAGACTTTGAGGAGCGGCTTGGGGAATGCATCATCGTGTGCGGCTGCTATGCTGCCGCAGCATATCGCAAAGCTCCCGGCACGAGCGGCGAGCGAGCGCCGGCTCTCCAGTGCCGCCAACGCAAACGCCTGCAAGCTCCAGGGCGGTGCCTCCAGCAGCGCCCACCCGCTCACATCCACTGCGGACTCGTTAATCGCCCGCAGCGCAAAGCGTCGACGAGCACGACCTCGTCCGGCGCGTTGTGCCCCAGCGTCATCGATGGAAAAGCCCTGGTGCCCGATCTCCAACGGTCGCAGGGCATCGCGTTGAAGCGTATCCGGATCTGCAGCGAGGACGATGCGCAGCACCAGCGCTTGCCACTGCTCGAGCAGTTGCGTTGCATTCGATGGAAGCAAGTCGAGAAAGCCCGAAGCATTGCCATTCAAGGCAGTCCAGTCGGGTGATTTGCGGGGCGAGTCGGATACGGGCTCAGCGTCATTCGAGTCGGTAAACGCGCCCGGGAGATCCTCGTCTAGTGTATCAAACGCGTCCTCTGCATTGAAAGCATTGTCGATCATTTCGTCACCGATGGAATCCAGACCAGAGCGCATGCGCTTCCCGGAGAGCAACCAGCGTGCTCCGCGACGAAGCGCAAAGAGCCAGCGAGCAGCTGCTTTGGCCTTATTGGTATCGATGGATGCGGAAGCGTCACCGAGGAATGCTTCTATCGCTCGCAGATTCTGCGCAAACAAGGACCACGCATACTGAACCGCATCAGGGCAAGGTTCATGCCACTGAATCTCGATGTGCTGCCAGCTGATCTGCTGAATGCAGAGACTCAAAGAGCAGCCTTGACGCCAGAGCGTGCGCACACGCTGCCAGCGCTCGGCAACTGGTACCTGTTTTGCTCGCACAGCTACAGGCCACGAATCGGTCAGTCCTTGCATCAAGCCACGGAGCAGTTTGCCGCCCGCTTTGTAGACCGAGCGCTCAGCAACAGCGCAACAGGCACGTTGTATTAGCACCGCAATGCGATCTCCGTAGCGAAGCGCAAGCTCCGAAGCGTCTGCATAGCGTCGACACGCCTGACCCAGCAGGCCAAGTCGCCATGCCTGGAGCGTCGGCGGCGTTGTTGTTGTTGTTGATGATGTCGTCGTCAGTGCAGCAGCCGCATCTGCATCTGCAGCTGCAGCCGCCAAGAGGCGATCCATCAGCGCGTGGCGACGACGCACCGGTGCCTTGTCTGTCGAAGCAACCAGGGCACGAACGACAGCAGACCACTCTTTCGTGGCGTTGTCGAGTGCTCGGTGGCCAGTGAGTCGCTCCTCCAGGACCTTTTCGATGAAGAGGCGATGCCATAGCGAGTCCGCTGCGTCAGTGTCGCCTTCATAGCTCTGCAGTACTTCACTCATTCTCATGATGAGGTTTTCGAACACTTGTAGGGACGGCGCTGGCGAGGAGGCATCGCGATCCTCCAGTGCATCCAGGACGTCGAAGATGCGCTCGGCGAACCGGTAGAGCCACTCCTCGATCAAGAATGTGTATGCAGAGCGTGAGAGAAACACACCCACTTCGACCGAAGCGTGCTGCTCCGTCTGCATGAATGGATGAACCAGATCCAGCAGGCGCAGACAGAAGTGGTAGGCGGCCTCGGCAAACGGTGCGTCGCTCGCTGAAGTGCCTTCCAGGATATAGTCCAGGAGAAGCACAAGGCGATTTTCCACTGACTCCCGCGATGCGACTTGTGACTCGAGCTCGTCATCGCGCCCGTCATGCGCTCCATCCTGAGGCGGCAGCAGGTACGGTAACAGGATCATCGCCACGCCTACAGCCGTGGCACGTCTCGACGCCTTGGATTCCTGTTCGAACGTATCAAGGACGACGCTCTCGAAGAGCGCTCGAGCCCAACGCGTGCAACTCAGGGATAGATGCGGTGCCGAGCTCGCCGAGTCCGACGTCGGGGCCAGCATCCGCAGCATCAACCGCAGAGAGTGTTGCGCTCGACTCGCCAGCGCTCTGTTCGCAGATAAGAGCGCCCGCTCCAGAGTCTCCGACAGCATCTCCACAATGCGCGATACGCAAGCAGTGCTGAGTTGGTGCTCGGATTCCTGGGGACAATCCGCGATTCGATCGTATAGCGCTGAATCTCCGTGTATCTGTTGCTGGGAGACGCGCTCGAACATCGCTGTGGCTAGTGTCTCGACAAAGGCGCCGAAACGCGGTGCCCAGACACCACCGCGGTTGGGATGGATCGCAATGTCCGTCAGGGCAAGCAGCCGCCTGAGCCCCGTAAGGATGCACTCGTTGGTCGCATACGGATCCACTCCGCTGCCGATGTAGCGCACCATGAGCTCGGTGCAGGCACGAATCCTTCGTTCCGGGACGTTGGAGCCAACTGCAAAGCGCATGCTCTCAGGAAATCCATGATCTTCGGGACGAGCGTACGCAAAGTCAGCCAGAGGCATCCCTAGAGACTCGAAAATTTTCTGAGAAAGTGACGCGATGCTGGGCAGCAGAAGCTGCTCCTTCTCTCTTGCGCTCTGTTGCCTCTCTTGCGGTTGCTTGGACAGACTCTCCTGCCATGCATGACGCTGGGTCATAGGCAACAAATCCCGGGCTACGCGTGACCACAGCTCTAACCACAGCGTATCCCACTCCGTGAACGTGCTGCCGCTCCACTGTGCGTCGGAGAATGCGCCCGCGTTGTAGCCGTGTTCGAAGGCATCGCGCACCCAGGTGCATCCGGAGGTGTCTGCGCCACTCTCCAGCTCTGTGGGGAGTAGCTTCGTACACAGGATGGCTTCCAGATAGAGCTGGCGTCTGGCTTCGGGAGCGTGCTGCTCAGCGGCTGCCACGATACGAGGCCGATAGTGATCCCACCAGATGCGCTCCGCACAGCTCGCAAACAAGGGTCGAATCACTTCCACAAGCCCGAGTAGCGCTCTCGCGTGAATCGAGCGGCTTTGAGGACTATGGACGACACCATGCAACGACAAGGCATCCGCTTCGATATCATTGGAGCAGGGCGGAACCAAGTCCACACTCGCACTGGACACGTCATCATCAAAGTGATACGCTCGCAGTATGCGGTCAAGTGCACAGAAGATTCCCTCGAAAGCTGCCAGCGGTTGCGTGAGCTTCCGCCAACGTTCGCCACTGGTTGAACCTGACCACGGCGCCGATACGCCTGCAGCCTCCTGAGCAAGCCGGACGACCTGGGCCTCGTACCGATCCCGCTGCAACAAAGTTGCCGAGAGTCGTTCGGCGCAGACGCTACGAACATCCAAGTCACGTAGCGTGATAGCCGCGTCACCCAAGCAGAGGTTGAGAAAGAGCCAGGTCAATTCGCGGTGCAACGCTGCCGGGAGAAGCCCCCCGAGGAGGTGGAAGCGGGAAACAAGGCGATCAAGCTTTCTCAACTCGGTATAAAAGCGACGGTCTAGACGTTCAATTTCATGTTTTGGACTAGATCCGGAAAGTAACTCGGTGGAACGTTCACTCCAAAGCGTTTCCAGTTGCTGGCGCGAGCGATGCAACAGAAACAGCAGACGCGTGCCCTCGGCTCTAAGCTCCGCTTCAACGAAAGCCGGTTGTCGGGGCACGAGATAGTGCACGGGTGAACTTTCACGCAATTGGGACATGAGTCCTGGTTGTCGTCGGGCAGCCTGTGCATATCCTGAACCAACGCGAACGCGCCAGGTGGATCGATACTGAAAGAAGTAGTACAACACCTGGTGGACCGGTCGATGATGCGGTTCAGCAGTCACCAGCGCGTGCGATATGCATCCTGGATGCGGGAAACTGCACAAGGTTTCGTAGGCACTTGTTCGAACTGCACATAGAGTCTAGCGTGAATGGACGCAAGTATGCCGGGAACCGGTTCCAGCACTGTTCGATATCGACTTGAGAAAGCTACGACTTTGGAGTAAGTGCTGCGTCTCCGAGTGCACTGTGCTGGCGCTAGGTGCAGCTCCAGTGACCTGGGATAGACGCTCGGGTTTAGGTACCTGGGAATAACGGTTTTCTGGTCAGGCACTCGTATGAGACTGACCTCTTGTCCCTGAAGATTGTCGCAGACGGTTATTCGTCGCTGCTACGAGAGCGTGTTCAACCTTCGGTTCGGCTGGGCAGGAAGGTTTGTGCCTCCTGGTCGAGTTAAAGTCGTGGCAAGTGCGTTGGCGGGATACGAGCGTCTCTCGCACGCGCTGGCTTTCCGTTGCCTGTAAAGCGCGTGCAGACGTGCTGGGGAACCGGCGATGCGCTTGCTGCACTTCAGAGCGCTTGAGTTGAGGCCTGCAGAACCGGCAACAGCAGCAACAGCGCAAGACACCTGTCAGATCAGCCGGTGAAGGGGGATACAATCTCGCTCTACGCTTTTGTATGCTGGGTTATGAACGAGTCTGAGGCAGTGCAAGCAGCGGTGCGATGAAGGAGCAAACGCAGGTGTCTGTCGAGCGGGTCGTGAGCCGCGGTCTCGCTGGTGTCTGGTGCAGTCGTCCTGTGCTTTTGCTTTCGTGCGCTGCCTCTGCGGATGGGAGCGCGGCCCCAGAGCAGGTCTCTAGAACCGTATTACGTTATCATGGAGTTTTGAGCTGCTTGCGCTCTTCCTAGCTTGCGATACATCCAA
>Ga0078972_1008470_pt1 | contig 21461 bp, 19 predicted proteins | sample YelNatPaOPGAMG01_FD_67568 | JGI IMG/M metagenome (GOLD analysis project Ga0078972, IMG submission 67568) | Hot spring thermophilic microbial communities from Obsidian Pool, Yellowstone National Park, USA - OP-RAMG-01 (SPADES assembly) (version 2) | ecosystem: Environmental > Aquatic > Thermal...
GGGAGGCCAGCGCCGGCCGGAACAGCGGGAGCAGGACAGCGATAATGCCGGCGAGATACAGGAGGCCCCGTCCCTTCCCCGCACGCAGGGATCCCCATCCCCGACCCGTGATCCACAGCGCCATCCCAACGATGAGGAAAGCGATGGAGAGAAGGGTGCCCCACAGTCGGGGTGGGGTGGGGGTGAGGCGCCAGCGCACTTGGTGGGCGCCGGCAGGGATGTCCACCGCCGCCAGGCCCAAAGTGCCGAAGGGGTAGGCCGGCATACGCTTCCCGTCCATGTAGGCCGCCATGCCCGGGAAATAGAACTGGTGCAGGACCAGGCTGGCCGGCCGGGCGCTTTCGACGGCGAGGTCCAGGCGGTTATACCCCGCGGCCAGCAGGTGTACGGAGTCCGGAGGGCGGAGCGCCGCCGCCTCGGCGAGGTCCGGCCCGCCGGCATCGCGCCAGGAGCGGCCGATGGCCCAGCGCTGTTCCCGCACCCATACGGGCAGATATTCCCCTGTCCAGGTGGTGCCGATCTGCCCTGCCTCCCGCTCCTCCGCCCACATGCGTTGGTACGTCACTGCATCATCGTCCAGTGCCAGCGCCTGGTACGGCAAACGGGCCAGCGCGGAGAGCGCGATCAGGGCGACGCCGGCCAGGGCGGTCGCGCTGGCGATCGGGCGGGCCGGACGGGTGCCTATCATGTCTTGGATGGCAGAGACGCCGGCGCCGGCCAGCCAGGCTGCCCCTAACGCGTGCAGTGCCATGAACCGCCAGGGATACTGGAGATAGCTCAGGAGGGCTTCGCCCAGCGTCCAGAGGGGGAGGGAAGCGGTGGTGGTCATGAACCAGCCGCCGGCCGCGGCCAGGGCCATCAGCCCCAGGATGCGGGCGGAGATGCGCCGGATGCGGAGCAGGCCGAGGAACAGGCCGGCCAGCGCGACCAGTGAGGTTATCAGGCCGGCAGGGTGCTCCGCCGGCGTGCCCTGCGTCGGGAAGTAGCGGTACAGGAAGTAAGGGGAGAGGGCGCCGGCAATAGGGGCAAGGTGGCGCTGATAGCCGGCGGAAGCGCCGCCGGCCAGCCCTACATATTGGCTCTCCAGCAGTACAGGGAGCCAGTAAAAGGCGCTCAACCCCAGGCCCAGCAGGCCGGCCATCAGCCCATGGCGGATCAGGGAAATCGCCCCTTGCCGATGGCAGAGGAGCGTGATCAGCACGTACAGCGCCAGGAACGGGCCGAAGAAGACCAGCGAGAGGCTGTGGGTGAGGATGAGGCCGGCCAGGCTGACTCCCAGCAGGGGGACGCCGGCCCGACGGCGCCGCAGGATGCGCTCCCACCCCCAGAGGATGAGCGGGAACCAGACGAAAGCCAGCGATTCGGCGATAGCGCCGCGCACGTACAGGTCAGCCAGGTGGTAGGGGATGTACATATAGGCCGCGCCGGCGGCCACGGCCGGCAGGACCCTTCCATGCAGGCTCTCATAGGCGAAGGCGTACATGGCCGCGCCGGCGGCGAGGCCGGCGAGGGCATAGGTGGCTTTCATGGCGGGGATCAACCCTATGCCGAGGCCCCGGAACCACAGGGCAGTGTAATAGGAAAGCGGCCCGTAAAAGTTGAGGATAGGGTGACCGTAGCCGAAGGCGAAGTCGGGGAACCAGCGCGGGTAGAGCACGCCGGCGCGCACGGCCCCGTCCAATCCCATCAGCCGGTACAGGTGAAGCAGGCCGTCGTGGGAGGAGAAGTAGCCGGATTGACATAACGGGATAAGGGCCGGCAGTCCCAGCAGGATGACGCCGGCCAGCCCCCATGTCCAGCGGGGGAGCCAGGCATAGATGCGGCGAGAGGCAGAGGAGATAGGACAGGCCAGGCTCATCACAGGCCCTTTCCGCCTATGACTTGATGCGCAGGAAGTGCCAGGCCAGCAGGAACGTTTCTTTGAGGGAGAGCCGCACGGGATGCACGCGCTGTTTCAACGCATAGCCCTTCCAGAGCTTATAGAGAAGCCAGTAGAACCAGTTGGTCGGCAGGTTCAGCAGAAAGCGCTCTACGAAGGGGCGCAGGGCCGGCCATTCCACGAGTATGGCGAAGAAGCGCTGGAGATTGCGCAGTTTGCGCTTGTGTTCGGGCGAGAACTTCAGCACCGAATCGTCCCAGGCCACCTCGCCGAAGTCGTCAAAGGAGCCGTACATCAGGTCATGCTCACGCGTATATTCACCCAGCGCGGTGCGGGGGTAGGGCTGGAAGATCATGACATGGGCGTAGGCCGGCTTGCATTCGATATTGAGGTCCAGGGTTTCCAGGTCGTTCTCGAACGTGGTGTTGGGCAGGCCGATCATGTTGGTGGTGGTGAACTGGATGCCGGCCTGGCGGAGCAGGCGCGCCGCGTTCAAAATCTGCTCGCGCGTCATATCGCGCTTCAGCAGTTCGTTGCGCACCTGCTCGTTCCCGACCTCCACGCCCATGCTGACGGAATGACAGCCGGCGCGGGCAAGAAGCTGTACCATCTCCTCGTCCACCAGGTTGGCGCGCACGTTGCAGAAGAAGGGCAGGCCGACTGCGCGCGGGTACAGCTCGGTAAACTCGCGCAGCCATTTGCGGTTGAGGATAAACGTGTCGTCCAGGAAGACGACGAACTCCAGGCCGTAGCGCTCGCGCACCTGCTTGACCTCTTCCAACACGCTGTTGACCGAGCGCAGGCGGACGAAAGGGCCTTTGCCGCGATAGAGCTCCAGCAGGGCGTGATTAAAGCAGTAGGTACAGCGGTAGGGACAGCCGCGGCCGGCGATGAAGTGTTTGATGCGGCTGGCGCGCGAGACCGGGTCTGCGTCGTAAATGAGGGCGCGGTCGGGTGGGGGGAGCGCGTCCAGGTCGGCTTGCAGTCGGCGCACGGGGTTCCGCACGATCTCGCCGTTCCATTTGAAGTGCCAGTTGGGGATCGTGGGTTCGAAGGTGCCGGCGTCCAGGGCATTGGCCAGGTCCACCAGCGCCTCTTCGCCCTCGCCGATGCAGATGCCGTCCACCCCATCTGCTTCGATCATTTCCGGGAAGAACGTAGGATGCGGTCCTCCGAAGGCGGAGAAGACCGGCACAGCCTCTTTGATACGCCGATTGAGTTCGAGGTATTTGCGGTGGGAACCGGTAATGACGCTGAATCCGACGATGCCGGGCCGCCACTCCTGGGCGACTTTCACCGGGTCCTGGTAGGCGGCGATGGCCAGGCGAACCTCGTGGCCGGCGGCCTTCAGCGCGCTGGACAAATGCATAATGCCGTGAGGCTCATAGTCTATCTGATCTACGACGAACAGGACGCGCATAGCCTCTCCCAGGGAGCACTGCGGTAAAATACCGGTTCTGGCAGAACCGGTATCATCCGAAAAGTCTAACACAGGCGGGGGAATCTGGCAAATGTTCAGGCGGACGGGTGTTAAGGGCCAGGCCAGATGGCCGTCACCTTACAGGGAGGGTCATCGGATAGGGGACGCCGGCTCCAGCTCGATGGCGACCGCACCCAGCGCCTCTTTTTCGGGGGGATAGAGCGCCCGCAGGGCGGATAGGAGTTCCTGCGCGGACAGGCCCGGAGCAATGCGGTCCGCCGGCTCCTGCGCCAGCAGGTGCTCGAAGTCGGGATAGATGCAGATGCGGCGGATGCGGTACGGATGTTCCTGGTTGAGCAGGAGGATATCGCCGGCCTGGAGCCGGCGGATGTTGGAATAGCCCACCCGCACCTCGATGGTCTTGCGGCCTGCGAGGATTTCCTGCAGGTATTCGGGCTTGATCCACAGCACTTTCTGGCGGGGTTCAGAGGGTTCTTTCATTTCGCACAGCCGCCTGCAGGGAGGAAGCGTCGGATTGCAGTGAATGAACTGCGGATGCGGAGTGGTGGCCGAGCCAGACGCCGGCGATGGCCATGGCGCCGCCCAGGAGCTGAAGCAGACGCACGCCTTCACCGAAGAGCACGGCGAAGGCCAGGCCGGCGACGGGCACCAGGCTGGTGTACAGCGCGGCCTCAGAGGCGTTCAGCGACTGGAGGGAGTAGTTCCAGAGAAACATCGGTAGAGCGGATGTGCCCAGCCCGAGATAGAGAAGAACCGCCCATCCGGAAATACCCAGATGAGGAAGCCCGGCGGCAGTGCTTTCCCAGAGCAGACCGGGCAGGAGGAACAGCAGGCCGGCGCCGAAGCTGGCGGTCGTGGTGACCACCGGGGGATGGTCCAGGACTAACCGCCGGCCCTGTATGGTATAGACCGCGAAGGCCAGCACCGCGCCGAAGACCAGGGCGTCTCCCAGCAGGGAGCCGGCGCCCAAAGGGCTGGATGAGCTTACCAGGACCACGCCGGCGATGCTCAAGCCGATGCCCATCCACCGCCATACCGGCAGGCGTTCGCGCAGGAACCACACGGACAGGAGGGCGGTCACGGCCGGGATGCTGGATTCGATGAGGGAGGCATTGCCGGCGGAGGTGTACACCAGCCCCAGGTTCTGCAGGCTGTAGAAGAGGGCGATGCCGGTCAGGCCGAAGAGCAGGAAGGCCGGCTGGAAGATGAGCCGGGGGCGGAACCCCTGGCGCAGCGCGAACGGGAGCAGTCCGAGAAACCCGATGAAGAAGCGCAGGAAGGTGAGGGCAAACGGCCCGATGGACTGCAGGATGAGTTTGGTGATGATGAAGGTAGAGCCCCATAACAGCACTGCCGCCAGAAGGGCGGCGATGCCGTAGGCGCGCCGGTTGGGAGAAGATGAAAGGCCGGCCATTCTCCGCTCCATTACAAGGTTGTCTCGGTCGATACAAGCCATTGTATGAGTCCCCGGCCAACCTGGCAAATCGTGGCTCGTGAATGATCAGGGGCTGGGCCGCGGCGGTTCCAGCACCGCGCCCCATTTTGCGGCTTGTGCTACAATATGGGTTGAGAAGCGGTCGAACAGTATTGTAAAGGAGAATCCAGCATGTTTCCGCAAGAGAAGATGCCCATGATCCCGGCAGAAGAATATCCCCAGCGCTGGGCAAGGGTGCAGAGTATGATAGAGGAGGCCGGCCTCGATCTGCTGGTGGCCTATGCGGACGACCGGGCGACCGCCGGCCCGGCCCATGCCCGCTGGCTGGCGAATTTCCCGGTGCACTTTGAGCCGGCGTTGGTGCTGATGCCGCGGCGGGGGATGCCGGCACTGCTGGTGGGGCCGGAAAGCGAGCAGTACGCCCTCCTCGCCGGCCGGATGCCCGACGTCCGCGTCCTGCGGGAGCTGACCCATCCGGACGAGGATTACCCATACTCCCATCCCCAGGGGCTGGCAGAGATCATCGCCGGCTTTGTGGCGGATATGACGGCGGTGCGGCGGGTTGGGCTGGGCGGACGGGGGGTCATGAGCGCCCTTATTCTGCATGCCCTGGAGTCTGCCCTGCCCAGGGTGGAGTTTGTGGACGTGGAAGATGCCCTGTGCGGCCTGCGGGCGCGGAAATCGCCGGCGGAGATAGAGGTTATCCGCTACGCGTACCGCATTGCGGAGGCCGGCATACAGGCCGGCATTGCGGCGGTGGAGGCAGGCGTGACGGAGCGGGAGGTGGCGGCGGAGATCGAGGCGGCGATGCGCCGCGCCGGCGCCGAGGGAACGGGGATCGATACCATTGTCGCCTCCGGCCCCAACAGCCGGCCTATCCTGGCGCGCTCCACCTTTCGGCGCATTGCGAAAGATGACCTGGTGTTATTGACCGTCGCCCCGCGCTATGAGGGCTATCATGCCGCTATCGGCCGGCTGGTGCTGATGGGTGACCCCGGGCAGGAGGTGCGGCATGCGCTGGAAGTCGCCGTGCGGGCGCAGGAGGCGTGCTTCCGTGCACTGCGCCCGGGCATCGAGGGCCGGCAGGTCGAGGCCGTCGGCCGGCGCGTCGTTGCCGAGGGCGGGCTGGGGCAGTATTTCCTGTACTCCGGCGTCCACAGCGTGGGGGTGATTGAGTTTGAGCCGCCCATCTTTGGGCCCAGCAGTGACGCGGTGCTGGAGATGGATATGGTGATTTCGGTGGATATTCCCATTTTCCACGCGCCCTGGGGCGGACTGCGCGTCGAGAATGGGTATCTCATCACGGCCGCCGGCGCTGAGCCGCTTCATGACACGCCCTATTGGATCGAGAAATGAGCAATGAGCAGGCGCAGGAGGCCGCCGGCGGCAATGATAAGGGAATGAATCAGGCTGGTGTTGAACAGCCAGTTCAGCCATGCGTATACCGCCGGGAAGAAGACAAAGGCAGTTACCGTCAGGAGCAGGGGCCGGCGCGCGGAGGAGCGGGCCATGGCCCGCAGAGCCAGCGCCATCATCGGTATCTCGATCAGCGATAGGAACAGGAAGAAGGCGAACCAGCCCCACACCCACCACGTGCTCAGCGGTTCCTGGGCCAGGAAGGGGAGCCAGCGCAGGAGGGGGCTGGCGCCGGCCGAGCGGGAGTGCACGCCGGCCAGCACCAGCATGGCCGTCCCATTGGCCAGCAGTCCGATGAGGCCGGCGATCCAGGCCTGACGGACGCTCGCAGATGCGGTGCGGCTCTCCCGTTCAGTCATAGCGCATGGAAAGGGCACGCGGTTTACAGCGCGTCACGCAGAGGCCGCACCCCCAACAGCGCGCCTCGTCCAGTTGGGCCAGCCCGTCCACCACGTGGATGGCGTCGTAGACACAGCTCTGCTCGCACAGCCGGCAGCCGGTGCACAGTTCCGGCTCAAATTCCGGCGGGCGCGCCTGGGTGCGCACGCCGGCGCGCTGGGAGATGCGCTCGATGGCCAGGCCGCGCACCGATTGGATGTTGACATAGCCGTGGCTGTCCAGCCACTGGTTGATCTCGCCGGCAATTCTCCCCAGGACGCTGTGTCCCTGCAGGATGACCGCGGTGCAGACCTGCACCGCCCAGGCGCCGGCCATGATCAGCTCGATGGCGTCCGTGCCCCGGCTGACCCCTCCCACGCCGAGGATTGGCAGGTCCACGGTGCGGGCGATGTCGAAGATACAGCGCACGGCGAGGGGCCGGAGCGCCGGCCCGGAGAGCCAGCCGTAGCCGTCCGCGCTTCCCATCCACGGCTGACCGGTCTCGATGTCAATGCCCATGGTCGGGCCGAAGGAATTGATGGCGGCGATGGCATCCGCGCCGGCCTCTTTAGCGGCCTGCGCGGCGGCTTTCATGTCGCGCATGGGGGACAGCTTGACGATGACGGGTTTGCCGGCGCCGGACTTGGCCGCGTCAATGGCCTCCATCATGGGACGCGGGTCGTCCCCCAGGTAATGGGTCGAAAGCTCGATAGCATCCGCGAAGGGACGCACCTTGGGGGCGAGGGCGGCGATCTGGCGGGCGGTGTAGCCCATGCTGACGATGAGGGGCAGTCCCAGCTCCCGGGCGAGGGGCAGTTCCTTTTCGAACCACTGCTCGGGGGGAAGCTCCGACCAGAGTTCGGTGTTGAGGAAGCCGCCGGGAACCTGGGCCATATTGGGGTGGGGCACCTGCGCGGCGGTGTCGGAGATGGTCTTGGTGACCAGGGCGCCGGCGCCGCCCTCCGCGCATCGGCGCAGGGCCTCGCCGTTCCAGCCCGGGGGGCCGGCGGCGGGGAGCACCGGGTTGCGGAAGGTCATTCCCAGGAAATGGACGCTGAGGTCAGCCATTTTCTCGGTCTCCTTTGATTGAGGAAAGGCGCAGTACTTCTGGCGGGAAGGGACGGGACCAGCAGGCTTCAGCGCTGGTCTGGGGTGTGGGCCGGCCCTTCATCCGAATGGGTGTCCGCTTCCACTTCAACAACGGCCGCGGCGATGGCCCAGCTCACCAGCCCCCAGCTCACCCCGGAGATCAGCACGGCCGTCAGGAAGGCGCGCAGGGTGAATGGGGCGAAGCCCCGGAACATGCCGATGGCGGCCAGAACCGCTCCCAACAAACCGAAGGCCAGGCCGATCTTGGCCGGCCCGCTCACTTTTTTCCACAAGGATGAGGACCGCGGCATCTGTGTTTGCCTCCCTACCGCTAATATCGAGCCCAGAGTTTGGCGGCGCGCTCGCGCGCCTGGGCGGCAATGCGCTCTTCGTCCAGCGTGAGGAGCTCGCCGGCGCGCATCAGCACCCTCCCACCGACGATGGTCGTATGCACCCGCATGTCATCCTGCCCAAAAATGAGGTGCCAGGCGAAATTGTCCGCCGTCAGCGGCGTGCGCGGATGATATTCGACGAGGATCACATCCGCGAACGCGTTGGGTTGGAGGATCCCCAGCGGGGCGGGGAAGAGGGTGCCAGCGATGGCGCGGCCGCCGGCGAAGGCAATGTCCAGCACCTCTTCCGCCGGCATGAGGCGCGGGTCCAGCGCCGCCAGCTTATGCACCAGGAAGGCGGCCTGCATCTCTGCCAGCATGTTGTTGGAGAAGCCGTCGTTCCCCAGCCCGACCACGATGCCGGCGCGCCGCAGGCGCGGGACGCGCGCCGTCCCGACCGCATTGTTCATGTTGGAGCGAGGATTGTGCGCCACCATCGTGTGGGTTTCCCGCAGGATGTCCACCTCAAAATCGTCAATATGGACGCAGTGCGCGGCGATGGTCTTAGGGCCTAACACGCCGGCGGCCTGCAGGCGTTCCAGCACGCGCTTGCCGGTGCGGCGCAGGGTCTCGGAGACATCCACCTTCCCCTCGGCGGCGTGGATATGACAGCCGGCGCCCAGCCCGCGCGCGGTCTCGACCGCTTCCTGCAGGGTTTTGTCCGAAAGGGTGAAGGAGGCGTGCAGTCCCATCAGGCCGGCCAGCAGGGGAGAGGGATTCGTCTGACAGCGGCGGATGAAGCGGGCGTTCTCGCGGATGCCGGCCGCGGTGGCCTCGGGGCCGTCCCGGTCGGAGACCTCGTAGCACAGGCAGGCGCGCACGCCGGCCTGGCTGGTTATCTCCGCGATCAGGTCGAGGATGCCGTCAATACAGCGCGGCGAGGCATGATGGTCAATCAGCGTAGTGGTGCCGTGGCGGATGGCGTCCACCAGGCAGACCTCCACGCTGGAGCGGATGTCCTCGGGCCGCAGGGCCTTATCCAGCCGCCACCACAGGTTCTCCAGCCTGGCGCGCAGGTCCGCCGGCGGCTCGATGCCGCGCGGCGGGATGCCGCGCGAGAGCGCGCCGTAGAAATGGGTATGGACACAGATGAAGCCGGGGAGGACCAGCATACCGCCGGCGTCCAGCGCCTCGTCGTGCGGATAGCGCGCCGCCAGTTCTGCGCTGTTCCCGATGTCGGTGATGCGGTCGCCGGCGATGCGCAGGGCGCCGTCCGCGATCAGCGGCCGCCCGGGGTCCATGGTGATCAGCGTGCCGTTTGTGATGAGCATGGGGCACTGCTCCTTCGCGGCTGTTTGCCTGTGCACCAAGTATAGCACAGGCGCGGGCGGAGGGCAACCGGATTTGGCACCGATTTGACGCCGGCCATGCGCCATTTTATTATACCTGGCGCGACCGATTACCGGAGGGGATGCGAGCATATGGGGGACGAAGCCGGCCGGCAGGATGCGGACCGCCTGGCCTTTTATCTCCTGAAAGGCGTCGCCAGGGCCAACCGGCTGTATCAGTTGTTCGCACCGGGCGAGCGCATCGCGGTGGCCGTGTCGGGCGGCAAGGACAGCGCGGCCCTGCTGGAGCTTCTGCGCCGGTGGCAGGGGCTTCCCCGTCTGGAGCTGGCGGCGGTGCATGTGACCTCTGCTGGGGTCGCCGGCTGTGAGGGGCAGGCGGACACGGCCGGCCTGGAAGCATGGTTTCGGCAGTTAGGCATTCCCTACCGCATTGTGCCCATGGAACCGCCCTCTGGCCAGCCGGCGCGGGCGAGGATGGGGCCCTGCTTCCACTGTGCGTGGCGCCGGCGCAAGGCCCTCTTCTTTGCGGCGAAGGAGCTGGGGTGCCGGCGCGTCGCCCTGGCACACCATGCCGATGATGCGGCGGTCACCACGCTTCTCAATCTGGTGTACCACGGCAGATGTGAGACCATGGCGCCGGTGCTGGAGATGTTCGGCGGGGAAATTGTCCTCATTCGCCCCCTCTATTTGCTGGAGGAGCGGGATATCGCGGCCTTTGTTCAGGCGTTGGGGCTCCCGTTCCGGCTCAGTACCTGTGCCCGCGGCCAGGATACGCGGCGCGCCCATCTGGCCGGCATTCTGCGGCAGTTGGAGGCGCTGAATCCGCGGGTGAAGCGCAATCTGCTGAGGGCCGCCGGGCACGCGCTGGACGAGGCGTGCGAGCAATAGTTCCCTTTCTCCCGGTTTCCCCTTACTGCTGTCCACAGCGCGGTGAGGTCACATCAACCGGTATGCGGCGCCGATGAGAGGTGCCTGCGGCTGTAGCACCACGTGCACCGGGATGCCGGCCATAATGTCCGAGAGCCGGCCCTTGGCCTGGAAGGCGCGCAAGAACGTGCCGTCGTCCAGCTTGGGCAGGATGCGCGGGGGGATGCCGCCGGCGACGTACACGCCGCCCAGGGCGAGGGTCTTCAGGGCCAGGTTGCCGGCCTCGGCGCCCAGTATCGAGACGAAAAGCTCCAGGGCTTTCTGGCAAATCGGCGGAGGGTCTGCTCCTAGCGCGGCCTCCACGATGATGGGAGTAGGGTCGGGCGCGCCGGCGAGCCGGTCGGCCAGCCATGCCGGCTCCTCCGCGCGGCCGGTCTCCTTCAAAAAGGCGTAGATATTGGGCATTCCCTGGCCGGAGCACAGCCGCTCATAGCTCACGTGGTCGAACCGCTCCAGCAGGAAGCGCAGAAGCTCCAGCTCCAGCGCGTTTCGCGGCGCGAAATCGGTGTGGCCGCCCTCGGATGGGTGGGCGCGGTAGCGCGTGCCGTCCCAGGTCAGGAAGGCCTCTCCCAGGCCTGTGCCGGGGGCGATGACGGCGATGGCGGAGTGCGGCACTGGCTGGCCGGCGTTCAGGGTGTGCAGTTCATCGGGCAGAAGGTACGGGACTGCGGTGGCGATGGCCTCCAGGTCGTTGATGAGGATCGCCTCGGTGAACTGCAAGGAGCGCGCCAGCTCCTGTTCGTCGAGGAGCCAGTTCAGGTTCGTGAGATGGACGCGGCCGGCGCGCACGGGGCCGGCGACGCCGAAGCAGGCGCGTTCGATGCGTTCGCTCCCCTGGGCGAGGAACGCCCGCACCAGGCTCACCAGGTCGGGGAAATCCCGGCTGGGCAGGGTGGCGGCGCGCACCCAGCGGCGCGGGCCGGCGGATGGGTCCACGATCGCCAGGGATGTTTTGGTGCCGCCCACATCTCCGACCAGCCACATGGTATATTACCTCCTCTTCCGCGCAGGGTGACGCCTCATAGGATAGCGCATTGCTGTGGACTGTCAAGCTGGCCCTCGGGTATGGGGCCGGCATCATCCCGGACAAAGAGGAATATGAATTTTTGCCCCTTATTTCACGATATACAGCGAAAAACTGTTTTTTGACTTTTCGATATTTTTGTGATACATTGAACAATGCGCAGGAGCAGAGAAAGGGGCGTATCCCCCAGGCGACAGGAGGGTAAAGCCATGCCAAAGATTTTGATTGTGGATGATGATCCTGATTTCCTGTTCCTCTGCCGCAAGATCCTCGAGGCAGAAGGCTACCAGGTGATGGAAGCCCGAAGCGGAAGCCAGGCCCTGGAAATGATGCGCAAGACCCCACCCGACCTTGTCCTCCTCGACGTGATGATGAGCACCACCCTGGAGGGGGTGGACGTCAGTAAGATGTTGAAAGCGGACCCAGCACTCAGACACATCCCTCTGATCATGATCTCTTCCATCACAACCAGCGAATACGCCAGCGAATATCCTGAAGAACGGGTTCCCATCGATGCCTGGATATCCAAACCGATTCAACCCGAATTCCTGTTGAAGACCGTGCGGCGGTTCCTCAAGTAGCGCGCTGAACGCTGTTCCGAAGATCAGGAGAGTGGATATTATGAGCCCATCACTTCCCCGTGTGCTGACGGACGAACTATTGGACCGCGAATTCATGGCCCAGGTGGAACCCGATTGGCGCAAGCTGTTGTCCTGCCTGCAGTGCGGGACGTGCAGTGCGTCCTGCCCGACGGCCGAGCTGATGGATTACTCACCTCGTCAGCTTTGGGAGCTGATTCGTCTGGGCTTGCGAGATGAGGTCATGAACAGCCGCACCTTCTGGCTGTGCACGCAGTGCTACGCATGCACGGCCCGCTGTCCGCGGGGTATCATGACGAATGAGACCATGCGCCGGCTGAGGGAATGGGCGGTCGCCAACGGCTACTCCGTGCCCCAATCCCTCCTTATGATGCGCCAGGCGGTCAATTACAACCATAACATCCTCAACGAGGACAACAAGACCCGCCTCATCTGGAGCGAGGGTATCGAGATGCCGCCAGAGCGGGTGCAGGAGCCGGCCGACATCCTGCTCTTCACCGGCTGTGTGTCGGCCCTGTATCCCATGGCCTACAGCATCCCGCAGTCCCTGGTGCAGATATTCGAGCAGGCCCATGTGGGATACTCTCTGCTGGGCAGTGAGGAGTGGTGCTGTGGCTATCCTCTGTACAGCGCCGGCATGAAGGACGAGATGGTGAAGCTGGCCCAGCACAACGTGGAGAGGGTCCGCGCCGCCGGCCCCAAAATCCTGGTCACCACCTGCTCCTCCTGCTATTACACCTGGCATCATCTCTATCCGGAAATCCTGGGAGAAACCCTCGGGTTTGAGGTCCTGCACGCCAGCGAACTGCTCTCCCGCATGATCCAGGAAGGGACCATCCGGCTGACCGAGACGCCGTGGCGGGTGACGTACCATGACCCGTGTGACCTGGGGCGCAAGAGCGGCCTGTTCGATCCGCCCCGGGAAATCATCCGCAGTATCCCCGGGATGCATCTGGAGGAAATGCCCCGTAGCCGGGAGAACGCGATGTGCTGTGGGGGCGGCGGCGACGTCGCCATGACCGAGCCTGAAGCGGTGGAACACGTTTCCGTGGAGCGGCTTCAGGAAGCGCTCTCCACCAATCCGGAAGCCATCATTTCCTCCTGCCAGCAGTGCAAGCGCACCCTGCTCCAGGCCGCCCGGAAAACGCGGACCCGCATCCGGGTGCTGGATGTATGCGAGCTGGTGTGGCAGGTCATGGAAAAGTAACGAGGAGGACACGGATATGCCCAACGAAGAGCCTAGGATTGGCGTCTACGTCTGTCACTGCGGGCTGAACATTGCGGCCACGGTGAACGTGGACGAAGTGGTACAGTACGCCGGCAGTCTGCCCAACGTCGTGGTGGCCCGTTCGCATCGCTATACCTGCTCCGAGGCCGGCCAGGAGATGATCCGCCAGGACATCCGCCAGCTTGGGCTGAACCGCGTGGTGGTCGCCTCGTGCAGTCCGCGCATGCATGAGGCCACGTTCCAGAACGTCCTGGCATCCGCCGGCCTGAACCCGTATTTCTTCCAGATGGCCAATATCCGCGAGCATGTCTCGTGGGTCGTGAAGGACCCCGTGCAGGCCACCGAGAAAGCCAAGCGCCTGGTGCGCGCCGCTGTCTCCAGGGTGCGGTATCACGAACCGCTGTCCCCACGCCGGGAGGATGTCACCAAGGCGGCCCTGGTGGTCGGCGCCGGCATTGCCGGCATCCAGGCAGCCCTCACCATTGCCGAGGCCGGCTATCCCGTCTACCTGGTGGAGAAACAACCGTCCATCGGCGGGCATATGGCCCAGTTGGACAAAACCTTCCCCACCCTGGACTGCAGTACCTGAATCCTCGGCCCAAAGATGATGGATGCCGGTCGGCATCCCAACATTACTCTCCTCACCTATAGCGAGGTGACCGAAGTTTCCGGCTATGTCGGACATTTTCAGGTCAAGGTGCGCCAGCGTCCGCGCTATGTGAATACCGATCTCTGCACCGGCTGTGGAGCATGTGCGGAAGCCTGTGTGTTCAAGCGCGGGGTGCCCAATGAGTATGACGCCGGCCTGAGCCGGCGGCGGGCCGCCTATATCCCCAATAACGGCCAGGCCGTGCCGCTGAAAGCGGTCATTGACGACCAGGCCTGTCTGTTCCTGACGCGGGGGAAATGCACCAAAGCCTGTGTGGAAGCCTGCCCCACCAACGCCATTGACTTCACCCAGAAGGAGCAGATCATCGAGCTCAACGTGGGCACCATACTGGTCGCCACCGGCTTCGAGATGTTTGACCCCCGCCGTCTGCCGGCCTATTCCTATGGTAAGTCGCCGGACATCATCGACGGCCTGCAGTTCGAACGCCTCTCCAGCGCCACCGGCCCCACCCAGGGCCAGATCCTCACCTCCAAAGGCGAAAAGCCGCGCCGCGTGGCCATCATCCACTGCGTGGGCAGTCGCGATGAACATGCCAACCGCTACTGCTCCCGCATCTGCTGTATGTACGCGCTGAAACACGCCCACCTGGTGCGGGACAAGACTGGGGCCGAGGTGTTCGAGTTCTACATGGACATCCGCGCCTTTGGCAAGGACTATGAGGAGTTCTATCAGCGGGTGCAGGAGGAAGGCGTCTATTTCGTGCGGGGACGCGGCGCCGAGGTCGTGGTCCATAACGACGGGCGCATCCAGGTCAAAGCCGAGAACACCACCCTGGGCATCCCGGTTGAGATTGACGTGGACATGGTCATCCTGGAGACGGCCATTGAGCCGGCGCGCGACTCGGACAAGGTGGCCGCCATGTTTGGGGTAGGGCGGAGCGCCAGCGGCTTCTTCCAGGAGGCGCACCCGAAGCTTCGCCCGTTCCATACCAACACCAACGGTGTGTTCCTGGCCGGCACCTGCCAGGCACCCAAGGACGTGCCGGACACCGTCGCCCATGCGGCGGCCGCCGCCTCGGAGGCACTGGCCCTGCTGAGCCGCGGGGAGGTGATCATCTCGCCGACCACCGCGGTGGTGGATGAGGAGCTGTGCTCCGGCTGTAAGACCTGCATCGCGCTGTGTCCTTACAGCGCCATCACCTTCGATGAGACGGCGCGCGTAGCCCGGGTGAATGAAGCCCTGTGCAAAGGTTGCGGCACCTGCGTCGCCGCCTGTCCTGCCGAGGCGATCCGTGCCCGCCACTTTGCTGACGAGCAGATCCTGGCAGAGCTGCAAGCCCTGCTGGTTTCGGCCTGACGTCTGGGAGGATGAGGAGGGAAACCATGGCCGGCACATTTGAGCCGCGGATCATCGCATTTGTCTGCAACTGGTGTACGTATACCGCCGCCGACAACGCCGGCGTGAGCCGGCTGGAACAGCCCCCGAACGTGGACGTCATTCGCGTGATGTGCTCCGGCCGCATCGAGCCGGCGTTCATCCTCAAAGCCTTCGCCATGGGGGCCGACGGCGTGATCGTCTCCGGGTGCCATCCCCCAGGAGACTGCTATTACACGAACGGCAACTACAAGACCTTCCGCCGCATGCCGCTGGTGGAGCGCCTGTTGGAGCAGTTCGGCATTGAGAAAGAGCGGTTCCACTGGGGGTGGATCTCGGGTGCTGAGGCCATCAAATGGGCCCAACTGACGCACGAGTTCACCGAGCGGGTCCGGGCACTGGGTCCACTGAACTGGTCTCGCCAGCTCGAAAGCAAGGAGGACTGAGACATGGCAAAGAAGAGCAAGCTGAAACTGGGCCTCTACTGGGCCGCCTCCTGCGGCGGGTGCGAGATCGCGGTGGTGGAACTGCGCGAGAAGATCCTGCTCCTGGATGAGGCGGCAGATATCCTCTTCTGGCCCGTCGCCATGGACTTCAAGGTCAAGGATGTCGAGGCCATGCCGGACGGCCATATGGATGTCTGTCTCTTCAACGGCGCCATCCGCACCAGCGAGAACGAGGAGATGGCGCATCTCCTGCGCCGGAAATCCAAGGTGCTGGTTGCCTTTGGCTCCTGCGCCTATGAAGGGTGCATCCCTGGGCTGGCGAACCTGTTCGATAAGGACTCCATCCTGCGGCGGGTGTATCTGGAAGTGCCCACCGTGGATAATCCCAGGGGAGTGCTTCCCCAGCCGGCCACCCACCTGCCCGAGGGGGAGGTCGAGATCCCCCGGCTGTACAACACCGTCAAGACGCTGGGACAGGTTACCGATGTGGACTACTTTGTGCCGGGGTGCCCGCCCCAACCGCATCAGATATGGGCGGTGGTGGAGGCGATCCTGGGAGGCAAGCTCCCGCCGAAGGGCAGTGTGGTGGGCGCCAACGAGAAGACCGTCTGCGACGAGTGCAAGCGTCTGCGGGAGGAGAAGCGCATCAAGAAGTTCTACCGCTATCACGAGATTATCCCAGACCCCGAGCACTGCCTCTTGGAGCAGGGCATTGTCTGCGCCGGCCCGGCCACCCGCGGCGGATGCGGCGCCCTCTGCCCCCAGGTCAATCAACCCTGCCGCGGCTGTTACGGCCCGCCGCCCAACGTGATGGACCAGGGTGCCGCACTGCTCTCTGCCGTCGCCTCCGTGGTGGATGCCAACAGCGAGGAAGAGGCGGCCCGCATCGTGGGGGATATCCTCGACCCCGCCGGCACCTTCTACCGCTTTGGCCTGCCGGCTTCCACCCTGCACCGGGCCAGACTGGGTAACCGGTGAAAGGAGATGCATTATGCGCAAGATCAGCATTGACCCCATTACCCGACTGGAAGGTCATGGCAAGATAGACATTTTCCTGGATGATGAAGGGAATGTGGCCAACGCCTATCTCATCATCCCGGAACTGCGGGGGTTCGAGAAATTCGTGGAGGGCCGGCCGGTAGAGGAACTGCCGGACATCACCCCCCGCATCTGCGGCGTCTGTCCGGAAGCACACCACATGGCATCGGTCAAGGCCTGCGACGCGGTGTATCATGTGGAAGTGCCGCCGACGGCCAAGAAACTGCGGGAGCTGTTCTATTCGGCCTTTTACGTGGCCGACCACACCACGCATTTCTACATCCTCGCCGGCCCGGACTTCGTGGTGGGTCCGGACGCGCCGCCGGCGGAGCGCAACATCCTCGGCCTCATCCACAAGGTCGGCGTGGAGGTTGGCGGCAAGGTGATCCGGGCGCGCGGCATGGCGATGGACATCATCGGCATGCTGGGCGGCCGCAGGGTCCATCCCCTCTTCGGCGTCCCGGGCGGTGTGGGGAAGGCCATCACCGAGGAGGAACGGGCCCAGATCGAGGCCATAGCCCGCGAGGAGGTGGAGTTCGCGCTTTTCACCCTTGACCTCTTCCGCAAGATCGTGCTGGGCAACTCCGCCTATCGCGATATGATTCTCTCCGATATCTTCACCCTGCCCACGTACTATATGGGGCTGGTGGACGAGCAAAACCGGGTGAACTTCTATGACGGCATGGTGCGCGTGGTGGATCCCGAGGGCAAGGAGTTCGTCAAGTACGCGCCGCACGAATATGTTGCAGTGATTGCCGAGCATGTGGAACCGTGGTCCTACCTGAAGTTCCCCTTCCTGAAGAAGGTGGGGTGGAAGGGGCTGGTGGCCGGCAAGGACAGCGGAGTGTATCAGGCGACGCCGCTCTCGCGTCTCAACGCCGCCGACGGCATGGCGACGCCGCGTGCCCAGGAAGCATACGAGGAGTTCTATGCCACCCTGGGCGGCAAGCCGGTGCATCACACGCTGGCGATACACTGGGCCAGGGTGATCGAGATTCTGTACGCCGCAGAGCGCCTGCTGGAACTGAGCACCGACCCGGAGATCACCAACCCCCATGTGCGCAACATCCCCACCGCCAAGCCGGACGAGGGAGTGGGCATCGTAGAGGCACCGCGCGGCACCCTCACGCACCACTATATCACCGACGAACGGGGCCTGGTGGTGAAGTGCAACCTTATTGTCGGCACGACCAATAATTACGCCCCTATCGCTATGTCCGTGCGGCAGGCCGCACAGGGCCTCATCCGCAAGGGGCAGGTCATCACCGAGGGCCTGCTGAACCGCATTGAGATGGCGTTCCGGGCATATGACCCCTGCTTCGGCTGTGCCACGCATGCGGTGGGACAGATGCCGCTGGAGGTGCGCATCTACGATGCGGATGGCAGCCTCACCCAGGTGATCAGCCGGGCGTGAGGTGATGCCGATGTAGCCTTTTGCTTTGCCATGCTCCCAGGTGCCGGCCGGCGGCTGGGAGCATGTCTTTCTTATCCAGGACCGCACTCAGGAGGTGACGCGTGAACTTTGAGACCATTTTCTGGGCGATCCACCTGCCCTTGATGGCCCTTTTCCTCGTCGGATTGGGCGATTTGGTGCATATCTGGCTGCAGGGAAGGGTGGTGGGTGAAGACAATCCCTCCGCCGGCCGCAAGTTCCTCATCCTCCTGGGGAGAGGACTGCGGGCCATTTTCAGCCGGCGGCTGCCGGTCATCCTCCGGAACTTCATCGTCGAAGCCTGGTTCAACCGCCGGCTGTGGGTCGTCAGCCGCTGGCGGTGGCTCAGCCATTTCCTCCTGCTGAACGGCTTCCTCCTATTGATGGTGATGTCGGGCATCGCGGCTGTGGCGGATAAGATCCTCCACCGTCTCTTCGGGCTGGGCGGCGTGCCCTGGATCGCTATGTGGTACACGCCGGACCATCCGGTGACCGCACTGCTGAACGAAATCGGCGCCGTGATGATGACCGCCGGCCTGCTGTTCTACATCGTGCGGCGCTACATCACGCGCCCCGCTCAGCTCCGCACCGGTTCCATGGACACCTGGCTGGTGGTGGGCCTGGGGCTGATCCTGCTCAGCGGCTGGATCACCGAGATCGCCCGCCTGAATGCCGGCTACAATGGGACAGCGCCCTATCTGGCCTTCATCGGCTATCCCCTGTCTCTGCTGGTGGCGGGCTGGAACCTCCCCTGGGAAGAGCTGTCCGAATGGATGTTCCTGGTGCATGGGCTGTGGACATCCGTGGTGATCGTGACCATCCCCTACTCGAAATTCATCCATGCCGCGGCCGCGCCTTTGCTGGAAACCTTTGAGGGAGTGCGCCAGGAGCCGGCGGCTGTGGCCAAGGAAGGCCGGCCCTTCACCTTCTGGCAGATGGTGGCCCTGGATGCCTGCACCCGCTGTGGGGAGTGCACCCTGTGGTGTCCGACCTTTACGGAAAAACCCGAGCTGGACGCCATCACGCCCCTGCGCAAAATTGAGGCAGTGCGGCGCTTTACCCACCGCGAACTGGGGCTGATCCCGCGGCTGATCGGCGGTGACGGCGGGAGCGGCCAGGCACTGCAGACCCATTCCGCCGGCACGTATGACTGCACCCTCTGCGGCCGCTGTGCCGTGGTCTGCACCGCCCACATCCCGACGCGTGAGCTGTGGATCGCCATGCGGCAGGAGCTGGTCTCAAAGGACGTCTATCCGGAGGCCTTTGACGCCCTGCGCGAGCGCGTGCTGGGGTGTCATAACATTTCCGGCGACGATAACAACAGCCGGCTCATCTGGAGCGAGAACCTTCCTGAAATCCCCGCCGCGCTGCGCGGCAAGACGCAGGCCGAGGTGGTCTTCTTCGTCGGCTGTGTCTCGTCCTTCTATCCGCAGTGCTACTCTATCCCCCAGAGCCTGGTGCAGGTGATGGAGGGCGCCGGCGTGGATTACATGGCGCTGGGAGGGGAGGAGTGGTGCTGTAGCTTCCCGCTGGTCATCGCCGGCATGGGAGACGCCGCGGTCGAGGTCATGCGCCACAACCTGGAGGCGGTGCGCAAGACGGGCGCCCGCTTCCTGGTCGCCACCTGCCCCTCCTGCTATCACACCTGGGAGCATGACTATCCGCGCATTCTGGGCGAGCCCCTGGGGTTCGAGGTGCTGCACGCTACCGAGTTTGTCGCCCGGCTCCTGCACGAGGGGCGCCTGCGCCTTCAGCCGCTGGAGGAGGTCGTCACCTATCATGACCCGTGCGACCTGGGCCGCACCAGCGGTATTTATGAAGCTCCTCGCGAGATCATCCGGGCGATTCCGGGGATCACCTTCGTGGAGATGGAGCATCACCATGAGTATTCCCTGTGCTGTGGCGGCGGCGGCGACGTGGAGATGGCAGATAAGAGCCTGACCGAGAAGGTGGCCCGCCGGCGCATCCAGGAAGCGCAGGCGACACAGGCGAAACTGCTCCTTTCGAGCTGTCAGCAGTGCAAGCGCACGCTGGCCGGCGCCGCCCGGCAGGAGAAGGTGCGCATCCGCGTGCTGGATGTGGTGGAGCTGGTGGCCCAGCAGATTCAGCCGGCATCCGACTCGTAAGCCCTGGTCCTCCTTACAGCAGACATCGGGAGTTCCTCTCGGCCCCTGCCCCCCAGGAACGGGGCAGGGGCCGCGCGTCTCGCGCCCTCTATGGGGCCGGCAGAAGGCGTGTTGCGGGGAATGTCAAAGTGTGGTATGATGATTGTGTAAAGACCTGTCAAAAATCCCGTCCAACTCGAGGAGTCGCCCGATGGAAGGAACCCGCGCCCGCCGGCAGGAAGAACCTATCCGCCTGTTTCGCTCCGATTTTCTGGAGTTTTTCACCCATGTGCATCCCATCACGGTGCTGGTCATCTGGGTGCCGGTGTTCCTGTATTTTCTCGTGCGCGGCATTCTGGACAGGCCGGCGGCTGTGCCGGCGGGGCTGGCGCTCGGCATCTTCCTGTGGACGCTGACGGAATATATCCTGCACCGCTTCGTCTTCCACTTTCATCCGAGAGCGCCCTGGCAGGAGCGGATCGCGTTCCTCTTCCACGGCGTGCACCATGCCCAGCCGATGGTGAAGACGCGGCTGGTGATGCCGCCGGCGGTCAGCATCCCGCTGGCGGTGCTGTTCTATCTGCTGTTCAGGACGTTTTTCTATGGGGTAGGGCTGTCCGCGTGGTTCGCGCCGGTCTTTGCCGGCTTTGTGGCGGGATACATCTCGTATGACATGATCCATTATGCCACGCATCACTTCCCGGTGCGCGGCTATTTCCGCTTCCTGAAACTGCACCACATGCGGCATCATTTCAAGACGCCGGACCAACGCTTCGGGGTCAGTTCGCCGCTGTTGGATTGGGTGTTCCGAACCCTACCGGCGGATTAAATCCCATTATCGCGCACGTACTGCTGGAGCAGAAGCGCCTCGTCCAGCACGGCCTGCAGGGCCTGCGGGATGTGCGCCGTCTCTTGCGCCCGGGCGGCGGCCTCCAGGCGGGCGGCGGATCGGTGCAGGCGGACCGCCCCCACGGTGGCGGCACTTCCCTTCAGGGCGTGCGCGGTGGTGCGCAGTGCCTCCAGATCGGAGTTACCGAACGCCTCCTGCAGTCGGGCCAGATGGCCTTCCAGGTCCTCCATGAACATGTGCAGATAGCCGGCGTACATCGTGCGGTCCAGGCCCCAATCGCGCATGACGCCGTCCATGTCGAGGACGGCCGGCGGGGCCGCTTCCTCTGCCGGTGACTGGGCCGGCGCGGGAGCGGAGGGCGTCCGGCGCAGTGCCGATTCCACGGCCCGCAACAGCTCCTGCCGGCGGATGGGCTTGGCCACATAGTCGTTCATACCGGCGGCCAGACAGCGCTCGCGGTCTCCGCTCATGGCATGGGCGGTCATGGCGATGATGGGGAGGTCGCGCCA
>Ga0078972_1008472_pt1 | contig 21459 bp, 19 predicted proteins | sample YelNatPaOPGAMG01_FD_67568 | JGI IMG/M metagenome (GOLD analysis project Ga0078972, IMG submission 67568) | Hot spring thermophilic microbial communities from Obsidian Pool, Yellowstone National Park, USA - OP-RAMG-01 (SPADES assembly) (version 2) | ecosystem: Environmental > Aquatic > Thermal...
CCCGTGGTCAGTTCACCGCATGCCCCTGCCGAACAGGCTACACAACTGGTTACTTCAGAGATCTTTTGATTTATCAATTCGAATGAGATTGAATTTTCGCCCATCTTTTGAAGTTCCTGGCGAATAATCGCCTGGCCACGCATATAATCCAGACGCCTGCCTGCATAATTTGAGGGGAACATCTGACCACCCCCCAGAAAGATAAAGGGGCGATTCAGTCGCAGGGCTGCCAGAATCATACCCGGAATGATCTTATCGCAGGAAGCAATCCCCACCCAGCCATCACACCAGCTAATATTCAGGGACGATTCAACAGCAGCAAGTACAGCCTCCCGCTGCGGCATGTCATAAAGCATATCGGAAGGATCTTTGTGTGGCACCGAACACAATCCCGGTACTTCTATTTCGAAGGGCATTCCTCCTGCCATGCGGATGCCTGCTTTGACCCCTTCTGCTACCTCTCGCAGGTGGGAATGACCCGGCGATTGCTCACTCCAGGAGTTGATAACCGCGATACGGGGAAGAGAAAGCTCCTTCTCGGTAAAACCAATCGCCTTGAAAATTGCCCGGTGTCCATAATTTCTGAGAATCCTTTCGAAATTAGCGTTGTTATTCATCTCCTGCCCCTGAAATTAATCCCAAATTCTGTGATTTCCAGACCGGTCATGATCGAAAAGAATTTTCCCTATTTCCCCTCAATATAGATATATAAAGACGGAAAGTCAAACACCGAAACCTTGACAAGGCACCCTTTAAGCCAGCGATCCGCCACGGCAAAAATGTTACTCTAAACCAAAAACTAATTTGAAAATCGGATACTTATGGAATATATTTAATTTCAATGTTGTTACCATTATCCTACTTTCAAACAGCCATTCAGTGCATCATAATACAGGACTGAAAAATGAGTAGAAAATATGTTCTCGCCATAGATCAGGGAACCACGGGAACCACAGTTATACTGTTCGATAATTCCGGAAACCCAGTTTCAAGCGCCTACCGCGAGATACGCCAGATATTCCCGCAACCCGGCTGGGTTGAACATGATCCGATTGAAATCCTGCAGAGCTGCATCCAGTTGAGCGAGGAAGCGGTCCATAAAGCGGGGATACCCTTTACCAGCATTCAGGGAATTGGTATTACCAACCAGAGAGAAAGTGTGGTTATCTGGAATCGCTACACGGGCAAGCCGGTTTACCCTGCCATCTGCTGGCAGTGCCGCAGGACAGCGGAATTGTGCGAAAAATTGAAAAACCAGGGATTAGAAAAATTAATCAGGGAAAAGACAGGCTTACCGGTAGATGCCTATTTTTCAGCAACCAAAATTCGCTGGATACTGGACAACACTCCGGATGGGCAGATAAGCGCCATGCAGGGAGACCTGCTCTGCGGTACCATTGACAGCTGGTTGGTCTGGAATCTGACAGGAGGTAAAGCTCATGTAACCGATTTTACCAATGCCAGTCGCACCATGCTGTTTAATCTCAAGACGCTCGACTGGGACCAGGAATTACTCGATCTGCTCGATATTCCAGCAATACTCCTGCCGAAAATCTTCCCATCCAGTAAAATTTACGGAGAAACAGGGGAGGAAATTTTTGAAAATTGCCATCTTCCCGTAGCCTCAATTGCCGGCGACCAGCAGGCAGCACTTTTCGGTCAGGCGTGCCATCATCCGGGAATGGCAAAAAATACCTATGGTACAGGTTCTTTCGTTTTGATTAATACCGGAGACAGGCCAATTTCATCCAGGACCGGATTAATTACTACCCCTGCCTGCTTCCCGGGTGAAAAACCTGTATACGCATTGGAAGGCAGTATCTTTATTTCCGGAGCGGTGGTTCAATGGCTGAGGGATGAACTCGGCATTATTAAATCCGCCTCAGAAAGCGAAACTCTGGCAGCCACGGTCAAAGACAACGGGGGTGTCTATTTCGTGCCGGCTTTCGTGGGTTTGGGAGCTCCATACTGGGACATGTATGCCCGCGGAACCATCATCGGTCTGACCCGTGGTTCCAGCAAAGGGCATCTTGCCAGGGCAGCTCTGGAAGCCATCGCCTTCCAGGTAAGGGAGGTCATTGAAGCTATGGAAAAGGATACTGGATTGAAAATACCCCTTCTGCGAGTTGATGGAAATGGCAGCCAGAATAATCTACTCATGCAATTCCAGTCAGACATTCTGGGTATACCGGTACAGCGTACAGGTCTGGCCGATATTACCGCAGCAGGAGCAGCCTATCTGGCCGGACTATCAAGCGGAGTCTGGCGGAATCTGGATGATATTGCCAGAATGTGGCAGAGCTCGGCAATTTATGAACCGAAGATATCCGCAGATGAGAGGGAAACCCTCTTTAATAACTGGAAACGCGCCGTAGAACGTGCGAGGAAGTGGGCAATTTAAGGATTACCCGCCTCTTCTCTGGCTTTTTTCTGCAATTCATATAGTTTATTCAGTGCTTCCAGAGGAGTCAGAGCATTGATATCCAGTTCCTCCAGTTCTTTCACCACAGGAGATTTAAAGCCGAAGAGGGGTAATTGCTGGACAAAACTCAGTTCGGGTTTTTTACCTGCTCTGGCTGCTTTCTTCGGTACGATCTGGACATTTCCACATTCCAGTTCAATGAGAACTTCCTGAGCGCGATTAACTACCGCTCTGGGCAAACCGGCCAGTTTTGCTACATGAATCCCGTAACTTCTGTCCACACCACCTGGTAAAATTTTGTGCAGGAAAACCACCTCTCCCCCTTCTTCAGCCACCGCCACATTGAAGTTTTTTACACCCGGCAATACCTCGGCAAGCTGAACCAGTTCGTGGTAGTGCGTCGCAAAAAGTGTCTTGGCTCCCAAAGAAGGGGAATTATGAATATATTCAACCACAGCACGAGCAATCGATAAGCCATCGTAGGTACTGGTCCCTCTGCCGATTTCATCAAGAATAATCAGGGAACGGCGGGTAGCGCTGTTTAAAATGATAGCTGTTTCAGTCATTTCCACCATAAAGGTGGACTTACCGGCTGCCAGATCTTCTCCGGCTCCGATACGGGTGAAAATCCGGTCAACCACTCCGATACGCGCACTGGCTGCCGGGACGAAACTGCCGATCTGAGCGAGCAATACAATCAACGCCACCTGCCTTAGATAAGTTGACTTACCGGACATATTTGGCCCGGTCAGAATAATGATCCGGGTATCCTCGCAGGAAAGAAAGGTGTCGTTGGGAATAAAGGCACCCGGTGGCAGGCTTTTCTCCACCACCGGATGTCTGCCTTCTTTGATTTCGATTGCCGTACCTTCATTCAATTCGGGGCGGGTGTAGTTATTGTTAACCGCCACTTCCGCCAGGCTGGAAAAAACATCTAACATTGCTACCGCGCGTGCCAGTCGAAGGATCGATTCACCTTCAGAAGCAATTTGCCCACAAACACGGAAGAAGAGATCTGTCTCAATTTCAATGATACGCTCCTGGGCATGTACGATTCGTGTCTCGTACTCTTTAAGCTCAGGAGTATAGAATCTCTCTCCTCCTGTGAGAGTCTGTTTGCGGATATATTCAGGAGGTACCTGAGAAAGATTGGCATTGGATACTTCAATATAATAGCCGAAAACCCGGTTATACCCGACTTTAAGGGATTTGATACCGGTGCGCTCCTTCTCTCTTCTTTCGAGACCGGCCAGATACTGCTTTGAATTCACTGACAGGCTTCTTATTTCATCCAGTTCAGAGGAAAAACCGGGATTAATCACACCCCCTTCATCCAGCCCAGAGGGCGGCTGATCTGCCAGTGCCCTTTTTACCAGATCCACGATCTCAGGCAGAGGGATAAGATCCGAATTTAACCATTCCAGCGGACACTTATCCAGTAATTTTCTCAATTCCGGAATTACCTCCAGGCCTCTGCGCAGTGTAACAACCTCTCTGGGTGAGGCAATCCGGCTTTTAATCCGGTTGACCAGCCTTTCCAGATCTCCAATATTGCCGAGCAGATTAATCACCTGCCTGCGTATCAGCATTTCATCAAAAAACCACTGCACGGCATCCAGTCGCTGGTTCAGTAATTTCACATCCAGCAAAGGTTGTCCCAGCCAGCCCCTCAGCATCCTGCCACCCATGGGAGTACGTGTACGATCGATCACCTCCAGCAAAGAGCCCTCTGGTTTGCCTGAGCGGCTGGAACGGAAAAGTTCCAGATTATTCTGCGTTTGAATATCCAATGCCATAAAGTTGACTGTTGAGTATGTAAAAAGACCGGTTAACAGTGACAGGGCAGTCTTCTGCGTTTCCCTCAGGTATCTGATAACCCCACCTGCCGCCCTGATCGCCAGTGGCAGATTACCGCAGCCATAGCCATCCAGAGAAGCCACACCAAAATGCTCCAGCAAAATCCTGGTGGCTGAATCGAGACTGTAATCAAAATAATCAAGACGAGTGACCGGTGCAGAGATCTTAAATCCGCTGAGATCGAGGCTATCAGGAACAACTATCTCAGCCGGTCTCAAGCGATCCAGCTCACTGGTAATCCTGGTAAACGGTACCTGGGTGACGGCAAATTCACCGGTAGTGATATCGGCATAGGCAAGTCCACCTGATTCTCCTTCCACGACCAAACTTACAAGGTAATTATTGGTCTTGCTATTCAATAATCCGGGTTCTACCACGGTGCCGGGAGTAACCAGCCTGACCACTTCGCGTTGAACGATCCCTCTCGTTTCTCCTGGACGGGTAATCTGTTCGCAGATGGCAACTTTGTAACCGCGGCTGATCAACTTTGCCAGATAATTGTCTACAGCGTGGTATGGGATACCTGCCATCGGCACAGAATGCCCTTTACCCATTCCCCGGGAAGTCAGGACTATTTCCAGTTCTTTCGAAGTGATGCGAGCATCATCATCAAATGTCTCATAAAAATCACCAAGACGGAAAAAGAGAATCACGTTCGGGTATTGTCTTTTAATACGGAGGTATTGTTGCCTGATGGGAGTAATATTTTCAGACATGGTAATTTATTTTACTGGATTTCGCAAATTAAAAGAAACCGGTTGATTATATTCGTACCCGAATAAATGTGATAGCAATGACAGAGATCCTATAACTCGATCTTGCGGGGATTCACCCGGCATTTTTCGGCTTTCACGATCGCCAGGATCTCCGCAATTGCCTCATCTACCCGGTTATGCCGGTTGAAAACCACGTAATCAAAATTGCAGACTTCGCGCATCTCTTGACCGGCGTTATTCAGACGCACTGCCAGATCAGAAGCGGTCTCGGTCCTCCGGCTGGAAAGCCGTTTGGCCAGTTCCTCCAGCGAAGGAGGAGCAATAAAAATAAAAACCGCTTCAGGTACGATCTTTTTGATATTGCGGGCACCCTGTACATCTACTTTTATAATGGTATCCCTGCCTCTGTCCAGTGCAATTTTTACCGGTTCGCGGGGAACTCCATACCAGTTCCCATAAACCTGTGCCCATTCGAGCAGGCCGTTATGCTCCAGCAGGTCTTTAAATTCAGCCTCCGAAACAAAATGGTAATCAACCCTGTCAATCTCGCTGGCTCTCCGCGGCCTGGTGGTTACAGTCACAATGTACTCAAAAGGATAACCGCTCTGCTTCATACGGCTCAAAATGGCATCTTTTCCCACACCGGAAGGACCGGAAACAACAACCAGCAGAGGTCTACTTGTTCTGTGAAAAATGTCTGGAATTTCACAATCAGTCCTGCTCATCATCCTGCCCGGTTTTTAAGAGTGAACCAACATGGCTCACCTGCAATCTACCGGCTATTATTTCTGGGGCCCGAGAAGTGAGATAAATTTGACCGTTATCGGTAAAGATGGCCGCCCTGGTTTTCCGACCATGGGTCATATCAATCAGCATACCCCTGGTAGTAGCCTCTTTGATCGCTTTTTTGATATTGGTCGAAGTCGGAGAAGCAATTGCAATAATCCGGTTGACGGCCAGAAAATTATCGAAGCCAACATGCACCAGTTCAATCGGCATCTTTCCCCCCTCACAAGCAAATATTTCATACCAAATTAGTTGTTTTCCACCATTTTTGGGCTTAAGAGTGACAATTTAAGCCCACCTTAAGCCCAATTTCATAATATATTAATACTTTTGACGGCAATATTGCAACTATTTTAACGAATTACGCTTGAAGAGAAAAACAATACTAAAGGATCTTCCGTTTCTCCGTGTGTGCAGTGTCTACCAGCTGCCAGATTACCCAGATGGCAGGCTTCGTTGATTGACTGTTTTCTTAACAATCCAAGAATAAAACCCGCCGGGTCACATCCGCCACCTCAAGGTTAGCTCCCCGATTTAGCGGCACTCTGATCTGCAAGATTATGTTTAGACAGTTATCGCCTAAGGTCAATACCTGCGGGTATATCTTAATCCCGGGTTCAACCATATTTGCCCATCAATCCGTATCTTTCTTGTCATCAAAAACGGCATTAACCCGCTCATTCCTGTAACCGAGACTGCGAGAAATTTCAAAGGCAGTCTCCTTGACCAGCGGTACCAGCTCAACTAATCTATCCCGAGTGAGTCGAATCGAGGGACCGACAATGCCTATCGCACCCGTTACAGCCCCCTCACCATTTTTAATCGCCGCTCCTATCCCCCTGACACCCGGATAATACTCTTCATCATCGAATGCTACACCTTCCTGCCTGACAGCCCTTAAATGATTTCTCAGGGCAGTTAAATCAGTTATAGTATTCTGAGTAAAACGCTCCAGCCCATTTTCAAAAATGTGTTCCAGTTGTTGATCAGGTATTTCCGCCAGAATAGCTTTCCCAACACTGGTATAATGCATACCCAGTCGAGTACCCTCATCCGGAACTACCTTCAATGGATGATCTGCATGAAATGACTGACAGAGTACCGCCCTGATCCCATCCCAGAGAGCCATGATTACAGTTTCATTGGCTTTCTGGCTTAATCTGACCAGGTGCGGACTGGCAATGTTGATGACGCTATTACTTCTTTTAATTGCCCCGCTGTAATCCAGAAACTTCATCCCCAGCGAATACCGTCCCCTTTTTACTGGCTGCTTCAAACAGCCGTTTTCCAGTAACGCCAGGGCGATTCTTCTCACAGTGGATTTATTCATTCCTGAAAAACGCGCCATTTCTTCCAGAGTAAGCTCGTCTCCATGATCAAGAAAAAGATCCAGAATAACAAACATCTTCCTGATAATTTTCATGGCTTTGATTCCTTTTTCTGGAACAAGAATTCATTATGCGAATATTTTAATCAGTGTATCATCAGAATATTTTATTGTAAAGTTTGCCTGAGCTTCAGATTTAAGCAGCCTGAGTTCAGTATCGCCTTTTTACTCGCAGATCGTTTTTTAACCTTTCATTTTCTCATTTGAATGCTTCCCGTTTGCCTTTCAAATTCTTTTATGAAGTTCAGTCAACAGCCATAGACTTGACATCCCGTGTTATAATTATATTAAACATCAATTTTTGAAACAGAATTTACAAAAACTGGAATTATCTCAAAAACAAACTGACCATTCTGACCCTTTATCGCCAGTGCTGGACTGTGGATCTAATCCTGTATAGAGAATATCATCCGATAAAAGGTGATATTTGCCAGATTGTTAAAGTGGTACCAGAAATTTCCCGATTAAAGATATTTTTCTGATAATTTGAGCAAGTAATATCTTTTAATCAGTAATATTATTCCAAACTGAGGTATATGGACGGTTACCGTCATGGTGATATCTGAAAAACAGTTATCTCCTTGATGGTTGTGAACAGGAGTGTAATATCGATTTGTAAACTGGCAGTTTCCTGCACGGGCATTAAGTGAGGGATTGCAAAAAAACGAATAGGAGTTTGATAAATGGCAGAAGCAAAATATTCAAAATTGTTCCTGACCGAATTTAAAGAAGACGCCAATGTTCCGGCAGTAGCTGGGCCGCAGGCATATTTCAGAGGAGCGAGACAAATCCCCGGGGCAAACCTGAATATGGGCTGGCAGCTTTTTACCAAACCCATCTTTCTAGAGAAAGAACCCCACACCCATGATGTTGATGAATATCTGGTTTTCCTGGGTGCCAGGATGCCTGATGTATTCAGCAGTTTTAAAGCCGAGATTGATTTCTGGATCGGCGAGGAACAGGAATATCATCTGATTAATCAGGCAACCATCATATTCATTCCTAAAGGCTTGCTGCATACCCCCCTAAATTTCAGAAAAATCGATGAACCTGTTTTATTCAGCGCTATCTTGCTGGGACCCAAATTCACCAAGCGGATGGGAGGCAAGGAGTATTCTTATGATGGCCCGAATGTGGGTGGTGCCGGGCCAATGATCAACATCTAAATCCAGAAAATAGACCGCGTAGCCCGGTGCAGACCGTTAAACCTGATAAACCGGTGCGCAAAGGAGAAAAAATGACGCTTGAGGAACTGGAAAAGCGGGTGAAATCTCTGGAGCGGTTGAAGAAGAAAGTTCGGGCACTGGAAGACCTTGAAGCGATTAAGAGACTTCACCGCGATTACACCTACTGGATGTGCCAGAAGCAATGGGATAAGATGATTGAATGTTTTGCTGAGGATGCAACGGCGGATATTGCGGGAAACCGGTTCCAGAGTAAGACGGAAATTTACAGCTTCTTTCAGAACGTTCTGGAAAAGAATATCCACCTGAATGACGGGCACATTGTTGGACAACCGGTTATTACAGTCAACGGGAATCAGGCCGCCGGCTACTGGATTTTGTACATGTTTTTCTCAGAGCCTGCCATGCGGTGGATGCAGGGTCGCCAGGATGTTGAGTACGTGAAAACTGGTGGCAAATGGAAATTCAAAAAAATGAAATTCGTTTTGCCCTGGCCTTCTCCAGATAATCAGAATATGAAGAAATAGAAACATAAGGAGCTTGTGATGTTGCTGAAAAGCCGGGTTTCGATCATTACAGGTGGTGCCAGAGGAATCGGCAAAGGCATAGCTTTAAGATTCTCCGAAGAAGGTTCGGATATCGTGATTGCCGATTTACTGGATAAAGAGGGCAGTCAAACAGCCTCGGAAATCCAGCAAAAAGGGCGCAGGGCACTTTATGTTCACTGTGATGTTTCCGCTGCCCAGCAGGTCAGGACACTCGTGAAGCAGGCGATCAAAGAATTCGGGAAGGTGGACATTCTGGTCAACAATGCAGCCTTCGGTCCACCTTCCCGTCCCTTTGCCGAGATCAGTGAAGCAGAATGGGATCGTACAATCGCAGTAAATCTGAAAGGCGTTTTCCTCTGTTGTCAGGCAGTAATCGGACACATGAAGCAGAATAATTACGGCAAAATCATCAATATTTCTTCAGGTAATGCAGTTTCACCTGCCCTTCCAATGGCACATTACGCCGCCTCCAAAGCAGGCATACTGGGGCTCACGAATGATATTGCTCTTGAATATGCTCCTTTCGGTATCTGCGTAAATGCTATTCTGCCCGGGCCAGTACGCACCGAACTCTGGGATACCAACATCCCACCCGGAGTTCCCAAAGAGGCCTTTTTTAAAGAACTGGGCAAAGTAGTACCGATGAAGAGGGTGGGTGAACCTGCAGACATTGCTGATGCTGCTCTGTTCCTGGCCTCGGATCTCTCCAGATTTATCACAGCCGCCCAGATACATGTCGGTGGCGGCCTTCCTTTGCGCTACCAGATGTAGCCGATCCAGAGGTAATCTGAAAAATTGATGAAGGAGTAAAAAATGAGCTCCAGATACAGCAAATATCTGGTTACCAAACCGATTTACGAAGCCGGCCCTGATATCGAAATTACTGGTCGTGCCAAACCCTCCATGACACTGATGAGCAATCAGCAGGTACCGGGTTCCAACGTTTATATCGAGGTTGGCTGGATCTGGTCAATGCCCAGCCCGAATCCACACGTATTCGAACATACACATGATTATGACGAGATTGTGCTGCACATCGGCAGCGACTACCGCGACCCCGAAGACCTCGGGGCGGAAATCGAGATCCAGGTCGAAGGTGAACCACTCGTATTTAACCGGACTTCTGCGCTTTATGTCCCGGCAGGTACCAGGCATGGTCCGCTGACCTGGAAGAAATGCAGCCGACCTCATATTGAGATGGCGATCATGCTGGGATCCGGATCTTATAAGGAAGGCTGGGCAAGGGGCGTCGGACCGGATGCGATGAAAAAATAAGGCCATCACCACCAAATTATTTATCCTGGCTATGTTTTAAAAAGGAGGACTTAATGGCGAGATATCTTCTCTTTGCCTTCAGTGATTGTAAAGATCCATCCCGGGAAGATGAATTTAACGAGTGGTATAACAATGTCCACGTCCCGGATATGCTGGAAACACCCGGCATGATACAGGCTACCCGCTGGGTTGCTGCCAATCCAAAACCGAATCAACGCCGCAAATACCTTGCTCTGTACGAACTGGAAACTGACGACGTCGCTAAATTTGACCAGATGGTTCAGGAAATAGGACGCAAAACTGTCGAGCGCGGTAGATTTAGCGATCTGCCCGTCTTTGATCCACCCGATGTCCCCAGAATCTACAGGCAAATTATGCCGCCTAAAAAAGCCCGACATTCTGTAAAAGAGGAATAACTGTTTAATCATCAAATCAACAGTGAAAACAGGAGGTATTTATTTTTACTTTTAGTATACTTATACGCTCATCTATTTAAACCATCCGAATAGCTGATATATAAATTACAGGATCAATTGTGATTCCAGCAGGAGGAAACCATGCTTGATCTGCAACAACTTGCAACCATTGCAGGGAAGGAAAATCTTATCCAGGAACCGAATATCCTGAAGCAGTATTCTCAGGATTGCAGCTTCGTTAATCCGGTCCGACCGCGGATGGTAATCAAGCTCCATACAGCAGAACAGGTACAGCAAATCGTAAAAACCGCCAGGGCAACCGACACTCCTCTTATCCCGGTAAGTTCGGGCTGCCCCCATTCCCGGGGAGATACGGTTCCCGCAGTCGGTGGAGCAATTATCGTGGATTTAAGCGAGATGAAGAAAATCATCCATGTTGATCGCAAGAATCGGGTTGCCATGTTTGAACCGGGAGTTACCTTTGCCGAATTGATTGAAAAGGTTAAAAAAAACGGTTTACGACTGAACATGCCCCTGTTGCCCAGACAGACCAAATCCGTTGTCGGCAGCCTGCTGGAGAGAGAACCAGTCACAATGCCTAAATACCACTGGGATATCGCCGATCCGCTTGCCTGTACCGAAATAATATTAGGCACAGGAGAACTCTTCCGCACTGGAGCTGCTGCTGGCTCAGGTTCTATTGAGGAACAGTGGGCGGCAGGAGGTGCGCAGAAAGAAGCGGCTGGCCCTTCTGCTGCCTCATGGTACCGATTAATCCAGGGTTCTCAGGGTACCATGGGTATCGTTACCTGGGCATCTGCTCGATGTGAAATAGTACCAGCCCTCGAAGAACCTTTCTGGATTGCCTCTTCACAGCTCGAAAAGTTGCTGGAAATGACCCACTGGTTGATCAGATTGCGGCTGGTAAACGAATGCTTTATGCTAAACAACACCTGTTTGAAGATGATTTTACAGAGCGCTGAAGGCGGTACAGGCGCAGCTATCGGAAATGCTCTTCCACCCTGGATACTGTTTTTTAACATCGCGGGATATGAATATTTCCCGGAAGAAAGAGTTGCCGGTCAAATTCAGGACATGCAGGAGATCGCACAGAGAACCGGATTAGCACCACTTAAAGATCTCTGCGGGATAAAAGCAGACAAATTTTTGAGGATAGTCCAGCAAACATCTGCGAACCCGTACTGGAAATTGCGTTGTAAAGGAGGATTTCAGGACATCTTTTTCCTGACCATTTTCGACAATCTGGCGACACAGATGGAGACCATGTACAGGACCGTCAATTCTGCTGGCTACCCGGTTTCCGACCTGAGTATTTATCTTCAGCCTGTAGTCCAGGGAGCCAATTGCCATTGTGAATTCACCCTGTTTTATAATCCAGATGTTGAAGAAGAGCAGGAAAGAATTAGAAGATTATCCGGCGATGCTGTCAGGAATCTGCTGGATCAAAGGGCATTCTTCTCGCGTCCTTACGGGGAAAATGCCCGTCTGATATTGAACCGCGATGCTGCGACAGTAAATGCCCTGAAAAAGGTTAAGAATATCGTGGACCCGGATTGGATTATGAATCCGGGAAAGCTCTGTTTTTAAGCATCTCATGACTGAATAACATGGGAGGTAAATTAATGACACTTGCCTACTACCGTCAGGATATGGAGACCTGCTGCCGTTGCTCGGCTTGCAAATTCATTCCGCTTGAGAGGGTGACCGGTTACGAGTATGTTGCCATTTGTCCCAGCATTGCCAGATATAATTTCCACGCTTATTCGGGAGGAGGAAGGCTGGGGATGGGAGTCGCCCTGCTGGAAGGCGATCTTGATTACTCCGACAAACTGGTTGAAATCATTTACAACTGTCAGATGTGTGGAGGATGTGATGTCTCCTGCAAGTATGCCATGGATATGGATGTGCTTGAACCCCTCAATGCCATCCGCATCGAATGTGTCAGTAGAGGCAAAACCCTGCCCGCTCTCGACAGACTGATCACCAAGCTTCGTCACGGCGGCACAATGCTGCCACCTGCTCCCAGCGCCCGTAAATCCTGGTCTGACGGGTTAAATCTTGAAGATTATACCCGGCAAAAAGTTGACCTGATTTACCATGCAGGTTGCCGGATTGGGCAGGATCCGGCGATGTGGAAAATCGCCCGGTACTCCGTTTTATTGCTTAGAAAAGCCGGGCTCGAACCTGGTATTGCCCCCGGTAGCGAGCTCTGCTGCGGAGGACGAGCATATGAAATGGGTTATCAGGACGATTTTCTACGGCAGGCTCGCGTCGTAATGAAAAGGATCGAACAATCCGGGGCAAAGACGCTGGTTACCGGATGCGCTGAGTGCTACCATGCTTTTAAAGTCCTATATGATAAATTCAACCTCAGGGGCAATTTGAAGGTATTGCACACTTCCGAAATATTCGCCGATTTAATCTCCAGCGGAAGATTACAGCCCCAACAAGAAGTATCCCTGAAAATCACCTATCATGATCCCTGCCATCTGGGCAGGCTGGGAGAACCTTATACTCACTGGCAGGGCAAACAGCTCCCCGGGCACATCAGACTTTTCGATCCTCCCAGAGAGTTCAGAAGAGGAACGAAGGGGGTCTATGAGCCCCCCAGACGGGTTCTCAAAAGCATACCCGGTATCCAGCTCGTGGAAATGGACCGCAGAAAGGAATACGCCTGGTGTTGCGGTGCAGGTGGAGGAGTCAAAGAATCCAACCCGGCTTTCGCAGAATGGACAGCACTGCAAAGGCTCCAGGAAGCCGGTACCACCGGAGCCGATGCAATCGTCACCGCCTGCCCGGGATGTGAAAAAAACCTGAAAGATGCCCTGAAAAAACCGGCCGATCAAACCAGAATTTACGACTTAAGTGAACTGCTGGCTCGATCCGTTTTGAAGGAGGAAATAGATGCCGCTCAGTAAAGATCAATACGCTGCTTTTGAGGACGTGGTCGGTCCTGAGAATATCTCCGCTGAACCGGCAATACTCTATTCCTATTCCTGGCGTTCCGGACTTTATGCCGGTGTGGAAAAGTTCACACCACGATTTGAAGCGGTTGTACTGCCGCAAAGCACCGAGGAGGTTCAAGCAATCGTCCGACTCTGCAACAAATTCAAGCTTCAATTCAAAGCCTCCAGCACAGGCTGGGGGCCCTATAATGATGCTGCCGGCCCGGGTGTAATCAGGATTGATCTCAGGCGGATGAACCGGATTATCGAAATTAATGAAAAGAACATGTATGCAGTGGTTGAACCCTATGTAATCGGTGCTCAACTTCAGGCAGAACTGATGAAGCGCGGATTGAACTGCAACATGTGCGGAGCAGGCTCTAACTGCTCGGCACTCCCTATTGCCGCCCATCAGGGTATTGGCCACATGAGCCAGAGCGCCAGCTACGGGGAAAGAAACCAGCTTGCCCTTGAATGGGTGACACCAGATGGAGAGATAATTAGACTGGGCTCACTGGGATCATCAGACGAATGGTTTTGCGGCGATGGACCGGGACCATCCCTCAGAGGACTGGTAAGGGGTAACGTCGTTCCTCTTGGAGGGCTGGGAGTCTATACTAAAGCTGCTACCAAGATTTATCACTGGTCGGGCCCACCTATATTTCCTGTTGAAGGAATCTCTCCCCATTACTCCGCGGGTAAAATACCCCACAATTTTTCAATCGGATTTTACTCGTTTCCTTCCATGGATAAACTGGATGAAGCCCAGCAGAAGGTCGGTGAAAGCGAAATTGCGCTGGAATTGATGGGATTCAATGCGGCGATGGCTGCAGCCAACATCGCCACCAGCAACGAGGAAGAGGTCAAACTTTTCAGGGAATTCAGTCAATACGTGCAGGGGCCCTGCTTCATGATTATCATTGCCGGTAATTCGGATCGCGATTTTGAGTACAAAACAAAGGTACTTTCCCGGATTATTAACGAAACCGGCGGAAAGGCTATTCCGAAATTGCTGGACGATCCGGTGGTTGCCGCCGGTTGTCTCTGGCGCTGGCTGCGCAGCACCGGTTCAATCCGCGAAGTATTCAGGGTCTCAGGTTGCTTCGGAGGAGAAGTGGGAGGTACTGATTGCTTCCGGTTGATGGCGGACTATATTTACAAAACCGGGCAGATGAAGGGTGATCTGATCAAACGGGGGCTGGTTTATGATGATGGTACCTCACCCTTTACCCAGTCCTTTGAACACGGTCATTTCGGTCATGGCGAGTTGCTGATCCGCTACATGCCAAATCCAATCACTTTCAAAGTATTAACCACAGAATTCCTGGTGCAGGCTAATGAAACAGCCATCAGGGATCATTACGGAGTTCCGGGACACGTTTTCGGCGATGCTGCCCACGACATGTACGGGCCACATTGTTCCAGCTATCATCTCTGGTTGAGGCGGATTAAAAAGGCCTTTGATCCACAGGGAGCTTCGGAGGCCACCCATTATATTACTGTAAAGGAATAACATCAGGATTATTCTGAAATGGCGGGTTGAGCATATATTACATTATGTAAATTATAATACAGAGGAGGAAATCTAAATGAAAAGGTATCTGGCAATCACGGTCGCTGTTCTCACCATCCTATCAATTATGGGGTTGACTCTTTCGTGTTCATCAGGCTCCCCAACAACGGGCGGGACAGCCAGTCCTGCCGTGCAAAAAGCGGTGGTTTTGAGGCTGGCAACCCTCTGGCCGGTTGGTGACCCCGTCACCAACAACATCCAGGAATTCGTTGATAAATTCAATGCCCAGGCAAAAGGCAGATACACCATCGAGTTACATCCTGGAGGCTCATTGCTCGCACTGGGCGACAGCTTCAACGCTCTGAAAGACGGGGCAGTCGAAATGGCTGGCTGGCCTGTCGGAGTATTCGGTAGTATTGATCCACTCTTTTCAATGGCTGAGCTTCCATTTGCCGTCAACAGTGTAGAAGCCGATGCTGCATTCACCGTGGAAATGCAGCCACTATACGACAAGGTTATGACCGCAAAATACAACATGAAACCCCTGTTCGTCTTCACCTGCCTTGGTCTGGATATTATCAGCGTTAAGCCGGTGAGAACGCTGGAAGACTGGAAGGGGTTGCTCTGCCAGACAATTTCACCGCAGACCGCCAAGGTGGTCGAACTGCTGGGAGGCGCTGGAGTGGCCATGGATTTCTCGGAAGGCTATCAGGCTATCCAGAAAAAAGTAATTGAAGCTTCCTTGCAATCAGCTTCAATGATGATCATGTTTAAAATGAACGAAGTGGCAAAATATGTCACTAGCGCCTATCTGACTCCCGCAAGCATCGGTATTTTCATCAATCTGGATACCTATAAAAAGATGCCGGCTGATATCCAGAAACTTATCGTTGACCTGGGCAAAGAGGCACAGACCAGCACCAACAACAACTTCATTAAAGTGTACAACGAGAATTATAAGACCATGGCAGGTCTGGGGATGACTGTCTACCGGCTGCCCAAAGCGGAACGTGAAAGGTGGGCGACATTACTGAAACCCTATGCCGAAGAACTGCTTGCGAAGATGGATAAAAATACCGCGGACAGCATCAGAAAAATCACCCAGGAGCTCGATAGCAAATATCCGTACAAGGAATAACATAACCCCGTTCTGGAGCAGATCATGAAGAATTTCTTAATCAAAGTGGACAGGATCATCCTGGCAGGAGGGGATTGGGGATTACTTCTCAGTGGAATCATTATCCTGATCATGAGCTTTCTGACCACCTACGGGGTGGGGAGGAGATACCTGCTCAGGAACCCGGAGCCGTATTCCTACGAGATCAGCACGATTTTTCTGGTAGCCTGCGTTTTATTTGCCCTGGCAGCGATTCAGAGAAAAAGGCGCAACCTGAGGGTGGATTTTGTGGCCAATTATTTTCCTCCCATGTGGCAGGGAGTACTGATGGATATCATTACCCCGGTACTGGGGCTGGTGTTCGTCTCAATCATCATCTGGAAAAGCTGGGGTATCTTCCTTTATTCACTCCAGACCGCTGAGCGCAGCCAGTCCGCCTGGGAGGAACCTTTGTGGCCAACAAAACTGCTGGTGCCGATTTCGATGCTCTGGTTAGGTTTAACATTGATCTCGCAGCTTGCGCACGGTTTGATTGACCTTATAAAGCGGAATACCAACATTGAAAGCAGAGTAGATATAAAATCATCAGGGGGCTGACAGGGAGTAATTATGGGACTGGATCCAGGGATCACCAGTATTATAGTGCTTGCAGGTTTGATCATCCTGATGATGCTGGGTGTACCGATTGTTTATTCACTGGGCTTCTCAGCAATCCTGGGTGCATTTCTGGGTTACGGAGCGCCGGCTTTCTTTAAGGCCGGCGCTGCGCCTTTCAGCACGGTATTCAACCTGTCATGGACACCTTTGCCTCTTTTTGTCTTGCTGGGAACCATTATCTCAGAATCCGGGATGGGCAAGGACCTCTTCAGGGCGGCAGCAAACTGGCTTTCCCGGATTAAAGGCGGTCTGGTTGTCGCCGGTATTCTCGGTGAAGCCATGCTCGCCGCAGCTCTGGGGACCAGCGCAGCCACGATTATTGTTGTGGGCAAGGTCGCCGTACCCGAATTCGAACGCCAGGGATACCACCGCGGCTTCAGCCTGGGAGCGTTGCTTGCCGGGGGAGTGCTTGGTCCTTTAATCCCCCCATCCGCAACCTTTATTATCTATGGAGTAATCGCAGGCGTTTCCGTGGGTAAGCTTTTTATCGCCGGCCTGATACCCGGACTGTTGCTCGTAATTTTCTTATCAGTGCCTGCCATAATACTATCGTTGCTAAAGCGTGACCTGGCACCGAAAACTTACAGCGTTTCCTGGCGTGAAAGACTCAGTTCTACCAAAGGTGTCTGGCCAATAGTGGTGATAATGTCTGCCATTTTAGGTTCGATTTACGCCGGCATCGCCACAGCCACAGAAACAGCCGGAGTCGGTATGGTTATCACCCTGATAATTGCCGTGGTATTTTTCAGGTTACGCTGGAAAGGCCTCAAAGCCGCTTTGCTGGAAGCCGCTACGGTCAATGGCATGATTCTCTTTATCATCATCGCCGCCACATTTTTTACATACGTACTGGGCAGCACAAATGTAGCCCATCTCTTGCAGGATATGGTGAAAGCTTCATTCTTGTCTCCCATTCAGGTAATTATCATCATAAACGTCGTTTTGTTGATTCTTGGATTTTTCATTGATCCGATCACCATAACCATGTTAACAGTACCCATTTTCTTACCGCTGATAGTCAGCCTCGGCATGGATCCTATCTGGTTTGGAGTACTATTTTGCGTTAATACCCAGATCGGACTCATCACGCCACCGATGGGCACCGACCTTTTTGCAGTCAAAACGATTTTCAATATTCCCACAGATCAAATACTGAAGGGAGTTGCCCCATTCCTGGCATTTGAATTAATTTTCCTGGCAATCCTGATAGCATTCCCTCAGATCAGCCTGTGGCTGCCTAACCTGATGATAGGCAAATAAAACGGAAATTCACCAGTCTGAAACAGAACGGCTAACCGGAATTAATGAAGCATAATTCTGGAAAGAATACGGAGATAAACTCCAGCAGAGATTAACAGCCTGACTCAATTCCTGGAACGTGCGATTTTGCTAATCGCCCGGACAACCTGTTCGATTTCGGCTTCGGTATTGAAAAAACCGGGGCTGATCCTGACCGTTCCCCGGGGAAATGTCCCCAGAGTTTTATGCGCTGCCGGGGCGCAATGCAAGCCGGCTCTAACTTTAATATCAAAAGCCTGATCCAGGATGGCTGCTACCTCTCCCGGTTCATATCCAGTAATATTAAAAGACAACACGGGAACCTGATCCACATGAGTTCCAGCGGGATACAGGGTTACCCCGGGCACGGGATTTAACCCAAAAATCAGGCTTTCCATCAGCTTTCTTTCATGGGCGATAATTTTCGCCAGACCGGTGTCCAGAATAAATTGCAAGCCCGCCCCCAGTCCACATATTCCTACGCTGTTCATGGTACCGGATTCAAACCGGTCGGGTAGTTTCTCAGGCTGGGTTTCGTTTTCGGAAAACGACCCCGTACCGCCTTCCCGGATTGTATCCAGATTCACACGCGGACCAATATAAAGCACACCCACACCCGGCGGACCGAAAGGCCCCTTGTGTCCAGAAAAAGCCAGCAGATCGATATTGCACTCTTTCACATTCAGATCAAGATGCCCGACGCTCTGGGCAGCATCTACCAGTAATAGAACATCATGCTTTCTCGCAATCGCCCCGTATTTTTCAACCGGCTGGATTACACCGTTGACGTTGGAACCGTGCACCATGACGATCAACCTGGTCCGGGGAGAAATCGCCTTTTCAATCTCTGCTTCATCCGTTATACCTGCCGGTGAAACCGGTATCCTTGTGATTTTGATGCCCTGCTGTTCCAATTTGTGCAGCGGACGCATCACGGCGTTGTGTTCCAGGCTGCTGATGATAACATGGTCACCGGACCTTAACAGACCTTTCAAAGCCAGGTTCAATGAATCGGTACAATTCAGGGTGAAGACGAGCCTTTCAGCTTCTGGAACATGCAGAAACTGCGCCAGTAACCAGCGTGTTTCCTCAATTACCCGCCGCGCAGCCTGTGCGAGGCTGTGACTTCCTCGCCCCGGATTTCCCCCCTTTTCTCGCAGGAACTCGTCCATGGCGATATAGACCCTCTCCGGCTTGGGGAAAGAGGTGGCTGCATTATCGAGATAAATCATATCTCAGGCTCCTATATATCTGGCGTATAATCCACGTGCCAGTGCTTCATCCGTGGTATTTTTAACGATCGCTCTAGCATCCGGAAAAACCAGTATCTCGTGGGAATCCGCTCTGAAAGTCAGCATATATTCGTTATAAGCCACCTCGCCCAGAGGTTTCAGCCTAGCTGCAAGTTCTGCAAAGGTAATCTGTTTTGAATTCGATGGCAGTACCTGAATCGCATTTTGACCGCAGAGTGAAGCGGTTCTTGTACCGGATTTACCGGACAGATATTCATAATTGCCCTGGCAGGCTGGACAGGCCGGGTAAGGTTTAACCCTTAAAGAGGCAAATTCATTCCTCCATAGATCAATAATCAGAAGGTTAGGATTTATCTTTGCGGGCTGGAGTAAGACTTTTAATGCTTTAGCGGACTGAATAGCACCGATCACCCAGGGTGCCGGACTGATTACCCCGGCGGTATCACAGGTCAGCACCTGTCCCTGCCTGACCTGTCCGCTGAAGATACAGCGAAAACAGGCGGTGCGCTGCGGTATGAAGGTCATCGTCATGCCACTCGCACCAATAGCGCCACCATAAATCCAGGGCGTATTGTGCTTCAGGGCAACATCATTAATCAGCAATCTCGTTTCATAATTATCTAGACCATCCAGGATAACATCGGCTCCCTCAACCAGTTTTTCCACAGTTTGATAATTCACATCGGCGACGATTCCCTCAACCAGAACTTCAGAATTGACCTTCTTTAAATGCCGCTCAGCCGCAATCGCCTTGGGTAAATTGTTCCTGATATCATCCTCGTCAAAGAGTATCTGCCTTTGCAGGTTGTGGTACTCCAGATAATCGCGGTCAATAATCCGAACCCTGCCGACTCCAGCCCTGACCAGAGCCGAAGCCGTCACGGTACCCAGTGCCCCACAGCCGATGATCACCGCATAGCTGCTGTTCAGACGTTTTTGTCCTTCTGAGCCAATTTCCGGAAAAATGATCTGTCTGGAATACCTGGCGTTCATTTGAGCATCCTTAAATACCTTCTCCATCTCTATAATTGCCAGTTAGTCTGTCCCTTTCATCTGATGGGATATAAATCGGGAAAGAGGATTCGATAAGCCGCTCCAGCTTGCTGATTCGCTCTTTGATCAGATTTTGCTCGCCTTCAATAATGCGGATCGCCTGTGCCACCGGGTCCGGTAGCTTCCCGTGCTCAAGATCGAAGGTTCTGGTGTGTCCATCATCCACTACCCTGCCCGGAATACCCACCACTGTTTTTCCCGGTGGCACCGGTTTCACAACCACAGAGCCGGAGCCGATCTTAACATCATTCCCAATGGTAATCGCACCCAGTACCACCGCTCCACTCCCGATCACCACCCGGTTCCCGATGGTTGGATGCCGTTTTTTCCTTTCCAGACTCGTACCACCCAGAATAACCCCTGCATAAATCAGGACATCATCACCAATCTCCGCAGTTTCACCGATCACCACTCCGGCTCCGTGGTCGATAAAAAGCCTTTTTCCGATTCTGGCACCCGGATGAATCTCGATATTGGTCAAAAAACGGTTCAGGGTTGATACCATCCGCGCTGGTAATTTCAATCCGTGCCGCCAGAGAAAGTGGGCTAGGCGATGCAGCAATACGGCATGCAGTCCCGAATAACACAGGATAATTTCCAGCGTACTCCTGGCAGCCGGATCCCTCTCCTTAATGGATCTGAAGTATTCCCGCAAAGTCTCGAACATCTGGCGCTCCTTATAGCCTTTTAACCTTCTGATCAACTTCATTCTTGATTGATAACTGCCAGCCGGATACTATCCTGATATACATTATAGTAGATTATTCTGATTATTTTTGTCATGTTTATTTAATCATAAATTATCATGAAGCAGGATTTCTGTCAACTTCCGTTATGATCCTTCAAGGATACAGTAACATATTTGTCGGCAGGGGTTGAAAAAAGAAGAGAGACGCTGCAATATATTTTGAGTTATCCCACAAAAAATATATTAACAGGAGGTCTCTCTTGCATAACAGTCTACCCAAGTCAGACAAAGAACTCAAGGATTTTCTGAAGTATCTGGACAGGTATTTGCTGGATAAAGCCAT
>Ga0078972_1008473_pt1 | contig 21458 bp, 17 predicted proteins | sample YelNatPaOPGAMG01_FD_67568 | JGI IMG/M metagenome (GOLD analysis project Ga0078972, IMG submission 67568) | Hot spring thermophilic microbial communities from Obsidian Pool, Yellowstone National Park, USA - OP-RAMG-01 (SPADES assembly) (version 2) | ecosystem: Environmental > Aquatic > Thermal...
CGCCAATATGTCCTGCGGGAGGAACATATCAATTAAAAGATAGCAATAGGGCAAGATGCACCTATGGCGATAAAGCTGGTGAATCCCCGAAACACGGCGACATAAATGGAAGCTAATCTAATTAATTAAAATGAGCAAAGGTTTGTGGGCATGAGTTTCTATCTAATAAAAACTCGCTCACAGGCTTATATAAGTTGGGTCAAGGCGGGTGTTTGATTTAGATTTTGGTAAAAATAAGTCCTTAATTGTCCTCTTGACCCGGCTTATGATATTTAGATAAGTATTTAAGGGTTTATAAATCTTTAAATCCCTCTAAATTTCTCTTTTAATGGAGTTTGATTAAATAATTGGGTGACCACTGAAAATGGATTCCTGCTCCCCACTTTCGCGGGGACAAGTTCCGTAGGAATGACAAATGTGGAGCATTTTCATTTTTACATGGCTTTCTAATCCTTATGATAACTGGATTTAACCGGTTTTCAGAATTCTCATGTGAGATAATGTTGTCTTTAGCCCCGAAGGGGCGCTATGTTTATAGAAACGATAAATGCCAAAATACAAAGCGGAAGCGGAGCGAAATATGATGGGTAAATATGTCGCTCCTGACGGAGCTAAAAGATTTTTTATTTATGTGTTTTCTATAAATATATCACCCCTTCGGGGTTACAAGTCCTTAACTTAATGAGTATGGGACAAAGGGCTGACAAGGGTATTTTTTCATAAAACCTCACAAAATAGGGTGTTTTAAGCTCCGATAGGAGCGTTATATTTATAGAAAAGTGAAATACAAAAATCTAAACTCCGAAGGAGTGATATATAAAAATAGCTCAAATAATGCATCTGGATTCCCGCTTGCGCGGGAATGACAAATGTAGAGAATTTTCATTTTTCCATACCTTTTTAATTCTTATGATAATTGAATTTAACGTATTTTCAGAATTCTCAGAATAAAAATTAAACAATAAGCTTAATAAAAAGCTGATGAAGTTATCCAAACAGAGGTAAAAAAGATGGATGTCCCGAAAGAACAAGTCAATTTAACCTTAAGCGAACAACAAATAGATAAAAGGATCGCCCAAATATTGCCAGAAGAGACAGTCAGAAGGCTTTTAATGTTGCCGATAAGAGTTGAAGGCGATCAACTCTATGTAGCAACCATATCACCAGTCAATCTTCCCGGTATAGATGAGGTCAGACTTATAACAGGTTTGAGGGTCAAACCAATAATAGTGGCAAGACCAGAATTGGAACGAGCAATAGGCGAGCAGTTCAGCGCAAATCAGACATCTAAACAAGCTATAGTAGATATGACATTTCAAGAACTTGGGACAACAAGGATGATCACTCCACAAGAGGAGATTCTTGAGATTGACGATGCGCCAGTTGTAGATTTGGTCAACTCCATTATCAAAGGTGCGATAAATGACGGCGCCAGCGACATCCACCTTGAGCCTCAATTCCCCGAGATGCGAGTAAGATACAGGATAAACGGTATTCTGCACGATATAACAACAGTCCCAAGATATATTGAGCCGTCAATAGTATCCAGAATAAAACTATTAGCAGATATGGACATCACAGAAAGACGAAGGTCACAAGACGGACATATAACCATGACCGTTGGTCGTAAACAGGTAGATCTCAGAGTGTCAAGCGTCCTTACAGTTAACGGCGAAAAGATAGTCATCAGAGTATTAGATAAAGAGACGATGCTAATTGATCTTGAACATCTCGGTCTTACAAGCGAACAGCATAAAAAGTTTAAGTCATTCATTGAACATCCCTATGGCATGATTTTAGTAACAGGTCCAACAGGTAGCGGTAAAAGCACGACGCTTTATGCAGTCCTAAATGAGTTGGATTCCGTAACACGAAATATCATAACAGTAGAAAACCCTGTTGAGTATCAGATGAACGGCATAAGCCAAATTCAAGTTAATCCTTCAATTAATCTGACTTTTGCGAACGCATTACGAACAATCGTCAGACAAGACCCAGATGTTATAATGGTCGGAGAGATACGAGATGCAGAGACAGCAGATATAGCAGTTCAAGCAGCGTTGACAGGTCACTTAGTTTTTAGTACACTACATACAAACGATGCTCCCGGTGCAGTAGTCCGTTTGGTAGATATGGGCGTTCAGCCATTCCTTATAGCGTCAGCAGTAATAGGAGTTATAGCTCAACGTCTTGTGAGGAAGATATGCCCACAATGCAAGGAATATTATCGTCCATCGCAGGAAGTCCTTGATATGTTAGGGGCGAATCCTGAGGTCAAAGAATTGGCAAGAGGCAGAGGTTGCGAATATTGCAGGAATACGGGCTATCGTGGGCGAACTGGTGTCTATGAAGTTTTTGAGGTTGACGATGATATAAGAAGGCTTATAATCACACAGGCGCCGACAAGTGAGATCAAAAAAATGGCGTTAGCAAAAGGTATGAAGTCATTAAGTTATAATGGTCGTCAAAAGATATTACAAGGTATCTCAACATTTGAGGAAGTTCAAAGAGTTGTTTATATTGGAGAGGAATAGTAATTAATGGATTCCTGCTTGAGCGAATCAATGTCATTCTGAGCGAAGCGAAGAATCTATTGAGATGCTTCACTTCGTTCAGCATGACAGAAATGTAGTCGTTCAGCATGACAAGAATGTAGTCGTTCAGTATGACAGAAATGTGATCGTTCAGTATGACAGAAACATTAAATATGTTATTCTCGTATAAACGGGAATTCATAGAGATTGTGGGTTATTGATATGGCAAAATTTAGTTATGTTGCAAGAGATATAAATGGGATGCTATACAAAGGCGTCGTTGAGGCAATAGATAAAAAGGAAGTCAGGCTTAGTCTTAGACAAAAAGGCTACTATCCTACTACTATACGCAGTGCGCGTCAATGGAAACAACTAAGCATCTTTAACTCAATTTCAAATGATGATGTGGCTATCTTTGCGGATCAACTATCTATTATGGTAGAGGCAGGTATCCCTTTGGTCAGGGCTTTGACAACGATCGCTGAACAGACAAAAAATGAAAGGTTCAGGCAAATTATAAGCACTATTAGACAAGATGTAGAAAGCGGTTCCAGCTTCGCGGATGCACTTAGAAAATATCCTAAAATTTTCTCTAACCTTTTTGTAAGTTTAGTTAAAACAGGTGAAGTCGGCGGAGTTTTAAGCAAATCCCTAAAGCAAATAGCAGAATACCTTGACAATGAGAGACAGATTAAGCGAAAAGTTAAGTCCGCCTTTGTATATCCGAAGATCGTTATGGGGTTGTGCGTTGTCGTTGTAATATTTATGGTCACATTTATAGTGCCGAGATTTATGACAATATATAGTGAAATGAAAGTTACCCTCCCTTTGCCAACTCGCATTATATTAGGGGTTAGCAAATTTGTGCCAAAGTATTGGTGGCTGTTGTTATTTGGTGCAGGATCAATATATTTTGGTTATAAGCAGTTCAAAACATCCAACACAGGTAAGAGATTCTTTGATAAAGCGATGTTATATATGCCTATAATTGGTAATCTCGGCAAAAAGATGGTTGTCTGTCGGTTCATAAAGGTTCTGAGCGCTCTTACAATAAGCGGTGTTCCGATTATGCAAGCTCTTGATGTAGCGAAACAAGTGGCGAATAATACCGTTATGGATGAGGTGGTCGCGAAAATTCAGGATAACGTCAATGCAGGAGGCGGATTAAAAGAGCCGATCTCTCAAAGCGAGATATTTCCACCAATGGTTGTGCAAATAGTCGCTATGGGAGAGGAAGTCGGAAACTTGGGAGACGCATTAGATAAAAGTTCTAAATACCTTGACCGTGAGATAGACGACCATGTCAAAAGGTTGATAGTGAAAATTGAGCCAGCGACAACTGTCATTATTGCAGCGGTAGTAGGGTTGATCTTGATGGCAATATATCTGCCGATGTTTGATATGGTTAAGTTAGCAACTGCAAAGTAAGGAGTTATAAGATGGTTGCGGAGTCGGGCAACAAGAGGAAGATAAGCACGGTGGAGTTATTATTAGCAGTTATACTTTTTTTATTAACGATTGTCGCAATAACACCACCCAAACAGACACCATCAAAAGAGAGTGTTGTTCAGGTTCAAAAATCTGACGATACGCATTTAGCGGTGAACCGAGTTGATTTTTATGCTAATGGATTCCTGCTTCCGCAGGAATGACAGAGTGTAAAAATGGAATGACAGAGTGTAAAAATGGAATGACAGAGTGTAGAGATGGAATGACAGAGTGTAGAGATGGAATGACAGAGTGTCAGCGTTATTATTTCAATGGAATATGGATTAATCAATTCGGTTTACAATTAGTGATTTTGGAAACACTTTCTTTGGCAAGGGAAAGATGGTAATGTCTTGGAAAGAAAAGGAGATGTAAAAGCCAAATGCTAGGAAAAAGAAAACACACAGCAGGTTTATATATTGGCTCACAAAAGACAGTGCTTGCAAAGCTTCAAAGGGTTGGACTACATCAGGTCATAGTTGATCAAATAGAAGTTGCAGATACTCCGCAAGAAGTCTTCAATAGTGATGATAGTCTTAATGTTACAGCTGTATCTAAGCTGATCCGCGATCTCATATCAAATAGCGGTATTAAAGTTCAAGAGGTAACGCTTTCAATACCAACAAGACATAATGTTATTATAAGAAATCTTACAGTTCCTTCTATGTCAAAGCGAGAGATGCGGGAAGCGCTCAGAAGCGAAGTTGAAAACTATGCACCATTGTCAAGCGACGAGCCAGTATTAGATTTTTTGACGGTAGGGCAGACCTTTGAAGAAAATAGACAGAAGGCAGAGATCATCCTTTCTGCTGCCCCAAAAGGTCTCATTCGGGCATACTTGGCAGCAGTTGACAATATCAATTTAAAAATATCGTTGATTGAGCCTTCGTTATTATCTATTCTAAGGACTATTATCCCTGAGAGATCAGAGGGCGAGGAAGAGGAAGAAGACGCAGTATCAAGTAGCGGACATTCAATAATGCTCGTTAGCCTTGACGATGAAACGGGTATGGTCGCTATTGTCAGAGATAACGCTATTAGATTTACATATACATTAGAATTTGGAAAGAAACACTTAGAAGATACAAGCGTTTTTGAGGAATTAGTGGTAAACCTTAACTCATCGGTAGCTTATTATCAGTCCAATTATCCGGGACAGGTAATTGAGAAAATTATACTTTATACAGATGGCACTGACTGTGAAGAGCTTTGTGCCAAATTAGGTGAATCTGTTGATGTCCCAATAAGCACTCCTATCCTACCGCAGACATCAGACGAGTTTGCAAAGCTTGCATTAAAAGATAATCAGCTTTCAGTATTTTCAGCTATCGGTTCGGCAATGCACACAAGGGGCGAAGATGCCATCAATTTATTGCCGACCAAGGGTATTGAAACTATAAATGTCAAAAAACAGGTATTAGCTGGAACTTTGGTAGTTTTAGCGACGGTTTTTCTATCCATAGGAGCGACTTTTGGTCTTAAAGCGATTACAAAAAACGTGAATCAAAAGACAAGCTCTGTTATTATGGAACGCGAAGGTATCAATCAAAATATAGGTATGGTAGGTGCTGAATCTGAGGTTGCAAAGCTTAGAATACAGCTTGATCAGGCTAAGATGGCGTTGAATTCAATCAAAGTGACTCAATGGGTTGAGTTATTGCCAGAGTTAAGGTTAATAATCCCAAAAACTGTATGGTTGAATAGTCTTTCATGGCAGGAAGGCACTGATCTAACGCTTTCTGGCTATGCATTAGCCTATGATTCTGTATTTAAGTTCATAGATACGTTGAAAGCCTCACCATATTTTGCCTATCCACAATTCACCTATGTGCGAAAATCTAATATGGACAACAAAGAGATAGTGCAATTTGAAATTCGTTGCAAGGTGATAGATAAAAAATTAGGCGAACAGGAGGTTAAAATTGGGGTTAGTTGATATAAGTGAACAGAAAAAAATATCCATAATTCAAGTTGCGGTTTGTATAGTCTTATTTTTGGTGTCAGGCTTCGTATCATATCGGTATTTGATTTCACCTGAGATAAAAAAACTTCAGACTGCTCGCAAGGAATATGCAAAAGAGAAGGCACTCTTGAAGTCTATGTCTGAAGAAGCTCAACGAGTCAATGCGTTGGCAAATAACGCTCAATTGCTTGAAGCTGAATTGGTCAGTTTACGCAACCGAGTTTTTAACACTGAGGCAGAGGTTTTGAATTTTATAAGGGCGATTCCAGCGACAGCAGCTCAGACCAATAACGTCTTGACATCCATAGTGCCACAACAAACAAAGGAAGTAAGCACAACAGCAGAAACTCCGCCAGCTTCTGAAACTCCGCCAGCTTCTAACGTTAATGCTGGCGTACAGACTGTTGCTCAACCTGCTCCTAAAGCTTTACCGTATGGATTAAAGCCTATTGAATTAACTTTTACAGGAGATTATAATGCAGTTATAGGTTTTCTCAATGCTCTAAAAAGTAGTGGTCAATATCTAACGATAAGTAGCCTAAATATGACAAGCAGTTCTGATAAAGCATCAACTATAAATGTAAAGGTAGTTTTAAATCTCTTAAAAATGGGTATAACAGTAAATACGCTTCCAATTCAAGTGGCGAAGCTTAACCAAAATCAACAATCCGCAGGGAGACAGCAAAGCACATCAGTGACGTCAAATTTGCCTGATGTGTCGTCAGTAAAAACGTTAATCTCTGCACAGAACGCGATATATGCTCAAAGAAATGCACAGACGACAGTAAAGGTAGCAGGCGCTCCACAGCAAACAACCATCGATCAAGTTTCTACTCCTGCTCCGACTGCTCCTCCGCCAAAGGTAGTCGCTACAGCAACAGTGACACAAAAACCCGTGGCACAAAAAACTGTAACTACACCAGCACAAACTACACAGGTAGCAAAGCAACCTCAAACAACAGCAGTTGCTAAGCAAACACCCGTAGGAGTGAATACTGCGGTATCACCGAAAGTGACACCAGCTCAAACAACGAAACAGATGCAGACTGAGATAAAGCCAGGACCTAAGACAGATACTAATATTGTTGCTTCCTCCCCAAAACCAACAGAAAGCAAGACACAACCCATCACTAAGCCTGCGTCTGTTTCACTTTCTAAACAGCCGGTTGCAGTTGCAAAACAGCCAACTCAATCATATAATGGTAACGAGGCTAAACAGTTAAAAGCCCCTACTGATATTTCTCAAAAAACGACAACTCAGACACAAAAAGCGACTGCGAAAATTACCAAACCATCACCACAAAAGGTGTCTCCGCCTGCACAAACTATTACTCCGACAGTTAGCAAACGTCAGTATGCTGTTAGGGTTGGCAAGTTTTCTTATTATGAGAATGCAGAGAACCTTGTTAAGACGCTCAAATCACATAATTATAATCCATGGATAAAAACATATTCTTATGGTAGAAAAACTACCTATTGGGTATATGTAGGGACTTTTGGGACAAGAGAAGAGGCTGAAAGGTTTGCAGAATCAATGCAAAAACGGTTAGCATATATAGAAGATTATGTAATTATGGGTTTAAAGAACAGTAAAGACTCTTAATCATCATTTCGGGGAGCGTAAATAAAATGTTAAGTAAATATAAAATTGTGGCTTTGCTTTTATCAATATTACTGGTGATAGGAATTGCTGGGTGTGGAGGTTCAAAGACAAGCAAAAGCAAGACCAAGAAACAAACATCGCAAGTGGCTAAAAATGTTTCCAGTGTTCCTAACAACCCCACAAGTCAGCCATTGACAACAACAAATGTAGCGGATCAAGAAGATATACCGATTGAACTGCGGATATTATCACCAGAGGAATTTGGCAGGGATAATCCATTTGTTCCTTTGGTCGCATCAGCTAAAACGACAACGCAGGCTAAGACCAGTGCAGGAACTATGGAGAATTACATGGATCCAAGTGAACGAAAGTATCTTCCTCCACCGACGCCTATTGCGAAGAAACCAGAATTGCCAGATGTTCGGCTTACGCTTGTTATAGATGGAGGCACTGCCATTTTTGAAGAGAATAGGTCCAGCAAAGTTTTAACAGTAGGTGAGACAGTAGGAGGGATGAAAATACAGGAGATCCGAAAAGACGGTGCTATATTAGTTAAAGAGAATAAAAAGTATATAGCTTCTCCTAATGGAAGATTAGAAGAAATTCCATCGCCAGCATCGGTTCAAGATGAGCAAAAACAAGCACAGAAGACTGTTAAACCTTTGAAAACAAAAAAGAAGTAATGTTAAACAGTAATTATTAATATGGAGGTATGTCAAATGTGCATTTATAAGAAAACTGCATATAACTCTCTTGCGAAGAAAATGACCGCATTTGCTATCATTTTCTTTATCTATTTATTAACATCTATTAGCGTCTATTCTGATGTCCCTGTTATTAAAAATCTTAATTATAATTATATTGGTGCTGAGAAAATTATCAAAATTCTTTATGATCTTGCATATCCTGGTTCAGGCGGAGTTAATATTAGTATTGTTGCTTCCAATGATGGCGGAAAGACATTTAATATTATACCGATGACAGTAAATGGCGATATTGGGAATGTAATGCCGGGAACAGGTAAACATATTAACTGGAAAATATTGACAGATTATCCGTTAATTGACCCATTAAATATTAAAATAAGGCTTCTTGCAAGCGATGCAGACCATAATTTGACATATTTTTCCGCTGGTGGAACAGATATGGTATTAATCCCTGCTGGAACTTTCAGGATGGGCAGTTATGATACTCCTGATGGCATGCCGATCTACGGCGATGAGTTGCCAGATCATTATGTCACTATATCAAATAGCTTTTACATGGATACACATGAGATAACCAATGCCCAATATGCCGAATTCTTAATCGCAACAGGGCGTCAAGCTCCTTTATATTGGAATGATCCAAGGTTTAATGCCCCCGATAAGCCTGTTATAGGTGTGACATGGGAAGATGCAGTAGCCTATTGTAACTGGGTAGGCAAAAGATTGCCAACCGAAGCGGAATGGGAAATGGCAGCAAGAGGAGGACAGGTAAGCCGTGAGTTCCCATGGGGAAACACAATAGACCGAAGATATGGCAATTTTGCCAGTGTAGAAGGACCTGATGTGTGGTATGATACCGCTCCCGTTTGCAGTTTTCTGCCGAATGATTTCGGATTGTTTGATATGATCGGTAACGCCTATGAATGGTGTTCTGATTATTATGATTTCTCCTATTATAGAGAAACACCAAGTGTTGATCCACAAGGTCCAAGCGATCCACAGCCGACAAGGGTTATTCGTGGTGGCTCGTGTTATGACGGATTTTTCCCAAGCTATTTGAGACATGCAACAAGATTTAGCTATGATCCAAACACCAGAGATGGTATTATCGGTTTCCGTTGTGTTATGGATATTCCTAAATAGGTTAAAATGAAAATGCAAAGTAAACCCGGATTTGCCCTTATGGAAGTTCTTATGGTAGTTGTGCTACTTGGGATATTTGCTTTAATAGCAGTTCCAAGGTTTGCTAATGTCAAAAAGCTTAGTTACACAACTGCCAGAGAATTAGTTGGAGATTTGAGAAATACAAGAAGTTTAGCGATTAATACTGGGGTCAGTCATTATTTGAAGTTGCTTCCATCGGGTGGACCCTATACAGAATATAAAATATTTGATAAAGATGATAATCAAGTAGGAGATACTCAGATAATACCAGATGGAGTAACTTGCACTGCAACAACAGATACATTTTCGTTTAATTATTTAGGGTCATGTAACAATGGAAGTGATGATTCAATAACGCTTGTAGGTGAAAGCGAAACTTATACTGTTTATATAACGGGTATTACGGGTAGAGCTTATATCCAATAGCATTTATTTTCATTGAGGCTTTCATAATGATTAGAAGTAACAATAAAGGTTTTACTTTGGTTGAGGTTTTGCTTGCTATTACGCTTTTAGGCATAGCTCTAATCCCCATTATACAATCAATGCCAAGCATATATAGGGTAAACAGGGATATGATAATAGAAAATACGATGTCCTTCTATGCTCAGGATAAGATTGAAGAGGTAAAAAGTGCTATAATTTCAGATTTTGATACAGACCGAACTCAAACTTCACAAGTAGTTTCAGGCGAGACCAATTATAGATATAACATCATTGACGACGGTGGAACAGATATTGGTGGAGATGCAAATAAGGATATTAAAATAATAACTGTCCAAATGTGGTATGGCGGAGAGGAAAGCACTTATGCTGATGCGGGAAATAAAATAGAACTAAAAACCAAAGTATCAAAAAGGTCTTTATAAAGGCAAGTGGACACAAAGGAGAGAAGCCATGTCAAAAATTTTTAGAAAAAGTGAGAAAGGTTTTACATTAGTAGAAATATTGCTAATATCGGTGGTCGTGGTGTTAGTAGCTGTCTCTATCACGATGCTTTTTAGTGGTGGTCGCAGAACCTGGACTAGCGCCGATAAAGATTCAGAAACGATACAAAATGCGGTTGTTGGTATGGAGAAATTAGTAAGGGAGATCAAGAATTCTCCCGGACTAACTTATTTCAGTAACTCTGAGGTAAGATTCGCTGTTTCAAGAACAGATGGCACTAGATATGCAAGGGTCAAACTTGATGGCAAGTATCTAAAATATGGAGAGAGAGATGAGGATTCAGAGAATGACGGTGATTGGACTCTGAGTAATCTTGCATATCCAGTGACGAATCTATCATTTAGCTTCAAAAAGCTTGATGGAAGTGATGCCATTCCAGGGACAGATGAACCCTCATCTGTTAGGTCAGTATTGATTAATATGACCACTTCTGAAAACGGCGTTACAATACCGCTTACTTCCAGAGCATTTTTGTCAGCAGACACCGCTGTTGCCTTTAATTTTGATGGCACGCCGAATGATCCAGATAACCCAGATGATCAGGAGCATCATTTCAACGAAGGGAATGATGAAACAGATAATCCACCTCCGCCAGGATCTAAAGGAGATGGGGTTAAGGGATGGGGGCTTTCTGATTATTGCGTATATGGTGACCGAGCAGTCAGTATAGCCAATAGTGTTGAAATTAAAGGGAACGTTGGCACGCGTAGCCTATCAGGTGCTTCGTTCAATAGCGCAAATAGTAGTAAGATAAGAGGGTATCTTGTAGTTAAGAGATCGTTTGATATGAGTAACGCTGGTGCTATTAGCGATGAAAGTATTGCAGCTGGATGTGTCCCTGGATGTTCCATTAATTTTGCCAATAACTGTGAAGCTAATGCAAATTTCTGGACACTTAATAACATAACAATGTCAAATAGTTCAAGGATAAACGGAACTGTTTATCAACTTGCGGGTGCTACAATAACATGCCATAATACATCAGGATATACGGAGAGAGTGGAAATATCATCTAAACCGGAATTTATGAAAGACCCTATGTACGAAGAAGGTGATTGGAATAAGACAGTATTTCCGCAATTGCCTCCCGCAGAGAGTTTTAATTTACCAGGAGTATCAAACTTAAACTATGCAAATCAAACAGCGACCATACCCGTTGGAAATTATGGGAATGTGACAATTAGCAATAGCAGTCGTATCACATTGACTCCTGGAAGCACATATAAAGATTTTTCTGTGTCCAACAGTAGTTATGTTTATATCCCTGCTGGAGATTATTATTTCAATAGACTTACTATGTCTAACAGTTCAAGGCTTATATTTAACTTTGTAGATGGAACAAGACCAGTGCGGTTATTTGTCAAAACAACTGCCAGCTTTTCAAATTCATCATCATTCGGGTATGAAAACGGTGGACCTAATAATGGTGCAGATTTGCTATATTTGGAGGCAAATAGTGGTGTGACTTTTTCAAACAGCGTCCAATGGAGAGGATTCATCTATGCTCCGAATGGAAATGTTACCTTTAGTAACTCTACCACTCTTGCTGGTGCGGTTTACTCTGGAAAAGAAGTTCAGTTTTCTAACAATACAGAAGCTACTTATATTCCGCCAGCTTATAATTATTTAGGAAAGCAACCTATACTTCTTGGTGCGAAATTTTATCCGCAAAATCAATAGTGTAAAATGAATATTTATAAAAAAAATAAAAGTCATAGAAAAGGTTTTGTGCTGGTATTGGCATTGATGTTAATTACATTGATGTCAGTTTTAGCAATAACCTCATTTGAGCTTGTCATTTCTACAACTAGGATCACAAATAACCATAAGAAATACCTTCAAGCGTTATATGTAGCAGATGCAGGTGTAGAACATACATTATGCGTGCTGTCCAAAGTTAATTGGGCAGGCTTTGATTGGCAAGAATCAAGCTTTTCAAATTTGAATCTATCTAATGTGGACTCTAGCTCTAACGACACCGATTGGTTCTATAGTTCTGGATCATGGCAAATGACGAACAGCGGCGATTTAGGGAATTCTTATACAGTTACAATGACAATGATCGTTAATGGTAGTGACCACAAATTCCGCGTTGAATCGACTGGGACAGTATCATCATTCACCAAGACGATTGTAGCTGAAATAGGTAATATCCCTGATCCAAAGATATTGCTGTGGATGGAAAAAGAAATGTAATTTAAATTCTCTCAATAGCTATCTTGCGGCGGAAGGATACAAATATGATTAGGAGAAAGGAAAATGGTTTTACACTCATTGAGGTTCTATTGATTGTAATGATATTAGGTCTGCTTGCTGCGATAGCTTATGCAAGCATATTTCCGACAAGGGCGGAGGGATTTAAAGTTCAATGCCGTAATAACCGTGTTGCTATAAACTCCAAAATAGACCTTTATTATTTTGAACATGGTGAATGGCCTGACAACACTAATTTTGAAGAAGAGATACTAGAAAATAGTGAGTTTTTCCCTGATGGGAAGCCTGTATGTCAAAAGGGCGGGACATATTCAATCAATGAAACCACTCATAGGTGCCAATGTAGCGACCCTGAACATAACGATTAATATTAGATTTTGAGCAATAAACAAAAGGAATGAAAGAATGAAAATAAAGCTAATATCAATAAGCACAATTACAATTTTGTTTTTCACATTTTTTGTGATGCCTGCTATGTGTTTTGACCCTAACAAACCAATCACATTGGATGCGAAAGATAATGATATTCGCGACATACTGACAGGATTAGCAAGGGCAAACACCGCGAATTTAGTCATGGGAACTTCCGTGACAGGCAAGATCACTATCAGTCTAAGCAATGTGCCATTTATGAAGGCATTAGAGCTAATTACAAAAAGTAGCGGATACGTTATTGAGATTATAAACGACACAATAGTAGTGGCAAAGCCAGAAGAGATAAATGCCCTTATTCCCAAAAGTTCTAAATCAATAATCCTTAAATATGCTTCTGCCAACGATGTTAAACAGGCGTTAGCTTGGATATCTACAAAAGAGGGCATTGAAATTATCGCAGATCAAAGGACAAATTCAATCTTTATAACAGGACCAGAACGTAGCTTTCAAAAAGTTGATGAGATCGTCAAGCTTTTGGATATCCCCGTATCAGAGAAGCAACAGATCACCCCAACTTATATTACAAGGATTTTTACGCTAAAATATGGTAGTGCAGTTTCATTGCAAAAGGTGATCACAGACCTTTGCAGTCCATCAGGAAAAGTCGCAATAGATGAAAGGACTAACTCTTTGATCGTCACTGAACAATCGTCAGTTCTTGACAAAATAGCAGAGATAATAACTCAATTAGATTTTCAAACAGAAAAAGAGAAGCAAGCTTTAAGTCAACAACCGCCACCAGTAGTTCTACTCACACAAGTTTTTAAGCTAAACTATATTGAAGCAGAAGCTGCCAAGGAAGCTGTCCAAGCTGTATTGTCAAGTTCTGGCAAAGTTCAGACATTTGTAAGACGAAAGGACATAGTTGTTGTTGAGGCAAGGGAATCAAGTTCAGGAAGAGGCGGAGGTGGACAAGGGCAATCTGGAGGTGATTCGGGGAGTTTAAAGAATTTTTATAAGGAAAAATGGTCTGATACTTTGATCGTCACAGATACTGCTGAGGTTATGGAAAGGGTATCAGCTATAATAGCAGAACTTGATAAAAAGCCCGTCCAATTGCGTATTGAGGCTAAAATAGTAGAGGTTAATTTGGATAATAAATCTGATCTTGGAATAAGTTGGGGAGCAACCCATAAGCCGTCAGGTTCAACCGCTGAGGGATATTTTCCTGCTGATATTGCTGATAAAAGCCTTGATATAAAGATTGGCACATTATCTACTGAATTTTTTGAAAATATAAAGATAAATCTTAATGCACTTGAATCAACAGGGAAGGCTAAACTTTTATCTAATCCATCGGTGATTGCTATTGATAATGAATTGGCACAGATGATCGTAGCAGATAAAATTCCTATAATCACGACTTATGAAAGCCAATTCTCAGCAACCACTCAGGTTGAGTTTATCAATATCGGAGTAATGCTAAATGTCGTCCCACATGTAACAGAAGAGGGCGATATTATTATGGATGCTATGCCAGTAGTGGATTCCATAAAACAATGGACAGGTGGAGACAATTCACAACCGATTATCTCGTCAAGAGTGGCTAATTGCCGAGTGAAGATTAAAGATGGAGAGACTTTAGCCTTAGGTGGTCTGATAAAAGACGAACAATATAAAAATTCTGATGGGATACCAATACTGGGTAGATTGCCATTGATAGGCAGACTTTTTGGTTCTACGCGAGATTCAAAAGTTAAGACAGATCTCGTAATATTTATCACTCCTAAGATCATTAAGGATTAACAAGGAGATCGAAAATGTCTGCTGGTTCAGCAAATATTCTGGTAGTAGATGACGCTAAACCTATTCGCGAGATACTAACGTTAGTATTGGAAGATGAAGGTCATAAGGTTGTTACTGCGTCTGATGGTTTTGAGGCAATGGATGAAATAGAAACTGAGCAATTTGACCTCGCAATCGTTGACGTAAACCTGCCCGATTCAGATGGGATTGACGTTCTCAGAAAAATAAAGCAGAAAAGCACAGATACCGAAGTCGTGGTCGTCTCTGGTTTTGCCAGCTTGGATTCCGCCGTTGAGGCAGTAAGAGCAGGTGCCTATGATTACATAATCAAGCCATTTAACGTAAAGTCAATAACCGAAGTAGTAAGAAAAGGGCTTGAAAAAAGAAAACAGATTATAGAAACTCGCCAACAACTGACCGAATTAGAAGAGAAAAACCGCGAATTAGGTTTACTATATGAATTAAGATATGCTATCGGATATTCCCTTGACTACAATGAAGTTATGGAACTCATAATGCAGTCCCTGCATACGGTATTGGATTATCATGCCTCTGCTTTTCTATTTATAACCGAAGATGACCAGATAGAATTCAATATTTGGACTCATGACAATTGTTCAGAAGAGACTATTGAACAAATTAAATTAAATATAATAAACGCATTCAATAGCATATCAAAAAGGCAAATATCACAGGATACGATAACAACAAATCTGAATAAAGTAGATTATCTTATCTCATCAGAGAACTACCAGACACAGAACCTCAAATCATTTCTAAATATACCATTGGTAATAAAGGAAGGAACAGAAGAGCGATTGGCAGGGATGGTGAATATCAGTAGCTATCATGCTAACGCCTTTGATTATAGCACTTCAAAGCTTTTCCATAGTGTAGCGAACAATATTATATCCGACACTTTTGAGAAGCAAAGGAGAATGTTAAATGAGGAAAAAACTATCCTTGAAACAATGGTGAACAGTATGAATGATGGGGTGATCATGTTTGACCGAAAAAAACATATATTTTTGGTCAACTTATCAGCAAAAAAGATGCTCGGGTTAGATTTAAATGGCACAATACGGGAATCAGATATATTTAGAAATATTGAGGATTCACGACTTGCCAATACGATAAAATGTGTATGTGAACGCAATGGAAAAAGCAATGGTAATGGGAAGAACTCACCAAACAAAACTCAATTGTTTGAAAAAGGCTTTGAAGAAGAAATATTCGTGGAAAACACAAAAATATTTCTGAATGCCAGCGTTTCGCCATTGAAAGCAGATGAAGATAAGGTCTGCGGTATTGTAGCTATACTTCGTGATATTACCAGACAGAAAGAGATAGATGAAGCAAAATCCAGCTTTGTATCTACTGTATCACATGAACTTCGCACACCTTTGACTTCTATAAAAAATGCTATTGCGATTTTAGAGATGGACGAAACTATAAATAGCAAAAATCAGAGATTCATTGCAATAGCAAACAGAAATATGGAACGTTTAGAGAAATTAGTTAATGAAATTCTTGACTTTTCAAAGTTAGAAAATGGCAAGATGGATATGAACTTTAAGCCTGTTGATATAAAATCTCTATCATATGAGGTAATATCAAACATACAGCAATTAGCGACAAATAAAAAAATTGAAATTCATAATAATATCTCTGACAACCTACCAAAAGTTTATGCAGATAAGGATAAAATAGAGCAAGTTTTAACAAATTTGTTAGACAATGCAATAAAATTCACACCAGAAAATGGAAGTGTAACATTAGAAGCAATAAAAGTCTCTGATAATAACATAAATTCTGGTAATAATTTCCTTGAAATTAGCGTATCTGATACTGGCATAGGAATATCTCGTGAAGATCAAGAGAGAATATTTGACAGATTTGAACGAGCTACACTATATAACAATGGCGTAGGATTGGGATTAGCTATCGTAAAAAAGATCATTGATAGCCATAATGGGAAAATATGGGTTGAAAGCGAATTGGGCAAAGGAAGCAAATTTGCATTTATTCTCCCGATAATAAATTAATGTCATTTTGTGCGAATAGAAAAATCTTCTTGAACAAATAGAGAAATCTCAAAAAAGACCCTTCACTTCGTTAGAGACCCTTCACTTCGTTCAGGGTGACACATAAAATGTCATTTTGAGCGAAGCGAAAAATCTCGTGGGCAAAGCGAAAAATCTTAAGAAGTTTAAAGGTTAAAGGTTAACTGATCACTGATCATTAGCCAATAATCTGTTTTATCATCTCCATTAAAGCTTCTAACGAAAAAGGCTTTTCCAGATAATGATTTTTTATCTGCTGAAGAAATTTCTGAGTTTTTGGATTTATTATATCACCTGTCATAAATATCATGCGATCAGCTAATACAGGATTTTTACGTTTGACAAATCCATGTAACTTATCCCCAGTAAAACCATTAGGCATCTTCAAATCTGATATGATTACGTCATAATCGCTTTTATAGACCTTATTTATTGCTTCGTTCCCGTCATTTGCTATATCTACCGTATAACCCTGTTTTTGAAGGAAGTTCTGAAGCAATTCTGCGATGTCGTTTTCATCATCAACAAGCAAAACCTTTTTTACTGTTACAGTATCTTTATTTAAAAATTCGTCCTCAGTATCGCATATTTCATAAGGGATTGGTGGTGCTGATGGGAATTCCATTATTATTTTATTATCTTTCCCGATCTGACTCTCTATCCTCATTGTTCCACCGATCTTTTCTAATATTTGACAAGCAGTTATTAACCCTATATTTATGTAATCATTGTATATTGATGAATTATTAATGCTTGTCAATATCTCGTTCATATTTTGTTTAAGCAAACATGTGCCTGTATCTGTAAAACAAACGACAACATTTTTTTCATTGGTGCTGATCTCTATATTAAGCATTCCGCCATTATCATATTCTAACATTCTCTGTTCTGCGTCATTGATTATATGTAGAAATATTTTCTCTAAGTCATATAAGTTAGCAAGCACCTTAGGAATATATTTATCAACATGGATATTTATATGTATATTATTCGATCTTAATTGATAGTTTTTCAAGTCAAGTGCAAGTCTCAATGCTTCTTCTGTGCTGGCATATCCTTTCTGTGCTTCTCTTGCAAGATCAAGAAGTCCACTAACAATACTACCGCATCTTAGAGACCCATTATATATTTTTGATGTAATTTCGGAGATTTCAGAGCTTCCTGACATAAAAGAAAGAATTTCTGAATGTCCTATAACAGAAGTCAAAGAGTTGTTCAGTTCATTTGCAGCACTATATAACAATTCCCCAAGAACAGAAAGCTTTTCCATTTTCTTCATTCTATCCATTAGGCGTTTCTGTTGTCCGATATCCTGAATTATGAATATAGCACCAATTATAGTCCCGTCATCTAATCTATGCGGATATGCAGATAAAGAAACATCAACTATGCTAAGATCACTTCTAATATGCGTCATCTCTTTATCAATTATAATATTTCCTTTCAATACAGAGTTTAATAAATCATCATATTTCATAGAGGTATCTGCTAAAAAGACGAATTCGCCAAACGATTTGCCAAGCATATCAATATCATTATATCCATAAACCGCTTTTACTGCATCATTGACCTTAGTAATCAACCCTTTTCTATTTACAGCTATTATTGGCTGTTGAACGTTATCAAAAGAGAGACGCAATAGTGAATCAAAATTCAATGATTGATCTGGTGATATATCACGTTCTATATATGAACCGATTATTTTACCGCAAAGCAGAAATATTTTTTTGTCCTCATCATCATACCAACGCGGTATAGAAAATCTTACACATGCAACCCCATAATCCTCTTTTTCTGAATATATAGGGAAAAACCCCCATAGATATTCATCATGATAGAATATTGCCATCTTATTATGCAATGCTATTTGGGCAGTTATAAATGACTTTCTGGAAAGCAAAGCATGATTTTCATTTTTACTGAAATCTTTTTCGTTTGAATTTGGATCAAATATAAAAGCGATTGCATGTTGATCATAAGCCCTGATAAAATCATTAAGGATTTCCTCTGGTTTAATGCTCATCGCCATAACGGAGTTCAAAATGGATTTTAATGCGTTAATCCTTCTGGAATAAGCAAACCGTTGAAGTTCATCAATCTCTTTGAAAGCGATAAAATATAATATTTGATTGGATATATCATCGGCGATTTGTCCCATACGAAACTTAACTAACAAAGGAGTTCCGATCTCTGTTTTCAGTAAACATTCTCCTTGATATATATGATTATGATCATCTTGTTTCATAAATCTTTGGATAACTGAATCGTCATAGAATATGTTGAGTAAATTTTCCCCATTTAGATCTCTGTCTTCTTTGCCCAACATAGAGCATAAAAGCTGATTATGCTTTATTATTATTAATTCTTTGTTTGCTAAGCAAAAAGCCTCTGGACCAGAAATTAACAAATCTTTATAACTTAACATAATTTATGCCTCTCTTTTATTATTAATATTGCACCTTCAGTTTTCTTTTCATTTATAGGTTTTATAGAAATGTCAAATATTAAATTATTTCCATTATTTAGTGATGTCTCCAAAATATAGTTATAAGGTTTTCCTGTTTTTATTACAGTTGATGTATGCTCAAAAATCGGGGATAGGTCAATATGAGTATCAAGGTCTAACAAAGATTTATTATATATATCCCCTTTTATTTTAAGCATATTCAACGCTATTTGATTTATTTTAATTATTGATGATTTATTGTCAACTAATATTATTCCATATTCTATGCCGTTTATTATTGATTCGCAGTAAAGTTTTAATATATCAAGTTCTGATACTCTTTCCGCCAGTTCCTCACTGATCACCATAAGTTCTTCACTATTTTTAGATTGTAAATATTCGTTTATCATTTCAAGTTCCTCTGTCGTGGACTTTAAGACAGCATTTGCTAATGCGAGATTTTCGTTTGATGCTTCTAATGATTCTATTGTCATCTGTAATCTCTTTTGTAATTCATATTGCTTGGTTATATCTTCAAAAAGAATAGCCACAACACGATTAGTGGGGTTATCACTCAAAATAGGCACGACCTCAATTTTTAATTTGACTTTTTTGCCATCATTTGATATATATTCTGCTTCATCAATTAGTACAAGCTCATTTTCATCAATGGCGTATTTAATTTTGTCCTTAAAATCAACAATTTGATAACAAATATCAAGATCAAGAAACGATATTTCTTGATTTGAAATAATTATAGGACTATGCTTCCATCTATCGTCAATTTCTGTCAAATCATCATTATCATTGTTTTGAATAAAAAGACGATAAGCAAATTTGTTATAAGATATAATCCTGTATTTATCATCTAAAATTATGATACTTTTTTTAAATTGGGATTTATCTATTTTGTCAGACTGATTTATATTGTTGATAATAAATTGACCAAAGTTAGAAGTTTTACTGATTTGATAATAATCCTGATATGGTATTTTCTTAAATACTCGCCAAATAGTATTTAGTGGTTTAAGTCCATACAAACTACTGTCAATATGTTCTTCTCCCTTCCCTAACCATAGATAACCTTTATCGTTTAAAGCATACCTAAGCTTTTGTATGATCTTTGGTTTTAGCATCGGATCAATATATATCAAAACATTGCGACAAAGGAGCAGGTCAATATTGGTTATAGGAGGATCAGATATAAGATTATGTTTACTAAAGATTATCAAACGTCTAATTTCAGGAGAGATGGTGTAAAAATCCCCATGGCGGATAAAATAGTTTTCTTTTATGTTATCTGGGACCTCAGACAATTGATCAAGGATATATGTTCCGTTGCGAGCAACTGTCAAAGAAGGTTCGTCTATATCTGTGGCATAGATTTTGATTTTGTATTTTGATAAATTATCCTTCAATATCTCTGCAAGTGTTATTGCCAAAGAGTAAGGTTCTTCCCCACTGGAACATCCAATTGACCATATTCTGATAGACCTTTCAATGTTATCTTCTGCGGTTTGTAATATATTAGGAAGGACAGAGTCTTTTATAAAATTCCATGCTTCTGGATCACGAAAGAAAACACTTTCTCCACCAATTATAGTGTTATAAAGTGATTTGTATTCATTTGGATTAGATTGAATATACTGGGCATATTCTAATAAATCTGGAATATTTAGAGCAGACATTCTCTTGCTTATCTTGTTCTGGAGGTATGATAGACTATAATCCCATATATTTAACCCATGTCTATCAAATATATCATGCAAAATGTCTTCTATACTCATATTCCTGCGGTCTTGCATTTCAATTTCCTCAACTTTCTTTTCTCATAGAGAGAATATAGCACTATTAGCCCAATAAGTCAATATAAGTATTTTCTATATCTTTATATTCATTAAAATTAAAATGCTTCACATTTGTCATTCCTGCACCTACTCCCTGCTCCCTGCTTTCGCAGGGACAAGCTTCGCAAGGGTAAGCTTCGCAGGGGTAAACTGCAGAGGGAATCCAGAGAAGTTGTAACAAATGAGTGGATTCCTGCTTCCGCAGGAATGACAAATTTATTGTTGACAAACTCTTTCATAGGTGACAAACTCTTTCATAGGTGACAAACTCTTTCATAGGTGACGTTTGGCTTTATCCTA
>Ga0078972_1008478_pt1 | contig 21446 bp, 19 predicted proteins | sample YelNatPaOPGAMG01_FD_67568 | JGI IMG/M metagenome (GOLD analysis project Ga0078972, IMG submission 67568) | Hot spring thermophilic microbial communities from Obsidian Pool, Yellowstone National Park, USA - OP-RAMG-01 (SPADES assembly) (version 2) | ecosystem: Environmental > Aquatic > Thermal...
CTTGTGCCTAGACCGGACCAGGGCCTGGAGCGCCCGACCGTCTCCAAGCCCTGGTCTGGTATCTCCATGGGGAGGTAAACAGGTGGCTGCAGCAGACATCGCTGCCCCAGCGGCGCGTGCCTCTGGCGGTTGGCGCCTTAGGCGGCCAGGGCTCGCGCAATGGCTGGAGGCACTTCCCTTCCTGTTGCCCACTATCATTGGCTTCTTCGTCTTCGTGGCCGGCCCGGTGATTGCTGCTCTCCTCCTCGGTTTCACCAAGTGGGACCTTCTCACCCCGCCCAAGTGGATCGGCCTCGGCAACTATACCCAGATGGCTCACATGCCGCTTTTCTGGAAGACACTGGGCAACACTTTCTACTACACGCTGCTCTATATCGTGCCCGGGGTGGCGCTGCCGTTCATCGTTGCCGTCTTCATGAATCAGAAGACGAAACTGATCAGCATCTACCGCAGTGTGTTCTTCCTTCCTGTCGTCACTTCGACTGTGGCGGTGTCGCTCGTCTGGGCCTGGCTATACAACCCAGAGTTCGGCTTGCTCAACTTCTTCCTGAGCAAGATCGGAATCAAGGGGCCCCTCTGGTTGGCGGACCCGAAAACCGCCATGTTGTCAATAGTCATCATGAGCGTCTGGAAGGGTCTGGGCTACACAATGGTTATTTACCTGGCCGGCCTCCAGGGTGTGCCCCAGGAATTGTATGAAGCCGCCTCGATAGATGGCGCCGGACGCTGGCGCCGGCACCTGAGCGTAACCTTGCCGCTGATGACGCCCACTATCTTCTTCGTGGCCGTTACCACGATCATGGGCTCACTGCAGGTGTTCGAGCAGACGTATATCCTGACCCAGGGTGGCCCTGCCTACTCCACCACCACGCTCTCCTGGTACATCTATGTGCAGGCCTTCCAGTGGCTGCATATGGGGTTCGGTTGTGCCCTGGCCTATGTTCTCTTCTTCATCATCATGATCCTGACTCTCATTCAGTTCCGCCTCCAGCGCCTCTGGGTATTCTACGGCTGAGGAGCTTGTGACCTATGGTTGCTAGAGCCGCTACAGGCCAGTACTCCCGCATCCGCCAACGGCGCTCGGGGCTGGCCCTGGCCCGTGATATCCTGAAGCCGGTCTTCGTGCACGGCTTCCTCATTTTCTCGTGCCTGGTGATGGCCCTGCCTTTCATCTGGATGGTGCTCAGTTCGCTCAAGGCCCAGCCGGAGATCTTCGTCTTTCCGCCTCGTCTCCTCCCCCGGGCCTGGCTGTGGCAAAACTATGTGGACACCGTGAAAGCGATGCCCTTTGGCTGGTTCACCTACAACAGCCTCAAGATCGCCTTCCTCACGGTGGTCGGCCAGAGCCTGTCGGCCTCCCTGGCCGCCTACGCCTTTGCCCGGCTGCGCTTCCCCGGGCGAGAGTTTTGCTTCATGCTCTGGCTCGGCTGCATGATGATTCCGGGCCAGGTGACCCTGATCCCTCAGTTCATTCTCTTCCGCTCTTTCGGCTGGCTCGACACCCACCTGCCACTGGTCGTCCCAGCCTTCTTCGGCAACGCCTTCGGCACCTTCCTCATGCGGCAGTTCTTCATGACCATTCCGATGGAACTCGAGGATGCCGCTGTTGTGGATGGCTGCACCCGCTTCCGCATCTACTGGAACATCATGATGCCCCTGGCTAAGCCCGCCATCGCCACCTTCGCCGTCTTCACGTTCATGGGCTCCTGGAACAACCTGCTCGGGCCGGTCATCTATCTGAGCTCCTACAACAAGATGACCCTGCCGGTTGGGCTCGCCTTCTTCCAAGGGCAGTACGGCACACAGTGGCCCCTCGTCATGGCCGGCGCCACCATCAGCGTCATCCCGATCATCGCTCTTTACATCGGCGCCCAGCAGTACTTCGTTCAGGGCGTTGTCATGAGTGGCATTAAGGGCTAATATCCGCCCGAGGAGATCAACCATGCTCGCTGGGCTCGCAAAGGCCGACATCACCCCATCATCAACGGTCAACCTGACAGGCTACCTTGCCCGCATGGGCCCGTCCGAGGGCGTGCACGACCCCATCTTCACCCGGGCGCTCGTCCTCGGCGATGGTCAGCAGCAGGCGGCTCTCATCGAATGCGACACACTCGGCTTTGGCCTCGAGTACACGCGCCAGGCCAAGCAAGCCATCGCAGCGGCCACCGGAATCCCAGCCGCCAATATCATGCTGGCGGCCACGCATACCCATTCCGCGCCCGCCTCGGTCTTTCTCCAGGACTGCGGTGATCTCGAGCTCGACTGGCTGGCCAGCCTTCCGGACCGGATGGCTCAGGCGGTGCGCGCCGCGCAGGCCAACATGGCAGAGGTGCAAGCGTCGGCCGGAAGCATCACCGTGCCAGGGATCGCCCTGAACCGGCGCGACCCAGCCGGGCCGGTGGACCACGAGCTTCGCCTCGTCACCCTGAACCGGCCCACAGGCGAGCCGCACGCCCTTCTCCTGAGCTATGCCTGCCATGCGGTCGTGCTGACGCCAGAGAATCGCCTGATTTCTGCCGATTACCCCGGCGTGGCCTGTGCGCGCGCCGAGGCGCTGGCGGGGGCGCCGGCCATGTTCCTGCAGGCACCCTGCGGCGATATCAACCCGACCAACCATGGTGCCGGCTTCCCGGGCGTGGCCTGGGCTGGCGAGCAACTCGCCCAGGCCGCAGCAAGCCTGATCAGCGCCGGCCGCACGGAGCCGGTGCCGGCGAGCGGGCTGGACGTGATCCACTGCACCATCACCCTGCCCCTTGCCCCCTTGCCCAGCTACGAGAGCCTAGTCGCTATCCGGGACGAACAGGCGGCCGTTGCTCAAGCCGCGCAGGCTCAGGCCCGGCTGGTCGAGGCCAAGGCTGCAAGGGCGATGGCGGCCTGGGCCCAGCGCATTCTCAGCCTTTATTGCACCGGCATCGTGTGCGACGAAGTCCATGCGGAAGTGCAGGCGATCCGGATCGGCGACCTGGCTCTCATCGGCGTCCCTGGCGAATTGTTCGTCCAGTTCGGCATAGACGCCGCCAAGCGGGCACGTGAACTTGGCAAGCAGGCCATTGTCGTTGCCTACTGTGACGGCGACATCGGCTACATCCCGACAGCGCCAAGCTACGAGAAGGGCGGCTACGAGGTGACATCCGCCTACCGCTACTACGGCTACCCGGCGCCTGTCAGCCCGAAAGCGGCGGAGATCGTGGCCTCGGCGATCGAGCAATGCCTGCGGTGACCTCACCCTGCGGCCCGGTAAGCAAGGGCTGCCAACCCGGCACGCAGGAGCAAATGAAGCGATGGAGGATATCGAGACATGAGTTACTCTGCTGAAACAACGCGTCTGGCCGTTGATGGCGGCTCGCCTGTGCGCACTGCTCCTTTCCCCAAATGGCCGGTATACGGCGCCGAAGAGGAGAAAGCCCTGCTCGACGTCCTGCACAGCGGCGTCTGGGGCATCGGCGGCGAGGCTGGCAAGGCCTTTTCCGAGCGCTTTGCTGCCTTTCAGAACGCCAAGCACTGCGTCCTCGTCCCCAACGGCACCATCGCGCTGGAGGTGGCCCTGCATGCCTGCGGGATCAGCTACGGCGATGAGGTGATTGTGCCCCCCTATACCTTCGTGGCCACAGCCTCGGCTGTGCTCACTGTGGGCGCCATCCCCGTCTTCGCCGATGTTGACCCTGACACCTACTTGCTTGACGCGGGACGCGTCGAGGCTTTGATCAGCGAGCGCACCAAGGCAATCATCCCGGTTCATGTCGCCGGCTGCCCCGCCGATCTGGATGCCTTCAAGGACATCGCGAGGCGCCATAACCTGATCATCATCGAGGATGCCTGCCAGGCCCATGGGGCCGCCTGGAACGGCCGGCGCGTTGGTGCCATCGGCAACATCGGCGCCTTCAGCTTCCAGTCCTCCAAGAACATCACCGCTGGCGAAGGCGGCGCCGTCGTGGGCGATGACGATGAGTTGATGGAGGCGGCCTGGTCCTACCACAACGTCGGCCGCGTCCGCTCTGGCCGCTGGTACCAGCACGAGCGCCTGGGCAGCAATGCCCGCATAAGCGAGTGGCAGGCGGCCATTCTCCTGGCCCAGATGCCTCGAGTTGAGCAGCAGATGGCGCTACGAGAGAAGAACGCCGCCCTTTTGAACCAGATGCTGAGCGAGATCCCGGGCATCCGGCCGATGAAGCGCGACCCGCGAGTGACCACCCATGCCTACCATCTCTACATGTTCCGCTACGATGGCGCCGCTTTCGGTGGTAAGAGCCGCGCCGACTTTATCGGCGCCCTGACCGCTGAGGGTATCCCTTGCTCATCCGGTTACGTGCCGCTCTACCGGGAGAACGCGGTCATAGATGCCTGCAAGAAGGTCAACGCGCTGGTCGGGCGCGAGCCGGTGTCGCTCCAGGAGAACATCGCCCGCTGCCCAGTCACCGAGCGCATCTGCGCCCAGGAAGCCGTCTGGCTGACTCAGAATATGCTCCTCGCTACTGAGCAGGACATGCACGACATAGCCACCGCGATCAGCAAGATCCAGCGCGCCTGGCAGTGATCGTGCCGACACGTGGATCAACGCAGGCCTTGACACAGATCAACATCGGCTCTCGCAGATGTCGGTCGTTCGTTCGTCTGCGCCGGCCCGCGTTTGTCCATGTCCCTTGCACCCAAGCACCAGGAGGTTAGCGTGGCGAAGCTAGCACTGAAAGGTGGAACGCCCGTGCGCACAAGCCCCTGGCCCAAGTGGCCCGAGGTGGACGAGAGCGACGTGCAGGCGGTCTCAGAAGTCATCCGCAGCGGCAAGTGGGGCCGCCTTGGCGGCACCAAAGCGGCTGAGTTCGAGCGCCAGTTCGCCCAGTATCAGGGCGCTAAGTACGGACTGGGCGTCTCCTCAGGCACGGCCGCCCTGGAGATCGCCCTGCGCGCCATGAAGCTTGCTCCAGGTGACGAGGTCATCGTCCCACCCTACACCTTCATGGCCAGCGCCACCGCCGTCCTGCAAGTGGGGGCTTTGCCCATCTTCGTAGACATTGACCCGCGTACCTACAACCTCGATCCCGCCCTGATCGAAGAGGCGATCACCGACCGCACCCGCGCCATCATGCCCGTGCACTTCGGCGGCCTGGCCTGCGACATGGACGCCATCATGGCCATCGCCCGCAAGCATGATCTCTACGTGCTCGAGGATTGCTCCCACGCCCACGGCGGCAAGTGGAAGGACAAGGGCCTGGGTACCATCGGCGATGCCGGCGCTTTCAGCCTCATGTCGGGCAAGAACCTGGCTGCAGGGGAAGCGGGCATCATCATCACCGATGACCCCGAACTCCTGGGCTGGGCCGTGCTCTACCACGACTTCTGGCGCGGAGCGGTGCGCGCCGGCTCGGTGGAGTCGGACCTGCCCGAGGGCTGGAAGGTGCGCTTCCCCGTGCTTTCGGGCAACGAGCGCATGAACGAGATCGAAGGCGCGTTGCTCCTTTCACAGCTTGCCAAGCTCGAGGACCAGACCCGGCGCCGCTCCGCCAACGGCGACTACCTGAACGACCAGGTGGCCAAACTCGAAGGGCTGCGCCCCTTGCGCCGCGATAGCTACGTCACCCGCAACCCTTACCACATCCTCACCCTGCAGTACACCGGAGAGGGCTTCAAGGGCCTCTCGCGCGAGCGCTTCATTGAAGCTCTCAACGCCGAGGGCATCCCTGTGAGCGGGGGTTACCTGAAAACTGTCTACCAGCACCCCGTATTCCAGGAGGCACCGACGGCTCTGCCGGGTGGCTTCCCGGTCAAGGGCGGCTACTACGGCCGCGAGATAGATTACACCCAGACCCATTGCCCACAGGCGGAACGGCTCTGCCGCGAGGAGACGCTGTGGTTCGGCCAGCCAACCTTCCTGGGCACGAAGAAAGATATGGACGACATCGTCGAGGCCATCGAGAAGGTGCGCGCTAACGTGGACGAACTGCGGTAGAGAGGCCGCGCCCCAGGGGGGAGGTAAGAGCACGCGAATCGCGGATGGCTCTTGCTTCCCCCTATCAGCATGAATCCGCCTCCACCGGCGTTCAGCTGTGCGCCCTTGTCCTGCCTTATCCCGCCTTACCCTGCCTCGAGAGCATTTCAGGCCACTCGGGGCCGCCTCAGTGTAGAATCTTGCTCAGGAACAGCTTGGTGCGTTCCTGCGTCGGGCTATCGTAGAGCTTGCTGGGCGTGTTCTCCTCGATGATCTGGCCCTCGTCCATGAACAGGATGCGGTGCGCCGCGGCGCGGGCAAAGCCCATCTCGTGGGAGACGACAACCATGGTCATGCCCTCGCTGGCCAGGTCGGTCATCACGTCCAGCACTTCCTTGATCATTTCGGGGTCGAGAGCCGAGGTCGGCTCATCGAAGAGCATGATCTTGGGCTGCATCGCCAGAGCGCGGGCAATCGCCACCCGCTGTTGCTGCCCGCCGGACAGTTTGTCGGGATAGGCATTGGCTTTCTCGGGGATACCTACCTTGTTGAGCAGGTCCATGGCGATCTCGCGTGCTTCTTTATCCGGCCGTCTGCGTACCACCTTCTGCGCCAGCAGAATATTGCCGAGCACGGTGAGATGCGGGAAGAGGTTGAAGGACTGGAACACCATCCCCACCTCGGCTCGAATCCGGTTTATATCCGCCGACCTGTCTGTCAGCGGCATGCCGTCCACCACGATGCTACCGCTATCTACCGACTCGAGCCTGTTGATGCAGCGCAGAAGGGTGCTCTTGCCACTGCCGCTGGGGCCGATGATTACCACCACCTCCCCAGGGGCTACTTCCGTCGAGACCCCACGCAGAGCCTGAACCTTGCCGAATCGCTTGTAGACATCGCGTACCTGGATTATCGCTTTCTCACTCATTGGCGGACATCCTCTTCTCTACCAGGCGCGCCAGGCCCGACAGTATGAAAGTCAGGATGAGGTAACTGAAAGCGACCATGTTCCAACTCTCGAAGGCCCTGTAGGTACGGCTCATGTAAAGCCGGCCCTGTCGCGTCAGGTCGGCGACCGAGAGCACCGAGACAAACGACGAATCCTTCAGCAGGGCGACGGAATCATTGGCCAGCGGCGGCAGCACACGCCTGATCGCCTGCGGCAGGATGACGTAGCGCATGGCCTGGCCATAGTTCATGCCCAGGGAGCGTGCCGCCTCCATCTGCCCCCTGTGGATGGATTCGATGCCGGCGCGGAACACCTCGGCCAGGTAAGCGCCGTACCCCAGGCCAAGCCCGATAATCGCCGCGGCAAACTCGCTGAAGTTGACCTCCCTGCCAACGACGCGGCTCAACTCGCCTGTGAGAAAGGGGCGTACAACGAAGCCAAGGTAGAGCACCTGCACCAGCATCGGAACACCGCGAAACACCTCGACGTAGACGCTGGAGATAGTGTAGGGATGCAGGACCACAGGGGCCAGGTAAAGCAGCAGCCCGATCAGGACCGCCGCGCTCGACGAGAACCGCAGGCCCCCGAGCCCCGACCTGACCAGGCCATAATACAGCGCCAGCCCGATCGCGACCCGCACCAACCCACGCAGGATGTAGCTCACCGCAAACACGCTGGCGACGCCCCGTGGCGGTTTGGTCACCCGCCCCAGGCCCGCCAGCAACCCGAGAACGATCGCCAACAGGAAGGAATACAAAGTGACGAGCACCGTGACCTTAACGCCGGCGCTGAGAAACTCCAGAATGTCCACGCTGACGGTGCGCCAGTGCAGGACCGGCGACACCGTGGACATCATGTCAATCGGCCTGCCGGCCGCACTGGCTTTCACCGTCACCTTGAAGGTGGCCGACTGGTGATTGCCGAGGTCGGGCACATCCCAGTTGATCTCTTGCCCCGTTTGCTGCTTCGGGGCTGGCTCCGCCTTGACGAAGCTTAGCCCTGCAGGCAGCACTTCAGTAAGCGTCGTGCGCACCGCCTGCGCCGGCCCGTTGTTCGTGACGACGATCTCATAAACGAACTGCGACCCTGCCGATACTTCGGCCGTTGAGGCGACCCGGTTGGCCACCATGTGCGCCGGTGAAAGGATAAAGAAGCCGACCAGCCCGGCTATGCCCACCAGCACCATTGCCCACCAGGGCACACCGTCCAACCAACCCAAGAGCGCATCGGAAAGGGTGCGCGGCCTGTCGAATGGCAGGCCAGGACGCTTCGCGATAGCGGTCATCGTACCACCGTCATTCGTGATCTAATATCTTATGTCTATCGGCCACTGGAGCGCAGCCTGGGGTCGAGAGCGTCGCGCAGGCCGTCGCCCAGCAGATTGAACCCCAGAACTGTGAGCATGATCGCCAGCCCAGGAAAGAATACCGTATGCGGTGCCGTGAACACCAGGTTGCGGTGCTGCGCCAGCATCAGGCCCCACTCCGGCGTGGGCGGCAGGGCCCCCAGCCCGATAAAACTCAGGCCTGCCGCTTCCAGGATAGCCGAGGCGATGCCCAGGGTTGCCTGGACGATTAGTGGCGTGGCGGCGTTGGGCAACACTGTCCGCAGCAGGATGCTACCTGAGGGCACCCCAATGGCGCGCGCCGCTGTCACATACTCATGCTCCTTCACCGAGAGCACACTGGCACGCACTATCCTGGCGTACACCGGAATCGTGACGAATGAGATCGCGTAGAGCGCATTAATGAGCCCAGGACCGAGAATAGCGACCACCGCGATGGCCAGCAGCAGGCTGGGGAAGGCCAGCATGATGTCCATCAGGCGCATGAGCAGGTTGTCCAGCCTGCCCCCCAGGTACCCGGCGAAAGCGCCCACGATAGTCCCGATGAGAACGGCGCTGCCTACGGTGGAAAACCCGATAAAGAGCGAAACGCGCGTCCCGTAAATGACCCGGCTCAGCACATCCCGGCCCAGGGCGTCCATGCCCATCGGATGCGCCAGGCTTGGTGGCGCAAGGCGCGCGCCCAGAGTCTGCGCCGTCGGGCTGTACGGAGCGATGCTCGGGGCAAGGATGGCGATTAACACAAGAGAACCCAGTATGCCCATACCACCGATGGCAACCGGGTTCCTGCTCAAATGGCGGAGCACGTCGCGGGCTGGTGTACGTCCCCGCCTATGCCCGACCTCAGCCGCAGGCCGGGACTCTCTCGGCCGGATCGCTTCTACATATTGTGCCATCTTCACTCGTAATGTATGCGAGGGTCTATCCAGGCATAGGTCAGGTCAACGAGCAGGTTCACGAAGACGAAGATTGCAGCGATCACAAGCACCGCTCCTTGGACGACCGGGTAGTCGCGCGCCAAAATGCGGTCTACGACCAGCCGGCCGACCCCTGGTAGAGAGAATACCGTCTCCGTAAGGAAAGCACCGCCCAGGAGATAGCCCACCTCCAGGCCGATCGTGGTGACAACCGGCAGAAGGGCATTTTTCATGGCGTGACGGCTCACCACCAACTGCTGCAGCAGCCCCTTGGCGCGCGCCGTGCGGATGTAGTCTTCGCCGAGAACCTCCAAGAGGCTCGAACGCGTCATGCGGGCGATAATGGCAACCGGGATCGTGCTCAGGGCCACCGCCGGTAGCACCAGGTGCTTGAGTGCATCCCAGAAAGCGCGCAGGTTGCCGGTGAGCAGCGACGCGAGCAGGTGAAACCCCGAGATGAAGCTGACAATGCCATACAGGCCGCTCTTAGGCGAAATGCGCCAGGCATCTGTCAGCGGCACAATGGTGATCCCCACGCTGGCGCGCCCCGAAGGTGGAAAGATCTGCAGTTTGAAGGCGAAGGCGAACATTAGGAGCAAACCTAGCCAGAATATCGGCATCGAGACACCGATGTTGGCCAGGACCATCGTCGTCAGGTCAACGACACTCCGGTTGCGCAGCGCAGCGATGATGCCGGCCGCGATGCCCAGGGTGATGGCAAGCACAGCCGCCACAATCGTGAGTTCGAAGGTCAGCGGCAGGCGCTCCGCCAGTTCTGCGGTGACGGGCTGGCCGGTCTTGATCGAGGTGCCCAGGTCGCCCTTGAGGATGCCGGTGAGGTAACGCGCGTACTGCACATAGATGGGGTCGTTGAGACCCATGCGGTTGCGGAAATCCGCGCACATGGCCACGGTGGCCCGCTCTCCCAGCATGATGCGGCACGGGTCACCCGGAATCAGGCGCAGCATCGAGAAGGTCACGACTGATATCCCAAGCAACACTGGGATCAGCATGGCCACTCGCTGGGCGATGTACCTGGTCAACTACACCTCCGCGGCGTCACCCTGTGCCTAAGCTGACGCCGCTCCAACCTTTCCATCCACCTAACGCATGGATGTGAGGCACCGTTGCCCCACATCCATGCACTCTCGCTCGAGAACCGGTCTCTACTGGCCCTTGAAACCACCGAAGAAGGTGACGAAGTAGTAGAACTCACCGGTGCGACCCTTGTGCAGGGGGTTCTGCGGATCCCACTGCCGCTCGATGTTGGTGACCACCGCCTGCGCGTTGAAGGGAGTGCCATCGGTGAACTTCACGCCCTGGCGCAGATGGAAAGTCCACACCGTCGCATCGTCGTTGGACTCGTACTTCTCGGCCAGCACCGGGATGACCTCAGTGGTGCCGGGCTTGAAGCCAAGCAACCCTTCGGTTATCTGGTTGCAGACCTCGAAGGACTCGCCATCAGTCTCGTCCGAACAGTCGAGGGACGAAGCCTCTCCCGCTTTGGCGTAGACGATCGTGTCCGACCCCTGCTTGCTCACCAGCGAGTAGACCTCGGAATTCAGCGGGCTGGCCACCAATCCCTCGATGGCCTTGCTGGCCGCCATGGCCGAGCCGCCGTAGGCAATGGGGACCATCGGCACGTGCTGCTTGATGAGCTCATTGACTTTGTCGTAGTCAGCCTGGCGCTTCGCCTGATCGGCGGTGCGGCCAGCGTCCTGAAGCAGGGCCACTATGTCGGGGAAGGGCTCGCCAAACTGCTTGCCAGCGCCGGTGCCCATGAAGTGGAAGTCCAGCCAGTTGGTTGGGTCAGCGTAATCGCCCAGCCAGCCCAACATACCCATCTCATACTTGCCCGCCGCAGCCTCATCCAGGAAGGTGCCGGATTCGACCACATTCAGTTTGGCGTTGACGTTGCACTCCTTAAGCTGCGCCTGGATAGCCTCGGCTATCTTCGCCGGCTCCGGGAAATAGGCGCGCGCAGTGTCACGCAGGCTCAGCGTCACATCGAGGCCGTTGGGGTAGCCGGCGTCCGCCAGCATCTGCTTCGCCTTGGCCGTATCGCGCGGATACCAGGTCATACCCTGGGTGAAACCGAACAGGCCGGGCGGCATGAACTGATCGGCAACTTGAGACGAAGGCGGATAGAAAGCCTTAACAAGCGCCTCGCGGTCCAGGCACATGCCGACAGCCTGGCGCACGCTCTCATTGTCGAAAGGCTTCATGTCGCGGTTGAACCAGAGATAGCCGACATTGAAGGCCGGACGGTCCAGGACCTGCACGTTAGGGTCGGCCTTCGCCGTGGCAAAGTCGTCCGGCCCAAGGTTATTGATGATGTCAACAGTGCCGGCCTGCAGTTCCAGGAAGCGAGCCGCAGACTCGGTGATCGGCCGCATGATCAGGTTAGGGGTCTTCGCTTTCGTCCCCCAATAGTCTGGGTTCGCCACCAGCTTGATGTGATCGTCGCGCACCCATTCGGAGAGCATGTACGGGCCGGTGCCGACCGGATGGCTCACCAGGTCGCCGCCGCCGCCATACTTCTCCAGGTTTGCCGGGCTCTGGAAAGCCATGGCGTTGAAGGCCATCTTGTAGGGGATGGCCGGGTCGGGGTTGCAGAGCGTGAGCTTGACGGTGTAGTCATCCACCGCCTCGATGCTCTTCAGGTTGCTCGCGCCCTGGCATGGGGCCACAGCCGCCTGCGGCGTGCCACTGGCCGCCGCTTCCGGCGTCGCAGCCGGCGTCTCGGCGGCTGCCGGCTGAGCGGCGATTATCCATTTCTTGTAGAGGGCATCATACGTGCCATTGGCCTTCACCGCCGCCAGCCCCTTATTGATCGCCGCCAGCAGCTCGGGTCGCTTCTTGCTCACTGCGATGCCGTACTGCTCCGAGGTGAGCATGCCCGACATGAGCACGATCTTGGCGTTGGGGTTGGAGGCGATGTACGCCTGAGTGACAGGCAGGTCATTCACCACAGCCTCTACGTCCCCGGCGATAAGCGCCTGGAAGGCAAGCAGGGCGTCATCGTAGCGGCGCACGTTTGCTTCGCCATACTTCTCTGTTGCCGTCTTGTCACCAGTGGTGCCAAGCTGAACGCCAATCTTCTTCCCCTGCAGGTCATCAGGGGTCTTGTAAGGCGCGCCCTCGCGCACGGCGATCGCCAAGCCAGCATCAAAATAGGGGTCAGAGAAATCCACCACCTGCGCCCGTTCTTGCGTGATCGTGGCTGCGGAGATGACGGCATCGAACTGACCACTCTGAACGGCCACGAAGATGCCATCAAAGGGTGTGTCAATGAATTGAGGCGTGAACCCGGCCTCTTTGCCGATGGCAGTCATCAGGTCAATGTCAAAACCGACGATGTTGCCGTTAGCGTCCTTACTCTCGAAGGGAGGGAAGGCCGCTTCCGTCCCCACCTTGATGGTGCCGAGGCCAGCGGATGTCGCTGCGGTGGCAGCTTCGGTAGGAGCGCTCGTGGCGCTCGTCAACTCCTCGCTGGCAGGCGTGGTCTTGGCCGGCGCCGGCGTGGCTGCTCCGCCGCACTGCACAATAAGCAGGGTGGCGACGAGCAGGCTCAGCACAAGGAACAGCCGCTTCTTGGTACGCATATGTGGTTCCCCTCCTAAAGAGTTTGAAGAATGCACATCAGGGCCAAGAACGGGGCGACACGATTGTTCCGGGCCGCTGTCGTCATTGACGCACTGTCCGGGGCGCCTCGGCCAGACCGCGAGGCATGGACCAGACGTCGCCAGCAATATAAGGGCATACCACGCGATGCGTCAAGAATCCAACGCCCTCTATGCTACGCCGCCCGGCCATCTATCCTCGATTGCCATATTCTCAGACCTGCCGGCCCGCTCGACAAGCGCGTTCCACCGCAACACCCCCACGCCCATCCTTCTTGTTCCTCTCGCCGGAGCGGACTACCATGCTGGGCGCATCTCAGTCAAGCCAGGCGCCGCAGCAGCCGGTGCCCGGCCATTAGAGGAGCCTGACATGTCGCAACCTACCCTTCCACGAGTCCCCTTCGCCGGTCGCCAGGTCAGCCGCATGCTCCTGGGTGGCAACCCATTCAGCGGCTTCGGACACCATCCGGAGTTGCCGGATTTCGACCGAGAGTTGTTGGCCTACTTCACTGACGAGAAGATCCTGGAGACGATGACGCTCGCCGTCCGCAACGGCATCAACGCCTTCCACGGCCGCGGCGACGAGAAGGTATTCCGCTGGCTGGCGAACTATCGCGCCTGGGCGGCCTCGCAGCCGGACAGGCCGGAACTCAACTGGCTGGCGCAGACGGCGCCCGATCGCTATCCCGATGGGCGCGTCGAACCCAATATCGAAGCGATCGCCGCCAACCAGCCCATGGCCATCTACATCCATGGCGGCACAAGCGACACTTTCGCCGACGAGGGCCGCGTTGACGAACTCAAGCGTCTGGTCGCCTACATCAAGAGCCTCGGCTTCTTCGCCGGCCTCGGCTCGCATCGCGCCAGCCTGATCAGGCTGTTCGAAGAACGCGACTTCGGGGCCGACTTCTACATCCTCTCCCTGCGCGATATCCCAGAAGAGGATCGCGTCTGTGAGGACGAAAGGGCGGCTGCTCTCACCATACGCGAAGTGCCGAAGACATTCGTCGCAATCAAAGTGCTGGCGGCCGGGCGCTTGCCCGTGGCCGAAGCCTTCCAATATGCAGCGCGCACGCTCAAGCCCGGCGACCTCATGACTGTCGGCATGAGGGACTACGAGGTAGCCACCAACGTTCGCCTCGCCGCCCAGGCTTTCGCCGATGCCGGGCAGGACCCTTCGGCCAGCAACTGAGCCCCAGCTACCAGGCAGGCACAGCCAGGGGGCCGTCCTCACTTATCCTGGGACGAAAAAAGCGGGGCCAATATGACGGCCCCGCTCGCTGCACACCCGATGGACTGACGATCAGAAGATCTCGTCGTCCTCCTCCTCGTCTTCAAAATCCTCGTCCTCTACCTCTTCCTCATCCTCAAGCTCTTCGTCGAACTCGTCTTCTTCGTCAATCTCGTCCTCATAGCTGCCCAGGTAGCCCAGGGTGAGTGGCTCCGTCTCGATGACTTCCAGTTCCTCGCCGCATGACTGGCAAGTGACTTCGTCACCGATCTCCGCGGCACTGCTAACCCGCACCCGCGCGCCACATTCTGGGCATTTCGCTATCTTCATGGCGATGCCTCCCTCAGTTAGTTCACACACACCGCGTACCGCTCAATTTCCCTGATGATATGCAGGCACCCGGATTGCGCAAGAACTGGCAGCGTGGCCCGGCCCCCTCCAGGCAATGTATACTGCGGGCCAGGCTATTCCAAGGAGACGATGCGACGGCCCGAGCGATCGGCCTCCTGCGGGAAACGTCCCTACACGCGCAACTGAAGCGATGGTACGCCCAGCAAGGCGATAGCTTCGAGGTGAGCGTGGATGGCTACCAGGTGGACATCGAGCGCGCCGGGCTACTCATCGAAGTACAGACTGGCGGCTTCGCCCACATCCGCGCCAAACTGGAAGCCCTGCTGCTAAGCCACCCTCTACGTCTGGTGCATCCTGTCGCTGTCGAAAGATGGCTGGTGAAGATGCCGGAGGAGCCGGGCCAACCTGCCAGGCGCCGGCGCTCCCCAAAGCGTGGCAACCCCTTGCATCTGTTTGACGAACTGGTCAGTTTCCCTCGCCTGGCACTGCACCCGCGTTTCTCGATCGAACTGCTGCTCACACAGGAAGAGGAAGTCAGGCGCAACGATGGATTGGGCAGTTGGCGCCGCCATGGCTGGAGCATCTGTGACCGCCGCTTGCTTGCCGTGGTCGGCAGCCGTCTGCTCAGGGCTCCCGAGGACTACCTGGCCCTGCTGCCTCCTGGCCTGCCCGAGCCCTTCACCACTGTTGACCTGGCGGCCACGGCAGGGCTACCGCTCCGCCTGGCTCAGCGCACAGTCTACTGCCTGCGGCAGATGGGTCTGCTCGCCAGCGCCGGAAGCCATGGCCGTCTGCGTCTGTGGAACATCGGGCGGAACGACCCATGAGTGCCGGCCAGTCCGGGCAACAGGAGCCAGAAGCCAGTCAACATGGGCGCCTCACCTTGAGGGTAACGGAGCAGCGGCTCGCTATCTGCCGCCTCCCGCGTGGGGCGGCCCTGCCGGAGAGAGCACAGTGCTCGGCCTTCTTCTCGCTCACCTGTACTCCGGAGGAGACTTCGCTCGTCTGCAGTGAAAGCGATACCCCACCGGATGCCGCGTGCTCCCTGGGGTGGCGCCGCCTGCAGGTGCTCGGGCCACTGGACCTCTCGCTAATCGGCGTACTGGCAGGGCTGGCCGCTGCTTTGGCCAGTGCTGGCGTCAGCATCTTCGCCCTATCCACCTACGATACAGACCACCTCCTGGTGCGCGAGGAACAACTGGCCGCGGCGGTAGCTGCTTTACGGCAGGCGGGGTATCGGGTTCTCGAACTCTAGCGGCAGCCGATCCGTCTCAGCCCACGCCTCCGGAGCGAATGGGCTCCCTGCGCATCTCCTCAAAGAAAGGCGTCCGCCGTTGCTCCACGCAGGCGCAGGCATAGAGGAACATAGCCGCCGACCAAGTCTGCCAGTCCTCACCACGGGGCGTCCCATCCTGGGCTTTGAACCACTCGTTGAAGCCGAAGGCAACCGGCTGCGATCGTGCCGGGCGGACCAGGCGCGCCAGGGCTTCCAGCCGCGTCTCCGCCAGGCGGAAGCGCCCGGCCGCCACCAGCGCCGCCACATAGAAGCCGCAGATGAAAGGCCAGACCCCGCCGTTGTGGTAGTCTCCCGCGGGGCCGTAGATCTCATAGCGCGGGTGCCAATCGGGGTCCCCCGGATGCATGTAAGGGAGCAGGCAGGGAGGAAGCTCAAGAGCGAGTTCTCCCTTCGCCCGAAGGGCATCGCACTCCTCCTCCACCCAGGCGACCATCTGCCTAGCCCGGGAGCGCGAGGCGATGCCGAACAGTATCGCCAGGCTGTTGCCCAAGAGGTCAAACCGCTCGTTGCCGAGCACCTTGTACGACCAGAGGGCGTAGTAGGGCTTGTGAGGCACAACCAGGCCCTCGTGCACATGTTTGTGCCGCCGGTCCGCTGTTATCTCGAAACGGTTCATCAGCCTGTTCAGCAGCTCTGCCTCTTCATTGAGGCCATAAAGGCGCAGGTAAGCATAAACGAGGGTATTTACGTACAGCCCGTACCCCAGCACCCAGTGCTCGTCCCGCCAGTCGCTGGTCGGCTGCTGAGCGACCATCACCATGTCGTCCGGGCTCTGGTAGGTCATCCACTGCAAGGCTTTGGCCGCCGCCTCCTCAAGAAAGGTCGGCTCGCCCGCCACACGCCGGTATAGCGCCAGGCCAATCAGGAACAGCGGCGTCGTGTCGCTCGCGCCGCGATCAAGCGGATCGTGAGCGAGCGAAGTGATGTGCCCGTGACGTGTCTGATTCCGTGCCAGCGCCAGTAGTACCCGTCGGAAGGTCGAGATCAGCCGCTCGTTGCCACTCACCAGAATGCCGAGCCCGGCGATCATCTGGTCGCGGGTGTAGGGCTCGGGATAGCCCCAGCCGGCGGTGCGCGGCAGGCCCTGGCATGGGCCATGAGAATTGTGCAACAACACTTGCAGGGCAGCCTGCTTGGCAGCCGCGATGATATCCGAGCCCATCTTCACTCCACCTGCCGAAAGCTAGACAATACCGAGGCGATCGCCCAGCAGGCGCACGCATTCGCGCGCCACGACTCGATAGTCGTAACGCTCCACCGCTCGCCGCCGGCCGGCCTCTCCCATGCGGCGACGCAGGTCGGCGTCGCCCATCAGCTGCGTCAGGTAGTGCGCCAGGTCCTGCACGTTGGCCCGGTAACCTGCCACTCGAGGCCGGTCAAACACGATATGGTGTCCGTCCTCATAGCCAGCTTCATGACCGACCACTGTCTCCCTGATCGTGACTTCAGTGGCCACTCCGGCCAGCAGTGCCGTCTCGCCGTGCACAAGCGTGTCGAGAAAGGCCATGGCACGCATAGCGATGACTGGCTTGCCACACGCCCCGGCCTCGACCTGCGGCATGCCGAAGCCCTCGAGGCGAGACGGGGCGACGTAGATGTCGCAGGCGGCAAGCAAGTATGGCATGAAGTTGCGCGATACTACCTCTTCCGAGTAGAGCACATTTCGCTCGATCCCGAGCACATGAGCCAGTTGCTTGTCTTCCAGATTCTGGCGATCGGTGCGCTCTTGCGGCCAGACTTTGCACACATACTTCCAGCGGGGGACGCTGCCGTCAACCAATGCCAGCGCCTGCATCACCTCTTGCGCCCCCTTGGACGCCGCGTCGCCACCGACCGTGAGCAGCATCAACTCGTCGGGGGCGATGCCGAAGGATTCGCGCACCGCCAGCACCTTGGGGTCGTCGGGCGCACGCGGCTGAAAGGCATCGGTGTCTATGCCGACCGGCAGGACAGCGATGGTATCCTCGCGAATGCCATCCCGGACGTAGACCTGCTTCACCCATGTAGAAGTCACCAGGATCAGCGGCAGGGAGTTGAGCACCTCGCGGTAGTTGGCGATGTAGCCGTCCGCAACGAGCCAGGGCACAGCCAACACACCATGATGCTGAGGATGCAGGATCAGTTCCGGGGTATAGCCCCAGTAACCGACCCCCAGCGCGATGTCCGGGCGATACCAACGGTAGTACCATTCCTTCTCTTTGGCGGCACGGTAGTTCACAGCCTGGACGTCAACGCCCAGGCTGCGCAGGCCCTCGAACAGCATCTCACCCTGAGTGGAGAGGCCAGCGGGGACCGGCGGATACTCGTAGAGCAGCAGCACCTTCATGGGCATCCCTTCTGTAGCAAACGCTCGGGCAGAGCCTGGCCGTTGCGTAAGCAATAGAACGCCTCCGCTTCCGGCACGACGCGCCCTTCCCAGCTATCTGGCGCAAAGCCATACACACCGGTGACAAGTTCTCGTTTGGCCTCCAGGATAGCTCTCGGCAGCATTTCCACATAATCCGCATCCTGGCGCGGCCGGGGCAGGTAGGCACCACCGCCATCCTCGTAGGCGAATAGCCACAACTCACGGGCCACGAGCTCGCCGCCACGCCAGAGGGCAGATACCACCCGGCTGACCTCCTCATGGCGCCGGTGCCGTGTGTATTCGCCCAGCGGTCCGTGCGTCAGTACGAGGTCGAAATGGCGCCGCGGCAGGATGCCGAGCAAGGCAGCACCGATATCCTGATCTCGAAGTGGCTTCTGTTCCGGGCCGTCGTCGAGGTCGGCCATCGCGCCGTCGGCACCGTAGCGCTCCAGGGCGCGCCGGAAGCGAGGGGCGCGGTCGGGGTCACTGGCCCGGCAGAGTGTGCCAACAAACCAGTGCCACCCGGGATGGCCGAGGATGAAGCCACCCGCCCAGAGCGCCTCATCATCCGGGTGAGCCACCAGCACGGCCGCCCAGAACGCCTCTTGCTCTTTGGCCGAGGACTCAGATCGATCGCCAACGCCATGAGGTGCGATCATCCCGGGCGCAGCCGGCCCCAGAAGAGAGAGGCCTCGCCGCACCGGTTCCACATGGGTGGCCCCGGCCGGTCGTTCAGCGCACCTTCTGTAGGAAGTCGCGCGCTTGCTGCTCCCACTCGCGCGCCTCGACGATGACCTCAGTCTTCCTCCCCGGCTCGCGCGTGGCCGTAACCTGGACGTAGCCGCCCCCGCCCTGAAAGTAGGCACAGTTGGGCACACTGGGATCGTACTCGAGGCCCAGACCGCCGGCACCAAAGAACTGCCGCGCTCGATCCATGACCTGCTCCGGAGTGAGCCCGGACTCAACGCTGTAGGTGATCACACTAACCTCCCTAACTACTAAGACTTAACGCTATCTACCGGCCAGACTGGCACACTTCCGCCCACTCCGTCAGCCTTGCCAGCCGCTACAGCAACTGGTTCAGGATAGATAGATCAGGGCGGAACTCTCCGCCGGCCACGGGCCGAAGCGAAGGCCCTCGTCCATCAGGGCAGCGCCCGTCGCCTGCCATATGCGGCCGTCGTCGGCGCTCTCGAGCGTGTACACGCGCTCCTCGATAAGGCCGTCAAGCTTGACGCAGTGCTCAGCAGCGGCCCCAGGCAGGCTGAAGACGAACAGCAGGGCCTCCTGGCCGTCGGGCATCACATACTCGAAAGCCTGCCACCGGTCTCCGCCACCACTGCGCAGCGGTTGCGCGTTCAGGCGGTAGAGATCGGCCTCGCGCACAAAGGTGCGCACGCGCGTCTGGTAGGCGTGCGCATGCTCCGCCAGGCGCCGGCGCACCCAGTCCGGGGCATCCGGCAGCTTCAGCGAGTACCCCATCCAGTTGAGCATTGACATGCGTGTGTAGTAATCGAGCCTTTGCCGGGTGAGCCCGGGATCGCGTGGATCAAACGATTGCTGGGGCACTCGCTCCCTGTTGCCGCGCCACTCGGAGAACGGCCAGTGCAGACAGGCGCTCGGGGCGAGCATGCAGGTGGCACCCCAGAAAAGCTGAAGGTCGTGCACCGGCCAATCCGGGTCGCTGAGGAAAGTCATATGCGTCTGGCTGAGCATGCCAAGGTCAATCCGCAGGCCACCCGAGGAGCAGTTCTCGAGCACAACATGAGGGTGATTACGTCGCACGCGCTCCAGAAGGGCGTAGTAACCCCGGTAATGCTCGAACAGTCCATCGCCGGCGCCATGACCGTGATCGGTGCGGTTGCAGCCAGCGCCGGGATCGAGATTGAAGTCCAGCTTGATCCAATCAGCCCCGTACTCGACGATAAGGCGCTCAAGCACCGAGTACGCCCACTCTCGCGCCTCGGGGTTGCCGAGGCAGACGTAGCCAAGCGACCGGCCGTCCCGCTGCGCAATGAACTCGGGGTGCTCACGGTTGAGGCTGGCCTCCGGGCCGACGGCTTCGATCTCGCACCAGATGCCGAACTTGAGGCCCTTGCTGTGGATATACTCGCCCAGGGCAGCCAGGCCACTGGGGAAGCGCTCCTGATTGACAACTTGCCAATCCCCGCGGAGTTGGCTCCAGTGCAGGCCTGGCCGGCCGAACCAGCCGGCATCCAGTGTGACCACTTCCAGGCCCATCTCAGCCGCCTGGTCGGCATTCCGGCGGATGACCTCCTCGCTGATGTCCACGTCCTCGTATGGCCACCAGTGGTTCCACTCGACAGGCAGAGTCTCTGAGAGCACACAGGCCGGGTAGGCGTAGTCGCGGCCCCAACGGGCCAGGTATTGCGAGGCGGCGTTCAGGTCCGGCAGGCTGAGCACCATGACAACAGCCGGGCTCACCACGCTTTGCCCCGGGGCCAGCACTTTGCAGAACTCCCAATCGCTCAGCCCAGCGCTGATGCGGTAGCAGTCCCCATCCGGCTCGAAACGTATCGCCCAATTGCCGGACCAGGCCACGGCGATTGTGATGCGCAGGTCCGCATTGGCGACGCTCGCCCAGGGATGTCGCCCGTGGCTGCTGCGGCCGGTCCGGTTCTCCAGCAAGAGGGCCTGACCATTCAGAATATCCTTCTGGGGCTCGAACTCAGCCCCCCACTCGCTGGTGAACGATAGCACCTCCCAGCCTGACACATTCATGCTCAGGCTGATGCTATCCAGGCGCTCGATACTGAGAGGACGGCTGCCGATGTTGGTCACCTCTAGCCACTGCCGCTCGACCAGCCCTTCCGGGTAAGACTCTTTGACGATGGTGGCGCGAACTCCGAGCGTGTCATCTGCAAAGCCGGAGCGACGCTGCGTGGCACCATTGGCCAGATGCACCGTTTCTGGCTCGGCGGGCCACCAAGAGCCGTCATCGAGCGAAAGGAACCGACCATCAACAACAAGAGCAGCAGAAGCCTGTAGCATCTCTTCGCCTCCAGCAGGCAGTTACCGGTGTACGCCCAATCGCCGCCGTTTCCCCTTCGTATGGCTGCGCCCATTGAGCAGGAGGCCGGCAGCGCCCAGGCACTGCCAGCCCTTTAGCTCTCCCTAATCCTCAGCGCTCAGCCAGTCCCGCAGGCGGGCAAGGGCAAGCCTGGGGCTCGTCAGCACTGGCGCCGGCAGGCTTGCGACGTCCTCCGGACGCAGCGCCTCAGCGGCCGACGCCTGGGCGACAAGGACCACGTCCACCTGACGTGCCAGGCTCAATAGAGCCTCGCGCACAAGGGCGTCGTGCTCCTCGCGGCGGCCGGCCCGTGCCGCCGCCATGGCCTCCGCCCGCAGGGATGTGATCACCGCCACCTCCCTGCCCATCTCAGCCGCCTCTCTGCGCACCAGGTCGCTCACAGACTGCAGCGTGGCCGGCACAGTCGCGAAG
>Ga0078972_1008479_pt1 | contig 21446 bp, 12 predicted proteins | sample YelNatPaOPGAMG01_FD_67568 | JGI IMG/M metagenome (GOLD analysis project Ga0078972, IMG submission 67568) | Hot spring thermophilic microbial communities from Obsidian Pool, Yellowstone National Park, USA - OP-RAMG-01 (SPADES assembly) (version 2) | ecosystem: Environmental > Aquatic > Thermal...
CATTTAATCCAGGGGTCAAAGTTCCAGTTATATCTTTAACAGAATATGAGGACTATACAGCAGGAGAAATATCAAATGCTTTACCTGTAAGTGGAATTGAACCATGTGTTATACCTTTAAGTCGTTTTATAAAAAATGCTCAATACCATATTCTTACTTTTCTTGGAGGTTGCTGGGGAAGAGGGAACCCGAGATTTCCAGATGAATTTGTTATAAGTTATACAAAATATATAAATTCTTTTGGAGGAGTAATAACATGGGAATTCCCACAACCTGATGATGAAGGAAATATAAAGAAGGAATTTTTTGAACAATTAAAAAATCTCTCCCTATCAACAAGGTAATGGAAGTCAAATTTTACTTTTTTAAAAAATTTTTATATAATTTATCCTATGAAAAATTATTTTCAGAATGTATGGAGGAAGATTGAGGATTACTGGGTGAAAAAAGGATGTCTTTTATGGCATCCTTATAATGTTGAAGTTGGTGCAGGAACATTAAATCCAGCAACTTTTTTTGGTATTATTGGAAATAAAAAATGGAATGTTGTTTATATTGAGCCATCCGTAAGGCCTGCTGATGGAAGATATGGAGAAAATCCAGTTCGCTTATATCTTCACCATCAAATTCAGGTAATAATGAAGCCTGTTCCACCTGATATACAGAAAATTTATTTAAAAAGTTTAGAATATATTGGAATAAAAATAAAGGAGCATGATATAAGATTTATTGAGGATAACTGGGAAGCACCAACTTTAGGTGCATGGGGAGTTGGGTGGGAGGTCTGGATTGATGGTCTTGAAATAACACAATTTACATATATGCAACAGGCAGGAGGAATAGATTTAGTTCCACCTGCAGTTGAAATTACATATGGACTTGATAGAATTGTTAATTTTTTACAGAATGAAAGTAATGTTTTTAATTTATACTGGAATGATGAAGTGAAATTTGGAGATATACAGAAAGAAAGGGAAAGGGAATATTCTATTTATTCTTTTGAAATTGCAGATACATCACTTTTGTTTGAAATTTTTGATAAATTTGAGAAGGAGGCAGAAAGAATTTTAAATGAGGATTTGATTTATCCAGCATATGATTATGTTTTAAAACTTTCTCATATTTTTAATTTACTTGATGCAAGGAAGGCAATAAGTATTAGTGAAAGAGTAAGATATATACAGAGAGTAAGAAGACTTGCAAATAGATGTGCTTCTCTTTACCTTGAAAAAGGAAAGGGTATAATATAAAAAATAAAGGAAATGAGTAGAGCCGGGATGGTGGAAACGAGCCCCTGTAGTAGACCCGGATTAGCAAGCCATGTTTAGCAAGGGGCGAGTTGGTGCGAGTAAAACATAATCAAAAGAGAAAATTAGGGGAAGAGTAAAAATAAAGAAAAATTGAAATAAAATAGGCAACGAGCACAACTGAAAAAACATAGGAATAAAATAAAAAATATAAAGAAGAGGCAAAACAAAGGAAATGAGTGGAGCCGGGATGGTGGAACTGGCAGACACGTACGTTTGAGGGGCGTATGGCGAAAGCCGTGGGGGTTCGAGTCCCCCTCCCGGCAATTTTATATACAAAGGAATATATTGAAAACTTATGTGAATAGGAAAAACAAAACCCACGGCTTAAAGGGGTTATAGGGGAAAGGAATGTCCCCTATGCTTTTTGTCGTGGGGGGAGAACTATTTCAGGAAGGGGGAAACACCCCCTCCTGAGATAAAGCCGTGGGGGTTCGAGTCCCCCTCCCGGCAATTAATTTTTTTCTCTAAAGGGATAAGCGAATTTTAGAGATGAATTATATAAAAAGAATCAAACTTTATGAGGGTTGTTTTGAATGGGAAAAAGAAGGTGTATTTAATCCAGGGGTAATTGTTGAAAATAATCAAATTCATATAATTTACAGAGCCATAAGGTGTGAAAATTATTCTCGTCTTGGATATTTAAAATTGAAATCTGAAAAAGAAATTGAAAAATATGAATATCCTATAATTACTCCAACAGAAGATTATGAAAAACAAGGAGTAGAAGACCCAAGAATAACAAAAATTGATAATAAATACTTATTGACCTATACCGCATACGATGGTAAAAATGCAAGAATAGCAGTTGCAGAATCAGAGAATTTACTCAATTTCAGAAAACTTGGAATTATAAGTCCAAATTTAACATTTCTTGAAGCAATAAATATCACAGAAACTGATAGATATAAAAATTTCTGGAAAAAGCAAATTCAAGAAAAAGGTGAAAACATAATAATATGGGATAAAGATGGTTGTTTATTCCCTGAAAAAATAAATGGTAAATATGCCCTCTTACATAGAATTGAGCCAGATATTCAAATTGTATATTTTGAAGATTTTTTTGAGTTAAAACATAAAGATTTCTGGGAAGAATATTTCAGAAAACTTGAAGAAAAAATAGTAATGAAACCAAAATATAAATGGGAAGAAGAAAAAATAGGTGCAGGTGCTCCACCAATAAAAACTGATTTTGGATGGTTATTATTGTATCATGGAGTTGATAAAAATAGAATATATAGGGCAGGACTTTCATTACTTGATATTGAAAATCCAAATAAGGAAATTGCAAGATTACAATTTCCTCTTTTTGAACCATATTATGAATGGGAAAGAAATGGTAATGTTCCAAATGTCGTTTTCCCAACCGGTGCTTTTATAAAGAATGAAATCCTTTATATTTTTTATGGTTGCGCTGATAAAAGAATTGGATTTGCCGAAGTTGAATTAAAAGAAATAATAAAACTATTAAAAAGGATTTAAAAATTAAAGAAAAGACACCTATCTGGGAAGATATTTTAATAATTTTATCAATTTTTTCGCTATGGCCCACAATTTTAAGAAGAGAAAATTTTTTAACAAAAATTATAATGTTATGTTTTTTGGGAATTCTCTTATGGATATTGACCAGAAGGATAAAAAGAATTAAAAAAATTTAATAATGAGGAATTTATATATAGTATTTTTGTTATTTTTGCTTTTCACAGGATGTGAAAAAAAGGACTTATGGAAAGAAAAAGTGGAAAAAGGAGATTATTATTTTGTAAATAGAAATATTGATATGGCTTTAAAATACTGGACTGAATCATTACAAATTAAGAAAGACCCATTAACATATGAAAAGATTGTTGTTTCTTTAATAATTAAAAACAAGTTAAATGAAGCAAAAAAATATGCTCTTTCTGGTTTGACATATTTCAATGATTGTGATAACCTTTTATTCAATTTGGGACTTATAGAATTTTATCTTGGAGAATATGAAAGTGCAATAAAAAGAATTGATAATTTAATAACTAAAAACAGGTATTATCCGGAGGCGCATTATTTGAAAGGTTTAATATATGAAAAGTTAGGAAAAATGGACGAAGCAAAAAGGGAATTTATAGAGGAAATAAATGTGAATCCAGGTTCAAAAAAATCTTGGAAAAAATTAAGGGAGATGAAAAATGAAAAATAAATTTTTTATCTTTTTTGTCTTTTCCTTCTATACTCTTTCATTTTCTCAAAATTCAATCAATTATATAAAATTCTTTTCATCCCTTAAATCAAGATTTCCTGGAACAGAAGAGCATAAAATTGCCGCTGATTTCATTGAAAAAAAATTTAAGGAAATAGGGCTTAAAAATGTTAAAAGGGAGGAATTTAAGGTAAGTGTTCCCTTAGAAAAATATGCATATATTGAATATAAAGGAAATAGAATTGATATAAACTGTCTCTGGCCAAATCTTGTTAAAACATCCACTTTGCCTCCTGAAGGAATTGAAGGAAAACTGATTTATGCAGGAAAGGGTGATTTAAAAGATATGGAAGGTAAAGATTTAAAAGGAAATATAATTGTGATGGATTTTGATTCAGATTCAAATTGGATAAATTTTGCAATGCTTGGAGCAAAATGCTTTATTTTTGTTAAGAAAGGAGAAATAACCAGAGACCAAGCAGAGAGAAAATTTCTTTCTGTTCCTGTTGATGTTCCAAGATTTTATACAGATAATGAAAAAATAATTGATATTGCCAAGAGAGAAGAATTTGTAAAAATATTTGCAAGAATGGATTGGGAAAAGGTGAGTGATTGGAATATTTATGGATTTATTGAAGGAAAGGATAAAAAATTAAAGGATGAATTGATTGTTATAAGTTCCTATTATGATAGTATAAGTATAGTTCCAACAATTTCTCCAGGGGCAACTTCTTCCTGTGGAATATCAACTTTAATAGAAATTGCAGAATATTTTGCAAATAATCCACCAAAAAGAAGTATATTGTTCCTTGCGACATCTTCCCATTTTTTAAGTATGAAAGGTATTGATTCTTTTATACAAAAACACTGCAGAAATGAAAAACCATTTTCTGAAAGAATAAAAGAAGAAGACAGAATTAAAATAGCATTATTTATTGGTCTTGACATCTCAGATAACTCAGAGCAGATTGGTATATGGCATAATTCATACGAATTTTACTATCAAAGATTCTTTGCTCCAATTGGCAAAAAGTTTATGGAATATTCAGAAAAAATAAGTAAAATTTTAAATTATCCCAGAAGTCCTCTTGTAAATGGTATAAGTCCTGAAAAAGGAATTGTTTGGGATACATTTTTACCAGAAAAAATAAGAACAGATGGAGAATATATGATAGTTTCTGCAAATCCAGCAATATCGCTTATAACTGTTAATGATGGAAGATGGAAAGTTGATACACCGGTTGATACATTTGAAAATTTAAATCTTAATAATATTCAAAAACAGGTAATTTTTCTTAAATATCTTCTTTCTATGGCTATTAATGATGAGGAACTTTTTTATCAGAGCGAGTTAAAATTGAAAGATAATATGGCAAAATTAAAAACAAAAGTAGTTACATTCAATCCAAAGAAAAGTTTTGTTCCAAATGAACCAGTCATTAATGCTATAGTTATACCAAGAATTTACAGGATTTATAATCTCCTTGATTTTCAAAAAACATATATAGGAGTAAGAGGTCACCTTATTGAATTGACAGATGAAAAAGGTATTGCAGAATTTTCAAGATTAATATTAAATCAACCGGATGGAATATATTTAAGTGCTTTTTATATAAATCCTGAAAATGGAGAAATTATACTTGCAACTGATTATGGAGTAAATGGAGACCAGCAATATCCTACTAATTTTCTTATGGATACAAGAGAAAAAGAAAGAATAACAGTTCTTTTTAAATGTAAAGAAATATCTTTATTTGGATTAGTAGACCCTCAATATTTAATCCCGATAAACACAATAAATATTTTTGATATTTCAAATAGCGTGCCTGATGCTTATGGTTATTTTTTACCCTATCCTAAACATCTACCTTTTATATGGACTTCCTATTCAGAGCCAGTTGGAGCTGCTTTTGCTAAAGAAAATACAAAAATAAAAATTCTTGGAGAAACAGGACCCCTTGGAAAAAGATTACTTCTTTTAAATTCAAAGGAAACATATACAAATAAAGAATGGGCAGAAGGACTTGGATTTCCTGTTAATGAAATTTCAGCAATTTATGATACTCCTTATCAAGCAGCAAAAGATATGATAATACTTGATAATTTCAGAAGATATAATTTTGAAAAATATGGTATAAAAAATGAGCGTCTAATTGAACTACAGAAAAAATCACAGGAATTGTTAAAAAAAGCAGAAGAAGCCCGCGAAGAAAAAAAATGGTATGAATTTCTGAAATTTTCAAGACAATCTCAAAGTATTGAAGCGAGAGCATATCCAGATGTAAAAAATACAGCAAATGATGTTGTTAAAGGTATAATTTTTTACTTTATAATACTTTTACCTTTTGCCTATTTCTGTGAAAGATTATTTTTTGGCTTTGCAAAAATTGAAAAAAGAATTGCAGGAGTTTTTGGAATATTTCTTTTAATTTACTGGATAATGAGATATGTTCATCCTGCCTTTAAACTTACAAATGCTCCTGAAGTGATACTTTTATCATTCATCGTTTTTGCACTTTCTGGTGTTGTAATCTCTATTGTTGCTGGAAAATTTGAAGAACAGATGCAGAGAATGAAAAGAGAAACCTCAAAGGTATATCAAACAGATGTAGGAAGAATAACTGCAACCGGAACTGCTTTTTCTCTTGGTGTTGCAAATATGAAAAGAAGGAAAATGAGGACAACTTTAACTTCTATAACTTTAATTTTACTTACATTTACCGTTCTTTCGTTTACATCTATTAAGTCATATCTAAAATTCAATCAGATTTTAAGACCTAATAAACCAGTATATACAGGATTACTTTTAAGAGATAGGAATTGGTCTCCGTTGCAGGAAATATCATTGGAATATACTGAGAATGAATTTTCTGATAAAGGAATAATATCTCCAAGAAGTTGGTTAATACTGGGAACACTTGGTAGTAAAACATCAATTGAAATTAAATATAATGATAAATCTTTCCTTTCAACAGGAATTCTTGGTCTCACTCCATTAGAAAAAAATATATTACCTGTAGAAAAAACAATTTTATATGGAAGCTGGTTTGATGATGAAAAAGAGGATAGTGTATTAATTTCTGACAAAATTGCAAAAGAACTTGGGATTAAAAATACAGATATAGGGAAAGCAAAAATTATTATTTACGGGAAGGAATTTGTTGTTAAAGGTATTTTTGATAGTAAAAAATTGAATGAGATAAAAGACCTTGATGATGAAAGAATAACTCCTGTTGATTTTTCTACATTACCAGAAAAGGAAATTACTCAGATGAAGATGGAAAAGTCAGCACAAATTTTTACTTCACAAATTCAGTTAAAGTCATTTACTCACAACGAAGCAGAAAATACAGTTATTATGCCATTTAAAAAAGTTATAGATTTAAAGGGGACTTTACATTCAATAGCAGTTAAATTTACAGGCACAACTGAAAATCCAAAATCACTTGTTGAAGAATTTATAACAAAACTCGCTGGAATTGTATTTGCGGGATTTGATAATAAAACATTTGTATATAGTAGTATTGGATTTACCTCTTTCGGTGGAATTAGTAATATCTTAATTCCAATTTTAATTGCTTCTTTGATTGTTCTTAATACTATGCTTGGTTCTGTCTATGAAAGAATAAGGGAAATAGGAACATATAGTGCTGTTGGACTTGCTCCAGTTCATATTGCTTCTTTATTTTTCGCTGAATCTCTTGTATATGCTATACTTGGTGCAGTTGGTGGTTATCTTTTAGGTCAGGTTATTCTTAAAATATTGCTTACAACTGGACTTTTAAAAGGCCTTGTTTTAAATTATTCATCACTTTCTGCAGTTCTTGCGACAATAATTATTGTTATAACTGTTTTACTTTCAACTTTATATCCGGCAAGAAAGGCCTCTCAGATGGCAGTTCCTGATGTTACAAGAAAATGGATTTTACCTGAACCAAAAGGGGATAACTGGGAATTTGAATTTCCATTTACAGTAAGTGAAATTGAGGTTCTGGGTCTTGCAACATTTTTAACAGAATATTTTAATTCTTATCAAGATGTTTCACTTGGTAATTTCTATACAAATGGAGCAAAGTTAAATTATGAAAAACTTTCTTCAGGAAAAAACAAGTATACTATAGAAACAACTATATGGCTTGCTCCATTTGACCTCGGTGTAAGTCAGGAATTTAAGATGGTTTTTGAACCACTTGGGGAATACAATTTCTTTACAATAAATCTTTATATGAAAAGAACAAGTGGAGAATCAACTGACTGGAAACGGCTTAATAGAAGATTTCTTGATGGTATTAGAAAACAATTCTTAATATGGAGAACTGTGAGTTCTGAAGTAAAAAAAGATTATGAATTACAAGGGAAAAAATATCTTGGTTTAGAATAGGGGAGGTAAAATGGATGAATTAAAAAATTTAGAATTTGAACCTGAAATAACTGAAAAATTTGAAGAGGGTTTTAATTTCAGGACTGTTCTTGCTGCTTTATTTATTGGTTTTATAATGCTTCCCGGTTCAATATATCTTGGACTTATTACAGGTGGAGGACTTGGAGGTGCTGCTCAATGGGTTACAGTTATTCTTCTTGTAGAAATAGCGAAAAGGTCATTTGTTCAATTAAAAAAACAGGAAATTTATATTGTATATATTCTTGCTTCATCACTTGTATCTGCAGGACTAATTATAGGAACTGGATTTCTTGTTTTACAAGGAGGTGCATTTTCTGACTTAATTTGGAAGCAATATCTTGTTCAATCACCATATGCTGAATCTTTTGGCCTTACTCCTCATATTCCAAGATGGGCTGTTCCTCCTCCAAATTCAGAAGCAATATTAAAAAGGACTTTTTTTCATAAAGATTGGCTTATTCCAATTATACTTGTAATTGTTCACAATGTATTATATAGAATAAATATGTTTTCTCTTGGATATGCTCTTTTTAGAATAACAAGTGATTATGAAAAACTACCATTTCCTATGGCTCCTGTTGCTTCAGAAGGTGCTACATCTCTTGCAGAGGTAAGCGCAAAAAAGGAAACATGGAGATGGAGGGTATTCAGCATTTCTGCAATGATAGGTATTATTTTTGGTGCTTTTTATGTAGTTATTCCAACTATAACAGGACTTTTAATGACAAATCCTTTACAATTATTTCCAATTCCATGGGTTGATTTTACAACACAAATTGAAAATATACTTCCATCTGGACTTTTCGGTTTCGCAACTGACCTTGGTGCTATTTTAACTGGATTTGTTTTGCCTTTCTGGGTTGTAGTCGGAACTTTCATTTCTTCCTTTTTATGTCAGACAATAGGAAATCCAATACTTCATAAAATCGGAATAATTAAAAACTGGCAACCGGGAATGACAGCAATTCCTGCAAATGTTGTAAATACTATGGATTTCTGGATAAATGTAACAATTGCAAGTGGAATTGTAGTTGGTCTTATTGGTCTATTTAAAACAATAACTTCATTCAAAAGGAAATTTGAGAGAATAGAAAGAAAAATACCAGAAGGAAGAGGAGATTATCCAATTCCTATTGCTCTTTTAATCTGGTTTTTGTCAACAATAGTTTACATAATTATATGTCATATTCTTGTCCCGAAATTCCCTATCTTGCTTTTTGCATTTTTTGGTTTCTTTTTAACACCATTTTTAAGTTATACATCTGCAAGAATGTTTGGAATTACGGGAGTTGCAAGTGGAGTTGCATTTCCATATGTTAGAGAAGCAACATTTATTTTAAGTGGATATAAAGGTGCTGAAATATGGTTTGCTCCCATACCTTATTTTAATCATGGATATCTTGCACAGTCATTCAAACAACTTGAACTGACAAGAACAAAATTTACTTCATGGTATAAAGCAGAATTTACAGCACTTGGTATTATGCTTTTCTGTAGTTTCCTTTTCTGGTCTATAATATGGAGAATGGCACCTATTCCATCTTCAACTTATCCATTTGCTCAAAAAATGTGGCCTATGAGTGCAATATTTAACGCCTTATGGGCAACAAGCACACTTGAAGGTGGAGCAAAATGGATGATTGAAGCAATAAAATTGAAATCAATTTTGTATTCCACAATTGTTATATATTTAATTTACGGTTTCATCTCAATTACAAAAATTCCAGTTGCCTTTTTCTATGGACTTGTTGGTGGAATAGTTACTTTACCCCATTACGCATTTCCTATGTTTATTGGAGCACTTCTTGGTAGATTTTATATGGCTAAAAAGATAGGTCCTAACTGGCAAAAATATAGACCAATAATTCTTGCTGGTTATGCCTGTGGATTTGGACTTATCGGTATGGTTTCAGTTGCAGTCGCCTTAATTGCAAAAACTATATTCCAGATTATATACTAAATTTCAAATTCATCAAGATAAGAAGGTATTATTATTTTAGAGTGAGGAAACTTGTTTTTAATAATTCCTGAAAATTCATCTATAACTTCCTCTTCCCCATGAACAAGGAATATTTTTTCGGGAATTTTTTTAAAAGAATAAAGCCATTTTAATAATTCATCTCTATCAGCATGAGCAGAAAAACCATCAATTTTTTCTATTCTTGCCTTAACTTTATAATAATTTCCAAGTATTCTAACTTCATCTTTTTCAAGTATCTCTCTTCCAAGTGTTCCCTTTGCCTGATAACCAACAAATAAAATTGTGGATTCTGGTCTTTCAATATTCTGAATTAAATGGTGCTTAATTCTTCCTCCTGTGCACATTCCACTTCCAGCCATAATAATACAACTTCCTTTTATATGATTTATCACTTTTGATTCTTCAACTGATTTTGTAAAATGTAAAAGTGGAAAATCAAAAGGAGAAATATTTTCATTCAATAATTTTTCTGCCTCTCCATCAAGATAAAAATAATACCTTTTAAAAACTTCTGTTATCTCAATAGCCATTGGACTATCAAGAAATGTTATTAAATGTGGAATTTTATCTTCTATAAGTAATTTTTTTAAATAATAAAGAACCTCCTGTGCTCTTTCAATTGCAAATGTAGGTATTACTATATTGCCTCCTTTCTCTTTTGTTTCATTAATAATTTTTTGAAATTTTTCCTCTGCAATTTTTCTATCCTCATGTATTCTGTCCCCATAAGTTGTTTCCATGATAAGGATATCTGAACTTTCAATTAATGTTGGGGCTTTTAAAATTGGATTATTAAATCTTCCCATATCACCAGAAAATAAAATTTCCTTACCATCTGCAAAAATTTTTATAAAAGAAGAACCAAGAATATGACCTGCATCATAGAATACAACTTTGACTTTTTCTGATATTTTTATTTCTTCATTATAAGAGACATCTTCAAAAAAAGAAAAAACTCTTTCCACATCACTTATTTCATATAATGGTATTTCAGGATATTGTCCCTTCCTTCCTTCTTTCTGGTGTCTTTTTCTCTTTTTTTCAGCATCTTCAACCATCAATTTAGCAGAGTCAAGCAATGCTATTTTTGTTATTTCTTTTGTGGGTTTAGTGCATAAAACCTTTCCAGAAAAACCATCTTTAACAATTTTCGGGAGATATCCTGAATGGTCAAGATGTGCATGGGTAAGTAAAATATAATTTAATTTTTCTGGAGGAACTGGAAATTCCTCCCAGTTTCTGTTTTTCAATTCTCTTTCCTGAAATAAACCGCAATCAATAAGTAGATTGATACCATCTATCTGAAGGAAAAATTTTGAACCTGTTACATTTTTACATGCTCCAAGAAATTTAATCTTCATAAATCCCCTCCTTGAATTTTTTTGTCATTCTAATAATTAATAATGAAAGTAATACCTGAAATAATGAAGTAATTAAAAATGGGGTTCTTATACCTAAAATTTTACCGGTATAACCACCTATAAGTGGACCAAAGGCAAATCCAAGCATACTTATAGATGTTACAAGTCCATATGATTTACCTATTGATTTATCATCTGCTATTATTTTTATTAAAGAATTAACAGCAGGAAGAATTCCAGCAACACTTCCAACAAATAAAATTCTGAAAAATAAAAGTTGAACAGGAGAATTAACAAAAAAATGTCCCAGAGAAGCAATTGAAGCAAGAATAAAACAATTTGTTATCATTCTTAAATATCCAATTTTATCTGCAATATTTCCTAAAAGTGCAGCAGAAATTCCTTCTACAATAGCTGCAACTCCCATAATTACCCCTGTTATTGTATTTAATTTTTCACTAAAAGTTATTTCTTTAACAACAAGTGGAAATGATGGATTTAAAATTGTATTACTTAATCTTACACTAAACATAATCAAAGTAGCAATCCAAAAACCATTAATTTTAATTATATCTTTGAATGAAATTTTTTCATCAATTGAATTTTTATTAAATTTTTCTTCCGCAAATAAAAAAACAAGTATACCTCCTAGCAGAATTATAAGACCTCCTATTCTGAAAGTATTTCTATAACCAAATTTATCTGAAAGAAAACCACCTATTAATGGACCAATTGAATTTCCAATTGAAACAGCTGCTTGCATCATTCCAAGAGTAAAACCACTTTTTTCAACAGGGACAACACTTGCAACAAGAGTCACAGAAGCAACAATTGTTCCTGTTAATGCACCCTGAAGCAATCTACAGATTAAAAGTTGTTTTACATTTTTAACAATTGACATTAGAAATAAAACAAGAGTCCCTCCCAACATACTTCTTACAACCATAACTTTTTTCCCATATTTATCAGCAAAATGTCCCCATAAAGGTGAAAAGATTGTAAAGGTAAAACCAGAAGCAGATAAAATTATTCCAGCCCAGTAAGATTGTTCTGAAATTTCTTTTATCCCAAGTTCAGAAATAAAAAATGGTAAAAATGGCATAGCAAAGGAAAATCCAACAATTGAAAGAATCTGCGCTATAAAAGCAGAAATAAATGTTTTTTTCCACATTTTAATCTTTTATTTTACCATTTTTTTTATTTCATTTATAATTTCCCACTTATTTTTAAAATTCCATAAAGGATAAATTGAATTATTCTGAAACAATGGGTTTTCTAATGGTAAATCCGGATATAAATTTTTTGATATTTCAAAGTCCTTTGTTTTTGGTATTGGTGAATATTCTGCAATTTTTATTTTACATGGATAGTTTTTTAATATTTTTATTGTCTTTATAATTTCTTCTGGTGATTGCCCGGGAAGGCCACATAATATATAAACACCTACTTCTTCTTCTCCAAATCCAGCATCATTTAGATAGGATATTGCTTTTTCAAAATCTTCAAATTTTACCTTATATGCTGATTCCTTTTCCCTTTCTTTGCTTATTGTTTCAAGTGATAACCTTATTGTTTTAAAATTCATTTCTTTTAAAATATTTGCAACAGAACTATCAATATATCTTGGATGAATTCCATTGGGAGTATGAAATCTCAAATTTTTAAATTTTTTAATTTTTTCAAGTATTTTATATAGATGATTATAAAAGTTAAAAAATAAAGCGTCATCATAAAATGCAATATCATCAATTTTAAACTTTTCTACATTCTTTACAATTTCATCACAAACCTCTTCAATTTCTCTTTTCCTGTATTCTGGCTCAATTTCCTTTATTCCACAATACCAGCAGGAAAATGGACATCCATAACTTGTTTTTACTACAAGATAATTAAGTTTTTCATAAACATCCCAGCAAATTTCTAACTTTTCAGGTAATTTAATATTTTGATTAAATTTAGAGTTAAAAAAATTCAAAAAATTTAAAATATCTTTTCCTTTAAAAATTAAATCAACAGATAAATTTTTTGCATCATAATCACAGAAAGTTGCATATATACCACCAATTACAATTGGAGTGTTTGGATAAATTCTTCTTAAAACATTTATAATCTCTTCAATACCAATTTTCCAGTAAGTCATCCCTGTTGTTATAAAAACAAAATCAACCCTCTTTATTCCATCCAAAAATTCTAAAAAAACATTATGAGGCAATCCAAATCTTTTATATCTTCTTGGAACATTTCTATAAATTTCTGGTTTTTCTACTACTTCATAATAATAATTTCCACATCCATATTTTCCTCTTTTTACTTTGACATTTTCATAAAATTTATGATTTCTATCCATGAAATCAAAATATAAAATTTCTGCTCCATTTTTCCTCATCAAGTCAATAATTTTCAGAAACCCAAGAGGTTTTGACCATAAATCATAGGCAGAGAAATCATAAACCGGTGGATTTATAAACAAAATTCTCATATTATTTTTACTTCTTTTTCTCCTTTCTTGACTTCTCCAATTATGTATGAGACAAATCTATACTTTTTTATAATATTCATAACCCTATCAACTTCATTTTTATCAACAATTAATATTAAACCTATGCCCATATTAAAGACATTAAACATTTCTTTTTCTGTAATTTTCCCTTTTTTTCTAATAATTTCAAAAATTAGAGGAATTTCCCAGGATTTTTTATCAATCACACACTTTTTATTTTCAGGGATACTTCTTATTAAATTGCCTTTAATACCTCCACCTGTTATATGGGCACATGAATTTATAAGTTTATGTCTATTCAGTTCAGAAAGCAGAGGAGAATAAATAAAAGTTGGTTTTAATAATTCCTCTCCTAAAGTTTGTCCAAATTCTTCATAAAACTTTTTATAATCTTTTTCTTTGAATATTTTTCTTATAAGTGAAAAACCATTACTGTGCACTCCATTTGAAGAAATACCTATTAAAACATCATTCTCTTTTACTTCACATCCATCAATTATATTTTTTCTCTCAACAATTCCTACACAAAAACCAGCAAGGTCAAATCCATCCTTACCATAAACATCTTTCATCTGAGCAATTTCCCCTCCAATTAGTGAACAACCTGCAATCTTACACCCTTCAACAATCCCTTCTATTATTTCTTCTTCCCTTTTTCCTTTGATTTCACCTATAGCAATATAATCAAGAAAAAATAAAACATCTGCTCCACAAACAGAAACATCGTTACAGTTCATTGCAACAAGGTCAATTCCAAGTCCTTTATATAAACCCATTTCATCTCCAAGTAAAATTTTTGTTCCAACTCCATCAGTAGAAGAGACAAAAACAGGTTCTTTATAATTTTGGGGCATCTTAAAAAAACCTCCGAAAAAACCAATATCTTTCAAAACATTTTTTGAGAATGTCTCTTTTGCCTTTTCTTTTATAAAATCAACAAGTTTTCCTGCTTTATCTTCATCCACTCCTGCTTTTTTATATGTTAATCCCATTTTACCTCCTTCGTTTGACTTTTTCATCCATTATATTATAATTTATAAACTATGAAAAACATAATAAATTACCTGAAAAAATATGAGAGTGTAAAAAATATTATTGGTCCATTGATTCTTGTGGAGGGAGTAGAAGGTGCTGGATATGGAGAACTTGTTGAAATTGTGCAGAATGATGATAGACGCCTTGGGAAAATACTTGAGGTAGAAAAAGATAAGGCACTTGTTCAGGTTTTTGAAGGAACAAGTGGATTAAGTTTAAGTGAGGTCAAAGTTAGATTTACAGGAAAAACTATAAAATTTGGTGTTTCTCCATCTATTCTTGGGAGAGTTTTTACAGGTATGGGAAGGATAAGAGATGAGGGTCCTGAAATTATTCCTGAAAAATATATTGATATAAATGGTTCTCCAATAAATCCTACAAGAAGGGATTATCCATCAGAATTCATACAAACAGGAATTTCAGCAATTGATGGTTTAAATAGTTTAGTAAGAGGACAGAAACTACCAATTTTTTCAGGTTCTGGTCTTCCCCATAATTTACTTGCAACTCAAATAGTAAAACAGGCAAAAATATTAACTGAAAAAGAAGAAAAATTTGCAATTGTTTTTGGAGCAATGGGAATTACTTTTGAAGAAGCAGAATTTTTTAATAAAGAATTTATTTCTGCAGGAGCAATAGAAAGATGCGTAATATTTATAAACCTTGCTGATGAACCTGCTATTGAAAGAATATCAACTCCAAGAATTGCATTAACAGCAGCAGAATATCTTGCATTTGAACTTGGGATGCATGTCCTTGTAATTTTAACAGATATGACAAATTATGCAGAAGCATTAAGAGAAATATCTGCGGCAAGAGATGAAATTCCAGGTAGGAGGGGTTATCCTTCTTATTTATATACTGACCTTGCAACAATCTATGAAAGAGCAGGAAGAATTAAAGGAAGACCGGGTTCAATAACTCAAATACCAATTTTAACAATGCCACAGGATGACAAAACTCATCCAATTCCTGATTTAACAGGTTATATCACAGAAGGACAGATAATTTTATCAAGAGCATTACATTTAAAAGGTATTTATCCACCTGTTGATATTTTAACTTCTCTGTCAAGATTAAGGGATAAAGGAATTGGAATTAAGAAAGAAACAGGTGAAATATTAACAAGGGAAGACCATCCATATCTTGCAAGCCAACTTTTCGCTTCATATGCAAGAGGAAAAGAAGCAGAAGAACTTGCAATGATTCTTGGAGAAGCAGCATTAACAGAATCAGATATTGCTCATTTAAATTTTGCAAGAAAATTTGAAGAGGAATTTATAAATCAGGGATTGGATGAAAACAGGGATATTGAAAAAACACTTGAAATTGGATGGAAACTTCTTAAACTATTGCCGAAATCGGACATAAAGAGAATCCCACCAAAAATAATGGAAAAATACTGGAAGGAATAAAATGAAATTAAAGGTAAATCCTACAAGAATGGAATTATTGAAATTGAAAAAAAGATATAATATTGCTAAAAGAGGACATAAACTTTTAAAGGATAAAGAAGAACAATTATTGATTGAATTCAGGAAACTTGTTGGTGTTGTTGAGGAAGAAAGGAAAAAAATAGAAAACCAATTAATTGAATTTTATAAAAGGGTTTTAATTTTAAGAGGAAGCATTGATGAAAAAAAATGGAATTCAATGTTAAAAATCCCGTCAATAAATATAAATTATAACCTTTCAAAGAAAAGAATATTTAACATTCCTGTAAATGAAATTGAAATGGAAATATCAGGTGAATTTATTCCTAATCACTATCTTTCTTCTTTTTATAATTCTTTAATCAGAGAGGGATTGAGAATATTAAAACTTCTTTTTTCACTTTATGAATTTGAAAATAAGTTAATAAGTTTTGCAGAAGAAATTGAAAGAACAAGAAGAAGGGTAAATGCTCTTGAATATGTTTTAATTCCGAATATTGAAGAAGCAATAAAATTTATACAGATTAAACTTGATGAATATGAAAGAGCATCTATGACAACTTTAAAACATTTAAAATTGATAGAAACTTCATAATTAAACTATTTGACCAATTGCTCAAATAGTAAAATCAAACTCACTTCTGGAGGCAAAAAAAACCAAATTTTTTGTGTGAAAAATGTAAAAAGTTGTTGAAAAAACACATTTTAATATAATTTTTGACTTTCTTAATTAATAACATACACTTCAATTATCTTTAATTTTAATTTGAAATAAATGAAAAATAAGATTTGCGGTCTAAAATTTTTTCTTTTTATGAGTTATTCTTTTTCATCTTTATTGTTATAATGCTGGTTAAATCTTTGAATTCATTACACTGAAAATATGATTTTATTTCTTTCAATCCAACATATGTCCATCTTAAATTTTCAATCAATAAATCACATGGATTTTCAACATAACCTTCTGTCTTTAAAATACCTTCAGGAATTAATTCGTTTTCATTTTTATCAATTATTTTAATATATGTTATTCCAATCCCTCCGTAACCACAAACATTAATTTTTACCGCTTCTATTTTTCTGTCAAAATTAAATGGAAAAACAAAAGAATAATAAGGCATATAAGAAGAATTTGGTTTTAAATTTAATTCACTCTCTATTTTTTCTGAATTTCCTTTTTCATCAATTAAATAAATTGAGATATTTGGGGCTCCATAAATATCAGGGAGGAAAAGTTTTAGAATCAAAAAACAATCTGCCTTTTCTTTCAACTCAATAAATTTTAAAATATTTTCTTTTATTTTATCATAATGCTGACTGATTTTTTCAGGGATGCCTTTTCTATAAATATTCCATCTTTTAATTTTTTCTTTTTTTATCTCATCCAGTTCAGAGAGTTTTTTTTCAATTAAAAAAGTTTTTTTTGCTCTTAAATTTTCATATAGTAGTTTTCTCAATTCAAAGTTCAATATGTTTTCCTTTAAATTAATTTCAACATCTTCAACTATTTCATTTTTTATCTCAATATTTTTTACATTTGAATAAATCAATTTTATTGTTCTATAGTATTCTTCTTCAATTGGCTCCAGTTCTCCTCTTATATATTTGCCTGAAAAATTGTATCCACGATTATTTATAAAGTAATATGTTTTTAATCCTTCAAGATAATTCACTTTTTCTGAAATAAGATTTTTCAATATATTTTCAAACTCCTTATCAATATCAAAATTCTCAATATTTTTAGAATTCCATAATCTTCCCCCAAAAGCAATTACTGGATAACATTCAAATTGAAATCTTGTTGACCTTTCCCAGTTTGTAATAAGTCCACCAAGAGGAGAATAATTTAATGCATATTTTGTAAAACTATAAATATTTGGAATCAATAACTCCCTTGTGCAGAAAATATAATTAAAACCAAGTTTATCATATTTTTTAAATAAATCCTGTCTTTCTAAATGTGAAAAATGGGTATCTGGTTTATAAACAAAATAGTTGTAATCCCATGTGCACATAATTATATCTTTTGGTATTTTTTTGAGTGATTCAGCGTAGAATTCAAACATATCATCCCACATCATCATCTTTTTTTTCAGTTTTTTAACTACAATTTCATATGTTTTTTGTAAATGTTTTGTAAATATATCATCCTGCGTTTCTCCTTTTTTTAATCTCTCCCTGCATAAAGAACAAAAGCCAATGTCCCAGACTTCATCATTTCCTACATGAAAATATTCTGAAGGGAAAATTTTAACAATTTCAGAAAAATATTCTTCAAAAAAATCGTATGTTTCTTTTAAAGATGGACAAACAGTCATTGGAAAATATGAAAATCTACCTTTTATACCTTCTCTCAACTCAGAAATATATTTCATTTGAGGAAACTGAAGGAAATGTTCAGTATGCCCAAAATTGGAAATTATCGGGATTACATCAATTTTATTTTTTTCAGCATATGCAACAACTTTTTTTATTTCTTCAGGAGAATAACTTTCATTTTCAGGCATAAAAGGAAAGGATTTTGTTTTGATTCTTCCTTCAATATAAAGAAAGAGAGTATTATAACCACAATTTTTTATAAAATTAATAAAGTCTATTATAAAATCAATTGTCTCCTTCTGCCTTGCTATATCAAGTTGAACACCTTTTATTTTCATAAAAACATTTCCTATGCAGTAAAAAGTAGAAAAATCAAAAACCACAAGAATTATTTCTTATCTTTGTCGTCTTCTACTTTATATTCTGCATCAACAACTTTTTCATCTTTTCCCTTTTCTTCCTTTTTTTCTCCCTGTGTCCCTCCAGATGCCTGCGCCTGTTGATATAATATCTGAGCAAGTTTATGGGATGCTTGTTCAAGTTCTTCAATTCCTTTTCTAATCTGTTCTGCTGTTTTATTTTCTGATTGTATTATTTTCTGTAAATTATTAATCCTCTCCTCAATTTCTCTCCTTTCCGATTCACTCAATTTGCTTCCATGCTCTCTTAAAGTTTTATTAACCGAGTATATTAGTGCATCCGCCTGATTTGAAAGTTCTGCCAATTCTTTCAATTTTTTATCCTGTTCAGCAAATCTTTCTGCTTCTTTAACCATTTTTTCAATTTCTTCCTGTGATAATTTCTTTGAACCTGTTATTCTAATTGATTGTTCTTTCCCTGTTCCGAGGTCCTTTGCAGAAACATGCAGAATTCCATTAGCATCTATATCAAAAGTAACTTCAATCTGTGGAACTCCTCTTGGTGCGGGTGGAATTCCATCAAGATGAAATCTCCCAAGGGACAAATTATCCTTTGCCATTGGTCTTTCTCCCTGAAGAACATGTATTTCAACAGATGTTTGATTATCTGCTGCTGTTGTAAATATCTGACTTCTTTTTACAGGAATAGTTGTATTTCTTTCAATGATTTTTGTAAATATTCCTCCCAGTGTTTCAACTCCAAGAGAAAGAGGGGTAACATCAAGTAGTAAAATATCCTTATCTTTCATTTCTCCTGCCAGAATTGCTCCCTGAATTGCAGCACCAATAGAAACACATTCCATAGGGTCAACGCCTCTTTCCGGTTGAATTCCAATATATTCCTGAATAAATTTCTGAACTATTGGCATTCTTGTTGGACCACCTACAAGAATAACTTTATTTATATCACTTCTGGTAAGTTTTGCATCCTCAATTGCTCTATCAACAGGTCCTTTACATCTTTCTATTATTGGAGCAACAAGTTCTTCAAGTTTTGCTCTTCTTATTTTCATTACAAGATGTTTAGGACCTGTCTGGTCTGCTGTTATGAATGGTAGATTTATTTCTGTTTCAACAACTGAGGATAATTCTATTTTCGCCTTTTCTGCTGCCTCCTTTATCCTCATCATAGCCATTTTATCATTTCTTAAATCAATACCTGTTTCCTTTTTGAATTCTTCAACTATATATTCAATTAAAGCATTATCCATATCTGTTCCACCAAGCTGAGTATCTCCACTTGTAGAAAGAACTTTAAAAACACCTCCCATCATTTCCATTATTGTTACATCAAGAGTTCCTGCACCGAAATCAAAAACAAGTATTTTTAATTCTTCTTTTAATTTATCAAGACCATAGGCAAGAGCAGCGGCTGTTGGCTCATTTATCAAACGAACTACTTCAAGTCCAGCAATTGTTCCTGCATCTTTTGTTGCCTGTCTTTGATTATCATTGAAATATGCTGGAACTGTAATTACTGCTTTTCTTATTGGATACCCAAGAAATTGTTCTGCATCTCTTTTAATTTTTTGTAAAATAAATGCGGATATCTGTTCAGGAGTATATGTTTTTCCATAAATATTATATTTATAATCAGTTCCCATTTTTCTTTTAACTGCATAAACTGTTCCTTCAGGATTAACCGCTGCCTGTCTTCTTGCTGGTTCTCCAACAAGTACCTGTCCATCTTTTGTAAATGCAACATAAGAAGGGAAAGCCTTTCCTCCTACAATTGTAGTTCCTTCTGCACTTGGAATAATAACAGGTTTTCCTCCTTCCATTATTGCAGCAGACGAATTACTTGTTCCAAGGTCAATTCCTATAATTTTTTCTGCCATTTTTAGCCCTCCTTTTTTATTTTAGATGGGAAATTTTTAAAAAAGTTTCAAGTTCTGCAATTCATCACCGCCTCAATTATTACCCTTTTCCTGCCTGTGTTTTTCATTTCTGCCTTAGTTGGGCGGTGCAGGACTTGGCGCCTCCGCCCGCTTTTCTTTATTCGCTTATAGCGAATGCGGGCTCCGGTCGCCATCCGGCATTGAAATTGCTCCTTCTCGTCGCAATTTCAAAACATGCCTCCTTTCAAGTCCTGCAATTCATCCCGCCTCAGTTATTACCCTTTTCCTGCCTGTGTTCTTCTACTCTGCCTTAGTTGGGCGGTGCAGGACTTGAACCTGCGGCCCCTACCTTGTAAGGGTAGTGCTCTAACCACTGAGCTAACCGCCCATAAATTTTATTTTACAATTTTTTTTATTTAATGTAAAATTGCTATTGAAAACATAAAAAGTGGGAAAAAATGATTGAATATAAAAATAAGATAATCTTGGGAACAGAATATTTTAGACCTCCAAATCCTGATATAAATGATTTTGAAAGGGATATAGAAAACATTAAAAAAACTGGCTTGAATTTAATAAGAACATGGTTATACTGGAAAACTGTAAATCCTGAAGAAAATAAATGGAATTTTGAAATCTATGATAAACTTTTTAAAATTGCAGAAAAAAATAAAA
>Ga0078972_1008480_pt1 | contig 21443 bp, 23 predicted proteins | sample YelNatPaOPGAMG01_FD_67568 | JGI IMG/M metagenome (GOLD analysis project Ga0078972, IMG submission 67568) | Hot spring thermophilic microbial communities from Obsidian Pool, Yellowstone National Park, USA - OP-RAMG-01 (SPADES assembly) (version 2) | ecosystem: Environmental > Aquatic > Thermal...
CATCGAAGGTTTCAAGTTTATCAATTCTTGCCTACGAAGATGACGTTGTCCTCACTTCTTTCAGTTTTGCTTTCAGGCATTACCTACACACCTCCTTTTTGTTATTTTTGCTCTACCATAGGTCCATGCTTCTATGGTAGGTCTTGGGATGTTAAATCCCATTTCTGACATTTTTTGATGAATTTTAAATGCTCCTATTTTTTTCTTTTTTTCTTATTTCCATAACTTTTTTATATGTTTCATATGTCCAACGATTTTGTATTTGCCTATAACTATTTAAAGTTTTTTTAATTTAAATTGTTTTCTTTTTATAACAAAACCAACATGTTTTTTAAAATTGTTAAGACTTTTATAATTCCAAATGCAAACGTAAAAATTCTCTTTTTTGCCTTTGAAAAATATCGACATATGTTTTTACTTAATAGAAAGTTAAAAGCTTTTATTGGCAACCTGTACACCAGCTTCCAGGTGGACAAACACATTGTCCGTTAGATTCTACACAATTTTCCTCATTGTAGCTTAACCATAGCATGAATGCTTTCATAGAATTTGCACAGTTTTTCATACCAGCTTTTTGGCTCTCTCAGCCTTTGCTCTTGGAGAAGAAATTCTATGTATTCTTTTGAAATTCCTTTTCTTTTATCAATCTTTGTTTTTTTCTCGGAAGCAAAAGGCCACATATAATTAAGTTGGTTTTATAGAAAAATTAAGAATAATAAAAAAATTCTCTATCTTCTAGCAGCGGCTCTTAACTTATTCATCACATTGTCAATATTTGCATCAGTAGGATCTTCTCTCGCATTCCATGCTTCTGTCCAAGCATCATGAATCCTTAAATCTGTTTCGTAATTTGTAAGAAATCTTGACAAGTTGGGCTTTCTCTCGGTTTGAGGTAATTTTTTTATATCGCTCAACTCTTCAATCATTTGTTCCAACCTTCTTCTTACACTATAAGCATATTTTTTGAATTCTTGCTGTTGTTTTGCTGCAATTCCAGCCCCACGATAGAAAATACCAATGATAAATGTAGCGGCAAATATAGCAACAGACCAAGCACCCATGAAGCTGAACAAAACCCAAACTATTTTAACAAACCAGCCTATTGGAATTGTCATGAAAGCTATAATCAAAGCTAAAATTCTGTTTACATTTGCTTGTGGGAAAATCCCAAGTGTCACGAGAAAAGCCCAAACTAGAGTGTAAATTGCAGCAAAAGGTAAGATGAAGAGATAGATTATTGCTGGCACATAACCCCATTCTCTTGGCAAACCTATGAGTTGCAAAGCATCTTTAGCAGATTCTGGTAAGGATTGATATTTAAAGCTCTCTGGAACCTCTAGGTATTGTGGAAATGGAACAAATTGGGGAATTACAAAAAGGAGAACTATTAGGATAAGAAAGGCTATTAGACCTAATGGTAATCTGCCTTTTGGTTTTGGTAAAACACCGGCTATAGCTAAGAGAATAAAAATAAAAATTAGGATGAATATGACACCAATAAAAGGTGTTAGAATGGAAGAGATTGTCGCCAACATATCTTGGGCAAGAGTTGGATTAGCTAGTAAAACTAAAAAAATTAATAGAGATATAAACTCTTTCCTCATAAATTTGATTTAAATTTTTATGAATAAATAGCTTTTCATTTTTTTTCTGCTTAGGTAAATTAGTGCAAAAGTGAAAATTATCAAGATGAAAAGGAAAAGACCGCTAACAATCCAAATTATTTTTTCAGCATAATAGGTTGAAGCGAACAACACATAAAAGGCAATCACAATAGAAACAATGAGATTAACCGTTCTGGAAAAAATTTTGGTCTTTTTCAAAAAACCAAAAGAAATAAGAAATGAAAGTAAAAAAAGTAGGAACTGAAGAATCATTGACCTCCTCTCCCAGATTTCAGTTCTTCATATCTTCTGTACCAAGGGAAGTCGTAAAGGCTCTTACCAAGCTTTTCTGCTAAAGGTTTAAGGCTGTTGATCTCGCTTTCAAGTCTAGCAAACAAGCTTGCTTTTTTATTGATATCACTCTCCTTCTCAAATTCATTCCAAATTTCTTCACAGTTTTTCTTTATTGCTTCAAATCTCTTTTCATCTTCTGTTTTGAAAGCTTCACCTGAAATGTAGCTACTCGTCTTTTTGATGCCATAGCCTCCTATACCAAAGAAGAACATAGAAACAAAAGCTGCCACAGCTAAAAAGGCAGCAAGAAAAGGAAGCCAGTAGGAAAGACCTAAAGAATAAAGAGAAAAAATTCCTAAGGCAGAAATTACCAAAGCTAACAAAGAATTAAGCCTGTTTGCATTTTCGCCCAAAATTTTGGATTTTTTAAGCAAAGCAAAAAGCAAAATGTAGAAAAAGAGAAATGGTAAGAAGAGGGAAAAAATAAGCTCTTGAAGCTCAACACCGAAAACTTCCATAATTTTATTTTGGTTAATAACAAATTAAGCGTTGATAAACCGAAAGGCTTAAATATTTATCTTAAGTTTAACTAATTAGTGGTAAAATGGGGAAAAAATCCAGTAGTAAAAGGGGGAAAAAATGGGATATTATAAACCCAGAAAATAGGGTATTTGGAGAAATAATTCTTTCCGGTTTTGTTTATGATGTTTACAAGGATGGAAAATATGTTGCAAGTTTCATTGCCTCTTATCCCACATATCCAACTCTCAGTCCACCTGCAAGCCTGGATAGAAAAATAGAAAATATCCAAAACATAGTGAAAGATGTAGTTAATGATTATTTAAAAAGCGATGAATTTAAAACAAGTGTCTTAAATATAATTAGAGAAGATTTTCGCTTCCTTCAAACCAATGAAAGCAAAACTGATCCTGAAGATGACCCTGATGAAAAAATATCTCTTGGTAAACAACTTCAAAATTATATTGATGGGAGAATAGACAGAAAGATAGAAGAAAGGATGAAAAAATACGATGAGAGCTTTAAAAGAATTGAGGAAGATCTTTCAAAACTATTGACACGAGAAGATAAACAGCCAAAAGTCGAATCAGAATTAAATGATGTGGTAAAACAACTTCATGAGCTTAAGGAAAGATTAGATGAGATAACAAAACTACTACCTCTTGTTAAGGAAAGCACTCCACAAGCTGTACAAACTATGGGAGAAAAAGTATATACATCAACACCACCACAAATTGTTCAAACAACACCTCAAACTATTTCGCCAGCAGAAAAACCCGAAAAACCTCCTTCTTCTTTAGTTTCTCCACCTTCTCCCCCTCCTGAGTACGAAACACCTTACAACTTATATAAAAAACTTTCTTCAAACAAAGAAATAGGCTTAGAAGATATACAAGAGTATGATAAGGTACTACATAGTATACTCTCAGATGTGGTTGAACATAAAGTAAACGAAACAATTCTTACCAAATACATAGAGTGGGAAAGAAAAGAAAGGGGAGACCCAAAACAATACCTTCCTTTAATAGATGCTGCGTGGAAATATGGAATTAAGTTAAATCCCGCGGAAGAAGAACTTGTAAGAAAGTGGAACAAAAAAACACCAAAGGTCCATATTGAAGGAGAAATAAAATTATTTGAAGAATAAAAGTGAAAAAAATAATAAATTATTTTTTATTGTTTGGTTTGTATTAATTTACAACAAAAAACCATATTGAGTATCACCTCTATGATAAAATTGGTATGTAAAACAAGAATACCTTATGATGAAAGTATAGCTATTAACTCGTTTATTTTTTGCCTCACGTTTGCTGTAATTGCTTCATTTATTTTCTGGTTTACCTTTGCTCGTGTGTCCCCTGTAAGAGCTACGTAGGCGGGATAAGCAACACTACCAACCACTGGAATAGAATACAAATCCCCTAGTACAGCGTTATCATCTGGCTGTTGGTTAATTCTATTTAAATAAGCAACTAATGCTTTTTTAGCATTTTTGTCTCTCTCTAATGCTATTGTGATGGAGTCTTTTATCTCTTTTGCCCATACTTCGATTTTATACCATCTTTCAATCATACGGTTAAGTGCAAGGGTGAAAAGAGCAGCACCAAAAACACCAATAAGCCCCCATGCACCATATCCAAACATGTCAAGCAAGAAAAAACCAAAGAGTTGTCTTGAAGCATACATGGAAATTATGAAAGACAGTAAGATTGTAGCCTGTTTCCCAAAATTGCCAAATAAACTTTTAAAACCTATTCCCGTCATCATTCCATAAATAAAAGTCCAAACAAAAGCAAAAGGCAAAATTATGTAAAAAATGGCAAATATGCTCCAACCTAGTTCTCCTTCTTTAGAGGGGAAATAGCCTGTTGTCACACACGACCAAATTCCAACTACATCGATTACATTTTCAGGCTTCTCTTTTTTACCAAATAATGTTGTACAGTTTTCTAAAGTAATTTCTTGTGAAGGATATCTCTCAATATATGTTTTCATGATATTCAATTCTAGAATCAAGATTAAAATGAAAAGACAAAAATAGGCAATATACCTAAGGAATTTCCCCCAACCATAGGGCAAGAAGCCACTAACCCCGATGAATACTCCAGCAAGAACAATTGCTATAAAGATTGATGGATATTCAATCTGGATACCCAAAATCCTTGGAAGTATTAGAAAAAAAAGGGCATAAAAAGCCACACTAATTATAATACCTAAGATAACTACTTTCCACTCAACCATAATTAATAATTAAAAAATAAGTTTAAATATTTAGTGGGAAATCTCAACCTCGACTTAAATTACCTTAAGTGGTCTATTTTTTATCACTTAGACTCAATTAAAAAAATCAGTCCAATTTTGGACTATGAAATTGAGATCGAAAACAAACTATACAAAATAAAAAGTCTTGCTAGTTTGTATTGCATGCTTGATTTTGATTTAACTCTGACCGCAGAAAATAGTCGTACAATTTTTGAAGAATTTTATTTTTACCAGTTGCCGAGAGTGAACAGAAAGATTGAAAAAGATTTGAAAATACTTAAAGATGGCATAGAAGGTATAGAAAAATCACCTTCAGATTTTGTCGAGCCAAAAGCAAAGGTAGATAGCTTCTTGAGAAAATGTGAACTTACAAGAGAGCAAGTTATAGAAGCTTGCATTCTTGTTGGGGAAAGCAAAGACATAAAAATAGTTCCTTATGCCCTGGAAGCTATAAATGAACTTGAAAAGATGAACTGCAAGGTTGGAATTAATACAGGCTCAATCAAGCAGGCAGTTGAAGAGGTCTCAAGAAGAAAAATTGGTATTGAAGCAACAAACATTGCTGGCACAGAATTTTTTTATGATAAAAAGGGATTTTTCACTGAATCATGGCTGAACTTGGGGAAAAACAAAGAAAGAAGCATGAGTGAATATTTCTTGCCTGAAGCCTATTGTAACTTTTCCTTGACCATAAACCCAAATTTAGCAAGTATTTTTTATGTTACTGATGACCTTTCTCCTTTTGAAAGCTATGTTGCAACAAAAATTGGCTCTTGTTTGGGTAGCATCTTATATGTTGGTAAAAATTTTGAGAGATATGAAAAAGATTATGAGTATGTTGTAAATGCACCAGAAATCAGGAAAGATTTGAGGAAAATAAAGCCTTACTTTGAGTTGATGAGAAGGGTAAGAATTTATCCGTTCTTACATAAGCCGGAAGAAGTCGAAGAGATAATTAAATTAGCTGAAGAGATTAAGTTTTCAAATTACGAAAACCCTGAAGAACTTTTGGGTAAAATCCAAGATTTTATTTCGGCTGAAATTTTATTCCCAAGATTAACCACAAGGATAGACAGAAAATGTAAAGAATTGAAAAAGAAGCTTGAAGAAAAAAATCTGAAGAAAGAAGAATTGGAAGAGGTTGTGAGGATTTTAAAGAGTTTTGATCCTGCATTTCATGTTAAAGAAGAGAGGAAAAATGAATTGAGAGAAATTATTCACTCATCCTCTCTATAATTTTTTCCCTAATTCTGGCTATTTCCCTTTCTCTTCTCTTCACATAATTTTCAATCAGCCTTGAAGCTTTGGCATAAAGCTGTATGTATTCTTTTTCTCCTTCAACCAAAGACAAATTTTCCCTAAATTTTTCATCTATTTCTCTTGTTTTTTCAAGCAACTTGTAAAATTCTTCGTTTTCTAGATTTAACTCCTTCAACTTCTCCATCAATTCATCTCTCTTAATTTTTGCATTCAAATAAGGAGAATACGGATCTCCTACAAGTGTTCTCAATTTTCTAGCATCATCTCTTATTTCAAGATAAAGCTCTGGAATTCTCGTGACAACTTTTAATTCTTTCCTCTCTTTTTCCCTTTCTTTCTTTTTTATTTCAACCGAAATGGATTGTTCGCTTGCATTTATTGCATAATCAATTCTTAACTTAGCTACATCTGTTTTTAACATAGGAGAAAAATAAGAAAAATTTTTTGGGTTGAATGCAATGTAAATTTCATAAAGGCTAGAAATAGGTTCATCCAAAGGCAAATACAATTCTATGCCATCAAGTTTTATTTGAATTGGGCCACATGTTACAACAACATCAACTTTTCTTGAAAATGTTTCGTCAATCTTAAACCCATCATAAAAATGAATCAAAAACGGATGAAAGCCCATCCATTTTTCTCTCACACCTTTTGTTATAAGAATTGTTTTATTTTGATTTTTCTCAAAAATCTTTCTTAAAGGTGGATATAATTTCTCTACAAGCTCACTATAGCTTGCCCCTGGAAAAAAATTACCAAATCCAAATTCTCTATAAATCAAACCTTCGGAAACAGCTTGTATGTATGCTTTGATTTCTTCTTGATTTTTTGGTGCATCTTCAATGCCAGAAAGCTTTTTTAAAAGAAGCTCTAAATTTTCATAATTTTCTGCCAAAATCTCAAGTATTTCTGAAACTTTATCAACATGTTTTTGTTCTACGCTCACAATAAAATTTCAATAAAATAAAAATAAATCTTCTTCTGAGAAATAATTATTATGGAAAATTACTTTGTTTTTCTATTAATATTGGTCTTAATCATTTTTGTTTCTGGCTGTATCTCACAAGAAGAAAAGGTTAGTTCGAATGTTGGCTTAAGTGCTGCTTTAACCTCAGATGCAAAAAAAATTGCTACTTCTTCGCCAGTAACTTTCATCTTGACAGTAAAAAACCTTGCTTCTGAGCCTGCTAGAGATATTTCTGTAGAGCTGACTAATTTAACTGGATGGAATGTGGAAAACAAGATGCAAAGCTTGCCTAAGCTCGTGACAAACGATTTGTACAAATTCTCTTGGTTGGCATATTCCCCAGCAACTGGAAACAAAAGCTTTCTTGCTACAGCAAATGTTTTTTACAAGATGGATTCTAAGGCTATGCTTAAAGTTAGGGTTTACAACAATGATTACTTGAACACTTTAAATCAAGAAGAAAGGGAAAAAATAAAGAGCAAGTCTGCTTTGCTTTCATCAAGCATAAGCAGCAATACTCCTTTGAAAATTTCCATATCTCTTCAACAGCCTTTCATCTTGGCACAAAGCTCTCAAAATTTTCCTTTTGTGATAAACATAAAAAATGCTGGTCTTGGTAAAGTTTACAGCAGCTACACTACTTATCCTCCTGCTCCAAGAGACGAAGAGTATTTTGTATTCAGCTATTCGAGTAATTCCACACTTCAGTGCGATTTTGCAAATAATGAAGCTGTGAAGCTTGCGAACGGAAGCAAAAGTATTGCTTGCAAGATTTCCGCATCTGGAATTGAAAAATATTCAGATTTTTCGATCAATTTCACTTTAAGCTATAGCTACCTTGATAAGGTTAAGAGAGAAATAGAGGTCGCTTAGTCAAAGTATTTCTAAATTAAAATCGAAATTAATCTTAGATGGTAAGTGAGAAGAAGAAAGAGATTGAAGAGTTTAATAGAGCACTTGCCAGTGCTGGTGCCTTCTTTGAAGGGGAGGCAAAAGAAGCAGGTTTTAAAGGCTGGGGAAGACTTGAAGAGGGAAAAAAATGAGTTTTTGGGGAGATATGAAAAGGAAATTGAAAGAGCGATTAGAAGCATATTATGCATCACTAAGAGGGGAAATACCACCACCTCCTGAATATTATGCTTTAAAAGAAAAATGGAGTAAAATTACAAAAAGTTCTAAAGCAGGTGAGAAGAAGAAACCATCCCCTAAACCGGGTGAGAAGAAGAAACCCTCAACAACACAAATTTTCATACAGCTCTTCACAGCTTTTATTATTCCAATGTTGATTTTTTTCCCTCTAGATTTGCTCAGAATTCTTCTACCTCTTTGCATAACTTTAATTGCTTTAATAATTTTGTTGGCAATTGCTGCTGTAAAAACTGGTACAGATAGTGTTTTAAGATCTACAATCGAAGGTGTCGTACTTAGTTTAATTTTAGTACTTTTTCTCATAATTCTCACACAGTTTTTGAATTGTGGTTCTCAAGCTTGTTTTTGGGTAGTTTCTACCAGATTTGGAACTCTTGGAGCCATGCTAGCTTTTCTTATTGTATGGATAATTTATGTGATAATAGCAGTAACCACAAGTGGGGCCAAATTTTTCTTCATCACCATCATTCTGACAATTGCGATTATGTTTATTATGATACCTATCATGAGCCCAAAAAATTATTACAGTTTTTGTAAGAACATACCATTCATCTATGGCACACCTCTTTGTAAACCAAGAGAAGTCAGAATAGACCCACTTAAAACAGTAAAAATACCTTTGAGTGGTGGGATATCTGTACAAATAGAAACTCCATCAACCATGTACGCGGGTGAGCCTTATGAATTTATTTACACGATTAAAAATCTCTACAGCTCTTCGATAAATTTTCAAGTCCAACCATCTATAGTGAGTTCTTATGGTTCAAATGTAGAATTCTTACAACCATATCAGACCAAAAAGAATGTTCTGGACAAAAATGAATTTTACCAAGATTCTGTGTATGTTGACCCTGAAGAACTTCAGGTCGGTAAAGGAACTTGTCCCTATTCTACTGCACAGCTCGGTGTGGCAAAAGGCATTTATAAAGTCGAAGAGATAGAAAAAGAGATAGAATGTTCTGCACAAAAACAATGTGAAAGAAATAAGACTGTTTGTGTGAAACTTGATATATTTGAATGCAAGTGTATAGACTGGATAGATGCAACTTGCTCCAAAAATCCTTTGAGAGCCAAACTAACAGTTACACACACTGGAAATTTCATCGGAAATTCTAGCCTTTTCTACTCTGAAGACATAGTTCCCCCTGCCTATGGTTACGAGCTTATTCAAGGTCCTTTAAGTGTTATAGTTGAATTCCAACCAAATCCCTATATAGCAAAAATTCATCAATATAGGCAAGATGTCAGTGTTTATGTGAGACTTAAAAATCTTGGTGGAACTATAAAGATAAAAAATTTCAAGCTCGAACCACTTAACACGGTCATCCATACGATAGATAAGGAAAAAGGTGTTGAAGTAATAGAAGAGGTTGGGAGTGAAATCATAAGCTGTAAAAACATTGATGAAATAATACCGAATGGTGTAATGGATTATGGAGTGGAAGTTGGTGGAAAATTGTGCTCTATTAAACCGCCTTTCGTGAAAACGACCATAAAGGATTTAGAAAATTATACTATAGTAGAAGTTAACAATGTAACTTATAACTCGATAAAAGATTTCTGCGAAAAGAAAAAGGTCTTTGGGCTAGAAAATATTACCAACATGCCAATCGAAAATATTTCGATATACTGGAGCAGGGCTTGGGACAGAATTTATGAGACTGTCGGGCAAACTGGGTTATGTGAGATTCTAAATAGAAAAGATGAAGATAAGGACAAACAAATAGTGGAAAGGGCTCTCTCCCATGTTGATATCATTCTTAGTTTTGAATACGAGAGGAAGGGAGATTATTATTCTAGAGAAATAGTTCCCTATACAAGAACAGAAGAATGTATGAAAAGGGAGGAAGAAAGCAAATTAACTTAGTTTATTGGGTTTGAGCCGAAAACCAAGAACAAAATTCGTCACACTTTGCTTTATCTGCACCACTAGATGTTATACAACCATTTAGGTTTGTCTGTGCGATAGAATATTTAATATAATTTACACATCCTTTTGATATTTTCTCCCAATCCAATTGGCCACTACAGGCCTTCATTAAATCAGTTTTACATTGAGACTCGGTAGTAAGTCCCAAAAATGAAAGGAAACCTTTAGACCAAGCGAAATATATTATCACAATTCCAATTATGATTGCAACGATTATAGCAATTATAGTTGGTGCATCTAATCCTTTTCCCATAATTTTTATTTTTATTTTCTAGTATTTAAAAGTCTACTCTACAAGTTCACTCCCCTTAACACTTATAGTAATGTTCGGATTGTCAAAAATCTCAAACCAAGTTGAATTATACTTAAGCATACTTGATGATGTGAACTTAATTTCTGCCAAATCACCAGAAAGAGAGATTGAAAGATTTCCTGCCGGTACCGTAACTCCAATTTCTTCTCTACTTGCTTCCGCATATTCAATAAAAATAGCTTCTACCTCTTTTTCAAAACTATTCACATCTGTTATATTTGAAACTGAGGAATATCCATTCTTTCTCAAAGCCTCTTTTAAAGAATAATAAAGTGCGAATGATAAACCTCTTTTTACCATCTCAACTTTATCTACCCCTTGAAGGAATTCTGTCTCTCTTGCTATTGCTTCTCTTGTTATTCTTTGTTCTATGAATGTGTTAAATAAAAATGCTTCTGTAACTAAAACGATAACTGCTGCCCCAAGAGCTATGATTACTGGTGCTAAACCTTTCATCTAACCACCTATGTTTAATACCCTCACGAGCTTCCCTAAATTTTCTGATTTTCTCTCATATGGAATGAAAACATAGAAATTTGTATATTTTCCTTCTAAACCAAAATTCTTCTGTAAAATAGAAAGTTTCTGTAAGAAGGTTGTAGTTACTTGTGTGTCTCCTTCAGATAAGTATTTGTAGTATGAATGTTCATCATACTTTGAAGAGACGAGAGAAAGCACTAAAAGGTCCATGGTGTTGTAATCATAAATTTCATTCAAGATTATGCTTATATGAATTCTCATGGTCAAAAGTGGAATCGTCATGGCTAGAAAGCCTGTTACCACCATTATCCCCAAGATTACTATAACCATAGGAGCAATTGCTTTCATACACTCACTACCCCCACAAAAATTCTACCAAGATGTAAATCACCGTTTGGATACCTTATCAAGATCGGCAACCCGTAAGAAAGGGCTGCTCCCCGTGTAAAAATCAGGTTAAGAGAAGAGGGTAGCGAATTCCTCACACATTTTTCCCAGTCTTGTGGATACCAAACAAAAATTGCTCTTCCTAGTTTTATATTCTCACCAATACAACTTATGAACTTAATGGTTGAAAATCCTTCTATTAATATTGGTCCCTTTAAAATTGCTGACCATGTATCACAAATTGAGTTTTTACAATCTCCTCCCTGAACAAGGCATGGTGGATTGCAAGTCTCCATATCCATGACAAGAACAACATTCAAAGAGTTTGGATAACCTATTCCTATGTCTACTTCAGTCGGCTCACCATTTTTTGTGAATATTTTAAGTTTTTCTGCATCCAATATTCCTCTGTAGATTTTACCATTTTGTTCGTATGCTAGCTTTTCTGAAGAAATCAAAACATTAGCAAGATTTATCGATTGCCTTTCTATGGCAACTTGACCCATCATGGTATGCACTTCATATAGCCTAGAAAAAAGCAACCAGAAGATGAGAATTATTATGGCAAAGAAGAAAAGTCCTTCCAGTATCGCAGATAAAGTTATTGTCAATCCTTTACACTTTTTTTGCCGAAAATTCATATTTAGCCTCACCGCTAACCATTCTCTTAATAATCATAAAAGAGTTCACATCCTTGATTTGATAATCTGTAAAGTTTGTAGCAAATGGATGTATGCCTGAAGTTTTTTCTGCGTATGGAACATTAAAAATTGGTGATGCTTTAAGTATTCTAGATTTAATCTGAATATTGTATGTGGCTTCTCTTGTTGGTATATAAGTGATTTTACAAGCATAAGAAGCCCCAGAAACTGTCATGAAATTTGAAAGTTGTCTTGCCACATTTTCTCCTGAAGCCTGAGAAAAAGTATTGATGATAAAATTAAAGATTTCTTTAGATACCCATAAGAAAAGTGCAACAGTAGCTAAAATTACAACAATTATTCCTATTAGTGATATTCCCTTCATCATTCTCCCACGATTTTTTTACATTCACTTACTGTTGGCTCAACTATACCATATTTAGCACAATCTGTGCCTTTTGGTGGAAAATCTGACCAGTTTGGCTTATCCAAAATATTGTAGTTCTTGCTCCTCCAGTCTATACAAAAGCTATGTTGTTTGAGTTTACACGAATTTTCAGAAGCTTGTTGTGGTGCTATTTCAGCCCACTTCCAGAAGATTAAAAGTGAGGCAAGTGTCACAATGCCTATAAAAACAAGAAGAAATATGGTATCGGAAGCTATTCCTTCGCGTATCATCATAATTTATCTTAAATGAAGAGTAAATATAAATTGTGGATAGGTGGGAAGAATTGAAAAGGAAGTGGGGTAGAAAAAGGGAGGAAAAAAAGTTTAATAAAAAATCTTTTTTCTTGCTCATAGTTTTTATCTTTATCCTCATACTTTCAATTTTATTTTATCACATCCTTTCAAGGCCAACCATCAAAATTGATGAATTTATATCTTCTATTTCCAATTCAAAATTGATTTCTGGAAGGCTTGATACTAGCGAGTTGGGAGAAAATTCTTGCTATTGGCTAAAAACTATGGGACGAGGTTTTGAAATTTGGCAAATAAAAAACACCACAAATTGTACTTCTGGTATGCTTCAAAACATAACAAGATATGATACAGATTATCCTGTACTAATTTCTGGGAAAGATTGTATATGTGGAAAAGATTATCCTGTTGTTAGAATAGGGGTGAAAAATATAACAAACACGAATTTCCTTGAGGTGAAAATTGAATGAAAGCTAAAAAGTTTTTAGGACTTTCTCTTATAGTCTTCCTAATTTTATCAAACTTTTCAAGAATGGTTCTTTCCCAACCACCTTCTTTTAGAGTTGCTTACTCAACAGAAGGGCTAAAAACAGAAGACGGGAAATATAAGTTTTGGATACTCGTAGAGCCTACTGGATATACAGAATTTACAAGTGTATCTATTCCATACCAAATTAAAAATGGGAAAATTGAAGAAGTGGTTAATGTATTTCCCTCATCTTTTACGTTACATTCTGACAATATAGAAGTTTCTGGTTATAGCGCGTTTTATTTAACAGTCTCAGGAGAATCACCATCTCTAGAATTAGGACAAGGCTTCAATTATTATCTTACGGCAGTTTCAAGGCCTGAGGACTTGGTCTCTACCGTTCTTATAGCAACACTGAATGCAATATCTACCAAGCTTAAACCTCTTTCAGAAAAAATAGAAAATTTTTTAAATAAAGCTGAAAGCACAACTCTGGAAAATAAAGTTAATGAAAAAGTAGCTGTTTACTTACATTACCATTTATTTACTGAAGCACTACCAGCACAAGATGAGGTATGTTTGGTAAGTTTAAGAGGAGATTGGTTCAGAGCTTTGAATGACGAAGCAGCGATAGAATGGATTAAAGAAACCGGGGAAAAAGTTATATTGTATGTGCCTGTTGAGAAAGTTATAAGAGAGGAAGTTGACCTTGCTGGGTTGTTAGAAGCAACGAAAGAAAGGCTTGGTGATCAATTCGTTTCAGACTATGTGCTTATGCTATATGCAGGGCCACAAGAAAAAGCAGAATTTATTCGTTTAGTAAGTCTTGATGATTATCTCTACACTCATCATATTGATGATATTCAGCCTGTAGGTGATTTTAGATTATTGCCTTCTGATCATCGACTCTTAGAAGAAGGTATAATTGATTTAGAGCAAGCTCAATATATCATTTACAGCGATCCTGAACTTGTGCAAGAAGTGGATGCTGGTATAGATTTAGCAGGTCAATTAGGATATAGTGAAGCAAGAGGCATATTGCAATCCATAAAAGAAAGTTTGTCTGGGATAAAAGAAAAAATCAATTTTGAAGAAATTTTGAGTAATTGGAAAGGAAAAATAACCAATGTCGTCGATGTTTTAAAAAGCAAGTACACAAGTTTTGTAAATGCTCATGCAGATGCAATAAGATATGCAAAACTCATAGTGTTTATTGGTTACCTGGTTTTAACAGTTGGTATATATTTCTTCCCACAATATTTCCCCGACTGGGTATTGACGGCATATACTATTGTCTCTTATGCTTTTTTAGCTTATAGTATAATTAAAACAGCAGCTGCTGTTTATGCATGGATTACGGGTGCCGCTGCTCTTTCTACGAGCACAGTTGTAACAATAATTGGTTTTGCTATAACAGCTCTAATAGGAATTTATGGTTTTATAAGAGCTGAAATGTGTGAAGGAAAAACAAAAATTGATATTTCAAAAGATAAGGCAAGCCCTGGTGAATCTATTTCAATAAAAGTTAGTGGTTTTGAAGGTGAAGGCTGCTTAAGGAAACCTGTTTTCTTGTATAGAATAAATCCAAACGAAGAATTGACGGAACCTCTAGCAACTAATTTCAACCCTTCTGAAACAACACTTACATTTAATCTGCCAAAAGAGCCTGGATTATACACTTATTGGGTAGCTGCAAGGGTAACAGGTGGAAAATATTATATGGAAAATGAATTAGATTCGTTTAAAGTAGAATGCTCGGCCAGCGAATGTTCAATATTTTTAGGTGACACTTATTATGGCAACTGTCAAGGGTCTGCAACACCTTGTGACCAACTGAAAATGGAGGAGTGCTCATCACAAAAAGGATGTAAAATTGAAAGAATTTTTGGTGAAAACTTGCCTCAAGAAACTGCAACTTTCAAATGCTCTGGTGGGGCTGTTTCATGCGGTTCAATATACTATGAAAATGAATGCAAAACACAAAAAGGCTGCTCTTGGAAAATAAATGAAATCACAAGTACAGTAACAAAATTCTGTGAAGTAACTCCTGACAAAAAAGAGATTTATGGTAGGGATACTGTAACACTCACAATAAAAGTGCCTGATACTAAAGTAAAATATAGCATATATCAGCCAGATGGACATGAGAAAATAATATATGAAGAAATTAAAGGATTTTTAGTGAGTTGTGGTGATGGTCTATCTTGGTTTGTAGAGAGAACTGGCTTAGAAACAAAATTCACATGTCCAACTTATAGAGCATTTGGCAGTAAGACTACAATAAAGCCAAGTGTTCAAATATGTAGCGCGAGTGGTTGTGGAAAATATTCTAACTATATTTGTGACACAGGAATAACTGCTATGCCTGCTCCCGAATTTACAGAAAATGGTGGGAAATGTTATGGCACATTCTTATATGGTGAAGAAATTAATGAACCAAAAATCGTAGTAAATATGGCAAAGGTATATTCTGATCCTGTGACAAATCATCAAGGAGAAAAAGTAGCTCTTGTAACAGATCTTTTTTTCATCGGTGAGGGTATTGTAGATGCTTATGGAGAAATATCCGTAGAAAAGCCTTCTCTTTTACAGGGAAAAGAGTTAAGTTATTACGTGTGTAGACTAGAACCAACTCAAGATGAATTAAAACAACTTCTGCCTCAATTAAATACAGTAACATACAACGAAAGAGCTGTGGTTGAAAATGGCCAAATCACAACAATAAAATTTGGTGTTGAAGAAATCGTGAATGTTGCCTCTCCTTTGGTAATCACTTTTGAAACTGATAGAAAATCTGAATGTAGAATAGTTGAAGAAACGGCCATGGGTGGATATGGGATTCATCCAACAGATATAAAAGTTACTTCTGATTCAGAAGGCAAGAAACATACTGCAACACTTATTTTTGGCGAGACTGGAGCTGCCTGGCAGCTCTCAATTCTCTGTGCTTCACAGGACGAAAGCGGGAAAACTTTTGTGTCAACAATTAAACTGCCTAAATTTATCATAACCTCGACTTCAACAGAAACTAAAATAATTAAGGATGAAAAGGGAAATGTAGTTGGTAGTGCGGCAGTATTGGGCGATAGTGAAATTAAAACTTTTATAAATATCACCAGAATAAATGTTCATCCTTGCCAAATATGGCCTGTACAAGGATGTGTAGATTGGGGACCTGTGGGTCAAGCTTACGTTCATTCAAACAGAGATGCTTACATAGAAGTTATCACACAAAGAGCAGGTAAAGGTCCGTACTTTGTGAGATTTTACTCTGAAAACAAATTGTTGTATGAGGAAATTCTTAGTGATCCACTTTATTTAAGAGAAGTTCCTCAAACTTCCTCTTACTTACGTATCCCGATAACAGAGGATAAAGTCATAACAATTAAGGTTGGATATTTTGTTGAAGTTAATGGAGAAAAAGTAGAAATACCACAAGGCTCTGTAACAATAACTTTAAAGGTTGTCGAGAGGAATGAACCTTGTGATCCTGGAGTGACTAGAAGATGTAATGGTAATAATCTAGAAGTGTGTGTTGATGGTACTAACTGGAAAGTTGAGAAGATTTGTGATTATGGTTGTGGTTATGGAGACTCTGGGGCATATTGTAAAAGCAAAGAAGGTGCAACCGGCTCTTGTTATTTGGGGGCAAACCCTGATAACAATATGAGAAATGGTGGTAGCTCGGTTATAACTGTTGCTTATACTGGTTTGGCAGAAGAACCTGGAAACATAGAAATTGATTGTGGGAATGGGCAAAAGGCTACTGCTTCTAACTGTAAAGGAACTGCTGGCACTTGCTTTGCCACTTGCAGCTATTCGCCTTGTACACCAGCAACAATTAATTACCGTGTCTCGGCTACAGCTTCTGGTATAGTTTGTGAGGGAACTACAATTTGGTGTAGTGATTCTACCTCTGGAATTCAGCCGCAGGCAGTTAATTTATTATTAAGTGTTAATGGCCCTACCCCAACAAAAGTTGGTGACACCGCTTGGCTAACACTTGTAGCGTGTAGGGGATATCCATGTGTTGGCTCTGTAAGTGGAATTCCTGTCACTTTATATTTGAATGATGTAGCAACTGTTACAGAAACCACAACTAGTGCTGGAATCACGTGGGAAAGAGTGTTTCATGAAAGAGGTGTGTATAAATTCTATGCAAAATTTGGTGATATACAGTCAAATACACTTACTTTTACTATTGGGGGGTGTACAGATACGGATGGGGGAGAAAACTATTTCCAGAAAGGCGTAACAACAGATTCTCAAGGTAGTGAAGAAGATGTATGTTATACTGATGGTATTAACTTGGAAGAATGGTATTGCAATGAAACTACTTCTGCCAAGATGTCTTATTGGGTAAGTTGTAAAAATATATGCCAAGTCAGAAGAAATGCTCCCAGTGGGTATTGTAAAGATGGTGCTTGTGTATGTACAAGTGTAGCCACCACAACTTTACCAGCATGTCCTTACAATTGTATACATGATGAAGACTGCCTATTGATGGAAGGTTCATGCAAAACAGAATATTATTGTCCTTCAGGATGTTGCTGTTACGTACCTTCTATAATACCAGCTAGAGTTCTCGGTAACCTTTGGGATTTCTTGAAAAGTCTTGTAGGAATTTAACTATTTAAGAAGACTCTTACACTCATCTTCAGAAGGTTTAGTTATTCCAATTTTTTCACAACCAGTTTTTGGATTAATGTCTTCCCAATTTGGGTTTTCTTTGTTTAGAAGAGCAATACAATAACTTATTTGTTTGTTTTTACATGAAGTTTCTGTGGCTGCCATGTTTTGTATATCCATCCATCTCCAAAATATTAACAAAGCTACGAAAATCAACATGCCTATTGTGAGAAAAATAAAAATAACATTTGCGGCAACTCCTTCCATATCATCAACTTGTAGGAACTGCCCATATACGAGTTGAAGTAAGAAGCATGTTAGAATCTGAGGCTATGTAAATTGTAGTTTTCTCGCCTTTTTTACCAATCGAAACACTTTCATAAAGAGTTACAGGCCAACTAGATTTTTGTTTACCATAGCTTGTAATTATATTCTTATCAACAACTATCACATTACTTATTCCACGCACAGTCGTCCACCCCATTAAGGCTTCCCAAACAGCAGCCAAATCCAATACAAATTGGTTACTTTGTGTGGTTATTCCATCAACCTCTCGTGCGTTGCTTCCAGAAAGTAAGATGTGAGATATATCTATAGTTTGTGGCTTATCTATTGTGATGTTAACAGGATAAGAATCACCACATATTTGTAATTTATCACCTATCTCTATTGGAATACAATCATCAGGTACTTCACACTCGGTTTTTCCCTTTGATTCATTTAGCTTACAATTGTAATTACATACTTTATTTATCATTCCAAATTCTGGCATCGTGCCAGGAGTCTCTAAGCATTTACATTGCGCGCCACTATATGCTTGAATTTTTTCTGGTAAACAAAAACTTTGGCATGAAACAGTTTTGTCTCCTTCTTTCCACTCCAAATTGTATACTTCCATATTCATACAGCCATCAACACATCTATGGATAGCACAACGTATTGCATTCTCTAAATCATTCGGTTTAACAACACCTAAAGCAAAAAGTATGGAGTTGACTAAATTTGGCGCAAACTTGAATAGTATAAATATTATTACTCCACCAAAAATTACCGCAACTACAAGAGTAACTACTTCTTTACCTATACCTTTGCCCATAATATATTTTTATTGAATAAAAATATAAAATCAACAAAGTTTTGGCACTGCCTTACATATATTGTCTTTAAGCATCTTAAATGAATTAGAAATGAATGACCCAAATTGTGGCACAAGTTTCCAAACCACTATTGCCAAAAGAGCTATGGCCACAAGCAAAATCAATAAATTTACTATTTCCATTCCTAAACCTTTCATGGTATTCCCTTTATGAAGAGATTCTCTACCATTCTTTTGGCTATCAGTATATATAAGGCTACGGCAAGTAAAATCAAGATTAGTATACCAACTGTTAAAAGAATCTTAGTACTGCCTTTTTCTTTATTTCTTTTCATCAAATCTCACTTGGCAATTGTATGAAACTTGTTATACCAAAATAAAGAGACAATACAACAATAGAATATATTGCAGTTGCAAGTAATAATATTTTACCTAGTTGAAAGATTTTGTTTATCTCATCTTCACCATATTTCATTTCTCCCAAAAACATGGAGATTAAAACAACCATCTCAATCATATAAACCCCAACAATAAGCTGGAAAATGTGAAATGGAACTTGTTTGCCTATATTTAAAAGAAAGGAAAATGTGCTCAGACCTGCCTCTCCAAGACCACTTTTTGTGAAGAAAGTTTCTATGTTCTGAAAACTCTGTCCAAAGAAAGAGAAGATGTAAATGATAATCGACATCAAACCAACTACAACTCCTGCAGAGAGTGGGGCAAAGACCCAAGCCTGAAGCTGCATATCAGAAATCGTCTCCGAAAGTATCTCTTCTGTAGCTTTATTTACTTCATTCGCATCAGACAAAAATTTTGAAATTGATTTTAAGGATTTTGCCAAAAAATACATCCCTCTCTTTGAAATATCAACCATTAATCGCATAGACATAGAAATTAACTTAGATGGACAAGAATGAATTGCCCCAATTCTCTCTTTAAGCACTGCTGACTCGAAACTCATCCCATAAACTGTTATATTTGAGAGAATATTCTCGAACAATTTTTTTATCTTTAAAGTTTTAATCTTGGGTAAAATTTCTTCTATATTTTTTTCTATAGGTTTACCTGAACCCAAACTCACACTCAACTGGAAAAGAACAACCGGCAATTCGTCTTCCATGGCCAAGATTTCTTGATTAAATTTCAAATATCTGAAGGTGGATAAAAATGAATAAAGTGAAATTGAAGACGACAAAACTACTATCAAAAGAAACGAATATAGGAATTGCTCGAATGAAAAAATCGTTTCAGAGGAAAGAAGGTTTAACATCAGAAAAGAAGATAAGGTTGTGCCCAGAATCAAAAAAATCAAAAAGAATAGTTTCTTACTCTTTTTGAATTGTTCTAAATTTTCCGTTTCAACTCGGTGATAGGAATATGGTCTTGCATAAAAATACTGCCTCATAAAAATATAAACTATAATTGGAAGGAGAATTGTGTAAGAAAATGCAAGTAATTCTGCTTTAGCTATTTCAGGTATGAATATAACCAAAACTGGAAAGAAAATCAAACTCAACATCGGCATCAATATCCCAAATGCATTGAGAATTTTGAGCGGACTCCTTAGTGTGAGAGCATATTGTTTCATTCTTGCTTTGGTTCCTTCAATCATTAAATTTATTGCTTCATTAATTGTAGAAGAAATTTTAGATGATGGTTGATTTATAGAAGATTTTAAGAGAGCTAGTGCATCTACAAATTCTTCATTTTCTTTTTTCCATTTTTCTGCCAATTCGTCCAAACCGCTAACAACAGAAATAAGTCTACCTGTTTGAAGATCCCATAAAATCTTCTTGAAGTCGAGACCTAGTGTACCAGTTAAATTCTGGGCTGCAAAAGCAACTGCATTTTCTAAATTTGGCTCAATGTCCATTGAAATTGCCATGTAGATTATAGCTGATGTCATCTCGGCTGCAGCACTTGCTCTGAAGTATTTGACTAAAAAAGAGGTATAATAAAAAAGATAATAAAAGATTATTGTGGAGAGTAAAATTAACATTAGAATCATACCGAGTGAATATATACCAAAAACATAGAAAATTCCTGATAAAATTAAAAAGACTATTACTGGAATGAAAATTGCTGTTAAAACAACACCCTTTGGAGTAACTCTAAGATGACAAAAGTCTATTTCTTCTTGAATTCTTTTCTCCAAATTTTTTGGTAATTTTAGTTTTAACCTATCAAAAAATTTACAAATTTTTTCATAAGTAGAAAGTTTTCTGTTAGCATATTCTGATTCTAAAAATTTTCTATATTCACTCATTTTATCCTCTCCTTAAACCAATTAAGCCATCTTTCATAAATCATTTTTGAATCCAAAGCCCCGACTTCTTCTCTAACCTGCTCTGAAATCATGTGAAAAGCTTCATTGCTTTCAACAACCATTTCAGCCTCAAGGATATCATCCCTTCCAAGCTGCCTGGCAAAATCAACCATGGTTTGTTTAATTTTTCCTCTCAACAAAATGTTATCCCAGACCGCATCCCAATTACCGTGCCATTCCCTCACACGCTTAGCAATTTCATTCAAAACATAGCTTTCTCCACTTATAAGAACATCAGTAGGCTTAAGTCTGTCTTCTTTTGCAGAATATTCCATTAGTGGGACAAAACCTCCTTCGTCCATAGGATCTTGTTTCCAATGCTTTCTCACTTCTGTAAGCTCTGTCACACGCCTAAACCTTCTCAAGCCATCTGGAGTCTTAAGCAAATTGCAAATCGTTATAACATCCATAGCCTTAA
>Ga0078972_1008483_pt1 | contig 21438 bp, 6 predicted proteins | sample YelNatPaOPGAMG01_FD_67568 | JGI IMG/M metagenome (GOLD analysis project Ga0078972, IMG submission 67568) | Hot spring thermophilic microbial communities from Obsidian Pool, Yellowstone National Park, USA - OP-RAMG-01 (SPADES assembly) (version 2) | ecosystem: Environmental > Aquatic > Thermal...
CATTGCAAACTTTGCGTAGCGTGGGCGGAAGTCCTTTTCTTTGGGAGCTACCTTTTCTTTTGGGACGCTTGCCAAAAGAAAAGGTAGCAAAAGGATTTCCCCTGCTTTTCCTTGAAAAGCAGTAAGCTATTTCTTTTGGCCGTTCAAAAGAAAGTGAATTTTGCCTCGCAATAACACTATGGTTATCCAGTTTTAAAAATTAAATTAATATATTTTTCTTGACAAAGTGATTTTTTTAATATAAACTTATAATTAAAAGTGATAGTTTTTGTGTTTTTATTCGGGGGTCGTTAGGGATTTTATATTTGGTGGGATAAAATGGCTTTTTCAAGGGGTTTAAGGGCGGGGGCTGTAATCCTCCCTGTATGTTTCAATGCTATAATAAGTGTTGCTTTCAGAGCGCTCGAGTTGGGCTACTTTTCTTTTCTTTTAAAAAAATATCTTAATAATTTCTATAAAGAAGTATTTTTAATTTTCCAGATTATCAAACTCTCAGAAATAATGTAAAGCAGGAGATAATGTATGAAAGTGATTAGGAATGTAATTTTTATTATTAATGCTTTTTTAATTGTTTTTCTTTTGTTTACCTGTTCCAATAATCTAAAGAAAGGCGAGTCGGTTTATGAAAAATCAGCTTCTAAAATTTCAGGAGAAGATAGATCTAAAAAAATCGGAGAAACAAAAGTTGTTTTGCCAGAAGAAAAGAAAGTTATAGCAATCAACAAAAAGTTTTTTGGGGATGATGTATATGTGAATCCTGAGTATAGAAAGGGAAAAACAGAGGCATTTGTTGTAAAGTTTAGCAGGGGTATAAGTTTTTCGGCGGATTTGTATAAAGAGCATGGTATATCTGTAGGGGATGTTTTACCGGATAATGGATTTATATTAAAAGGGGATATTGACGAGATAAGGAAGATTAAAGGAATAGAGGAGATTATTCCTTATGAACCGTATATCAAGTTTTCTTCTGATTTTGGGGATTTGAAACAATGGAGGAAAGCAAGGGTAAGGTTATGGGAGGAGTCTGATGCAGAATGGTTTAGAGATTATTGTAAGAGTAAGGGTTTTGAAATTTTAAGTAAGTCGGGAAGGAACTTTGTCGTAAAGAGAAATAGTTCGGATAATGAAGCTTTCAAGTCTTTAGTCTTTGAAGAGAAGGTAATGAGGATAGAAAAATATATAGAACCGGAGGTTTTTAGTTTTACTGGGGAAGCTGTAGCAAAAGCCCTATCGCCTGTGTATTATAGTGATTATTTTGGGGAAAGGGTTGTGGGTTTACCGGTTGCAGTATTTGATGTTGGGGTTGATGAAAACTGCGAAGATTTAAGAGGGGTCATAAAGGGTATTTTTGATGTAGCATTTGATGGAGACAGCGGGGAATTTGTAAGTCATGGGACTCATATAAGCGGGATAATTGCAGGTAGGGGGAATAATTCTGGCGGCAGGTTAAAAGGTGTGAATCCCGCCACGAAGCTGGATTTTTATGCCATGGGTGATAGTTTAAAGGGGCTTGTGGTTCCCTCTTCGATGAGGGGATTGTTTATGCAGGCTGTTAACAGGAAAACTTATATTGCGAATTTAAGCTGGGGGACTTATGATCCATCTTTAAAAGGAAGCTATCTTTCAATAAGCAGGGACATAGATGAGTTTGTTTATGAAATTCCGGAATTTATTGTTGTAACTGCTGTTGGTAACAACGGAAAGAGTATAGCTTCTCCTGCCACTGCAAAGAATGTTATAGCTGTTGGGGCTCTTGAAGGTAATGAAATAGCTACCTATTCTGGAAGAAATAATGCAAAAGATGGAAGAACAAAGCCAGACTTCTGGATACAGGGGAGCAGTATTAATGGTCCGGGTTTAAACAATACATATACAACCTTAAACGGTACAAGTCAGGCCACTGCTATTTTAAGCGGTATAATTTCAAAGCTTGGGGCACTGTTAAAGGAAAGGTTTGGTGTGTCACCGACACATAGTGTGGTTAAAGCCTTTCTGGCAGCTAGCAGTCCAGATAATGATGAAGGGAAATTCGGGTTTGGAAGGGTTTATTTCCCGACTATTCTGGATGCTTTGCATTACAGGGTAGTATGGAATAAAGGAATGGTTGATAAGATTAGCATATATTTAAAGAAGGGCGATAGGGTGTCTGCATCTTTATGCTGGACTGACCCTCCGGCCTTTGAGTCCTCCATAGTTCAACTTATCGATGATTTTGATCTGGAAATTACAACGCCTTCCGGGAAGAAATTAACAAAGAATGATTCTATAAATAATATTGAGAAGCTTGTGTTTGAAGTTGTTGAAGCAGGGAAATATACTTTTGAGGTTAAATCAAGGTTTGTTCCACTTCCGGTGTATGATATGAGTGTTGTTGTAAGGAGCTATCTTGGGTTTGGCAGTGAAGAAAAGCCTATGGAAGAGGAAAAGGAGCAAGTTGCAGATGTTCAGGGCACCGGTAGTGAGAGTGGAAGCTCGACCTCTGTAACAACAGAGCAGAATACGGGAATTAGCTCTGGTAGCGAAGGAACGGGATATAATGCGGGTAGTGATGTTAGTTATGCCGGTGGGGAGAGTTCGGGTAGTGGTGTTTCTTCTCAGGACACAGTTTCTTCGGATGCTGGAGCGGGTTTCGGTGGGGTAGATTTAAGTGCGTTTGAGAATAAGGATATTGAGGAAGAAGAGGTTAGTATTCTTTACTGCAAAAGTGGAAGGAATGATGTTGCAGTTAGGGTTCTTGGAGCGGATACAAACAAAACGGTTGGAATTACAATTCATGCAGGGGATAATAGTTCGGAAGAGAAGTTTTTGCCGGTCAGTTCTATTGTCAATGGAAAGTATCAGTATTTATTGTTTGATTATAATATTACGAACAATGAAAAAGATGCTCAGCTTCTGGTACAGCGGGAAGATAATATTACTGACTATGTTGATGTGGTAATAAGGCTAGATAATGAACCTCCGTTTGTTAAGGATAGTTATCCCGGGGATAGTTATCCTGGGGATAGTTATCCCCTCTCAAATCAGGTCCTTACGAATAGTTATCCCTGGGTAGATATTGTGGATAGTGGAAGTGGAATGGACGACAGGTTTGTTATTGCAGTAAATGGAAAAGTGCTTGGTACAAACGATTTTGAGTATAACTATGGTACGGGCAGGATGTTGCTCAGGCTTGATAGGGTTATGTTACTAACCAACAGGGTAAGGGTAAATGTAGATTTTATGAGCGTAAAGGATCTTGTCGGTAATAGTACTAACTGGAGCTGGAGTTTTATTTATGATGGAGAAGACAGGGATCCACCGGATAGTCCGAAGGGATTATGTTTTAGAGCTACCAATAAGATCGTGGAATTAGAATGGTTGCCCAACGAAGAGAAAGACCTATGGGGATACAGGGTTTACAGGGTTAATGAAAATGGTTTACTTGAGAAGTTAAGTGCAGGTGTGATAAGCACAAATTATTATAAGTTTTTCAGTACAGGAATAGAGAGGGTGGCTGTTAGTGCTATAGATATAAGTTCTAATGAAAGCGAGCCCAGTTTTCTGGATATTAATTACAAGTACCGCGGGTATCCCCCGGAGATCTTTATTACTGGAGTACCTGAAGTAACGAATGGTTCTGTTAAAGCAAATATTTTTATCATGGATGAAGGAATAATTATTGAGACGAATGTTTTGTTAAATAATAAACCCGCCTATGTTTCCTGGAAGAGCAATTATGGGGTATTGAATATTGAGGAAAGTGGGGAATATACATTGTTTGTAAGTGTTATGGATGATGACACCAATGTTGCTACGAACTCTGTAAGTTTTAAGATTGATAAGGAAGCCCCTTTACCGGTTTCTGGCATAACCTGGGAACAGGAGTTGACGAATTTAAAGCTTTCATGGTTACCTGTTAAAAAGGGTGAAAGGGAATGCAGGTATAATGTATTTCTTGGAGGAAATGAAATACTTTCGGGTATTGAAACGAATTTTGCCTTAATAAATTTTGATGATCTTGGAAAATATACAATTGGAGTTCAGGCTGTTGATGATCTGGGGAATAGGGGGGAAGTAAAGTATGTGGTTATAGACATGGAAAAGGGAATTGAGATTAAAAACATTCCTGCCCTTGTAAGAGATAGATTTTTATTAAATGCAGATGTTTTGATATCCACGAATAAATATGAATATATTATGGTATCCCTTAGCAACAAAGGCTTTTCAAAAAGCTGGAGGCTTTCAAGGGATTATAGTATAGATAGAGGGTTTGACATAAATGGAATTCCTGATGGAGATTATAATCTTGGTGTAAGTGCGAGGGATTCAAGTGATAGGATATATGTTAATAACTTTGGTTTATTCAGGGAGGCTCTTGATAATAGAAATATAACTGTTGATCAGAGTCTGCCGGAGATTTATTTGATTGTCGCTGAAACCACAAATAATGCGAATGCGGTCTTTGTTTCAACAAATTTGGTAAAGGTTTTTGTAGATGATCTGCATTTTGAAATGGCTCATGCAAGTGTTAACGGTGGAGAGTTTGAGTTTGATTCATATTCTCCAGAGTTTTCCGTAAGTATTGAGAAGGATAGCTATCTTGAGATTATGGGAATGGATAAAGCCGGGAATAAAGGCTGGAAGACATATACCATTTATTTTGATAATATTAAGCCAGAGATAACGAATATCAGGATTTCAAATTCTCTTGTTTCTGGTCGTATCTATGATAAAAACCTTCTTGGTTTTGATGTTTATGTGGATAAAGGGCTTTTCTATCATTCGGATGTAGGTGTGGATGGAGTTATATGTAAGATACCGAACAAAGACATGGTTCTTAAGATTGTTGCTTATGATAGAGTGGGTAATACGAATGAATATATTCAGAATGTAAAGAAGGAAGAGGGAGAGGAAGAGTTTCTGGCAGATGTGCTTATAAATGGTAGTACAAATTTTTACTATGATACAGGAAATATAAGTGTGGGTTATATAGGTAAGCTTGATAGTTTGAAGGAATATATTCTTTATGAAGGTGGTAAGATAATTTTCAGTTCCGGGTTTGTAGAATCTACCAATTATGCAATTGAAGGTTTAAAGGATGGTTTTTACAGTATCGGGATTAAGAGTGGAGATTTGTTTAAGTATAGAGATTTTGTTATAGATACCACTTCACCATATATCAGATTCAGGGATAGCGTATCAAGGGGTACCGGGATTAAAGATGTTGCAGAAATAGTGGAACAGAATTTAGATAGGGTTGACTATGTTTTAAATGGCATAGGTGTTGATGAAGGGTATATCCTGAATGAGTATGGGAGTTATAATGTAGAGATTACGGCTTTTGATAAGGTAGGGCATGTATCAAAAAACAGCAATTTGATAAGGATTATCCCAACTGTTACAGAGTATTTTCCGGCGCACTTTAAAAATTTGAAAGGTGGAGAATTTTATAATAGCGGGATTCTTCTTGAAATTGAAGAGAGCTATGACAGCATAGTTTATAAAGACAATGGAAGAGAAATAAAAGGTAATAGGCTGGAAATTGAGGGCGGGCATCTTGTAGAAGTGGAGGCAAAGAGGGTTTTGCCATTCACAAATATAATTTATACGAATTCTATTTTTGTTACTCTGGATTTTACACCGCCGGTTATATATTGCAGTTATGAAGACGGGAAGATATATAATACATTGCCCATTATTTTGATAAATGATCCGAATTTAGAAGATAGAAAAATAATGCTGGATGGCAATGAGTGGGATGGGAGAAGTATTCCGGAAGGGCGGCATTCTTTTAAGATGGATGCAACTGATAAAGCCGGTAATAAAAGTTCAAAAGGTTTAAGCTTTACCTTTGATAGTATTCCTCCATCATTGAGTGTTTTACCGGAAAGTGGCTATTACAGGAGTGTTTTGCCGAAGTTTAGCGCCGTGGATTCTGGGGGGCTTAAAGAGGTATATTTCTATACAAACAATTACCTGTGCGGATCTAATGTTGTTATTAAGAATGAAGGAAAAACCTTGTTTAGAGTTATTGCAATGGATACAGCCGGGAATGAAACTAACATTGAAAGAGAGTATATTATAGACACGACCTCTCCGCTTATTATTGCCAATGTTAAAGAGGGGGAATATTGTTTAACTAATTTTAGAGTTGCTATTAACTATGAGGATGCGAATTTTGACAGGGGCGAAGTCTATTTAAATGGGAAGGAGTATGATGGGAATCCGATTAAAGAAGAGGGGAATTATAAACTGGAAGTAAAGGCCTTTGATAAAGCCGGGAATAGTGCTCTGACAAACATCAATTTCTATGTGAAAAAAGATATACCTGTTATAGTTATGAAGGGACTTGAAGGATTGGTCTTTATTTCTAATACAGGGTACTATACTGATAGAAAGGTAAACCTTTCTATTTCTGTTACGAATGGAGAGGTTTTATCTTTATCTGTAATGGTTAATGGCGTAAAGAGGGATAATGTGGTAAGCCTTACAGAGGACGGTGTATATAACATAGATGTAAATTCGGATGTTAATCTAAATGGTTCTGTTTATAGATTAAATAAGAGTGAAAGGATAATAATAGACACGAAGCCCCCATATATTGTTATCAAGGGTGTTGAGGATAAGAAGAATTATAGCTCGAATGTTACGGTTACGGTAGAGGCAGGGGATTATATAAAGGCAAATTCTATAACTTTAAATGGAGTGTTGAAGGATACAAACATTATAAATATTTCTAAGGATGGAAGCTATACACTTGAGGTTAATGTGGCGGATTACTTAAACAGAAAGAAAAAGGATTCGCTTGGATTTACAATAGATAGAGAGCAACCTGTTGTGAAAATAGAGGGGTTTGAAAACGGGGAGTATCTTACAAATTGTAATTACAGGGTTATTGTGTCTGATGCCAATCTTAAGTCGCAGGAGATTTTGCTAAACGGCGAGGAGGTTGCGTCCAGTGGAAATCTTGTTCATCAGGGAACAAACTATTTTGAGATAAGGGCAGAGGATGTGGCAAACAATATGGTTGTAACAAATCTATTCTGCATTCTGGATAAGACTCCACCTGAGATTAAGACCTTTCCAGATCTGATTGATGAATACACAAGGAATTATGAGGGGGAGATAATTTTTAAAGAGGATACTTCGCTTGCCAGTGCTTATGTTCAGATTTATAGGAAGCTCAGCAATGTTATGATTGAAAGTAATGTTTACTGTAATTCTTTTGATGATGGGAAAAGGGAAGAAAGATTTAGTTTAAATCTTACCGAAGAAGGGGAGTATTTCATTGATGTCCAGCTTGAAAATATGGCGGGAGCGATTGCAAAAACAAACTGGAATATTGTTGTGGATAAGACTCCTCCAGCCTTTGTAAGGTTTGAATGTCCTGACAGCTATACTACATCCAGTGGAAGATTTGTACAGCAGGCGGGATTGAATGTGGAGGTTTTTGATACTTATAGAGGTACTGCGATTATCATTACCAACAGGGGAGATAATGCATGGGGTATTATTGCCTATAACACCAATAAATTCTCTACCAATATGATGAAAGAAGGTTTTTATGATTTTGAGGTAAAGGTGGTGGATAGGGCGGGCAATATGAATGTGGCAAGCAGAAGCTTTACAATTGATAATACACCTCCTGTTCTCGGGTTTAACCCTGAAGTAAAGAGTATTGCCGGTATATGGACAAATTCAAATGTGAATATTGCGTTGAAAACTGTTGAGAAGAATCTTGATTATTGTGATATTACGAATTACTGGCAGCTTTCACCATCCGAGGGCTATAGAACTTATTTAACTATCAACAAGACAGAGAATAATTTTAACATTGGTATTACCAATGATGGAGAAAATATAATTTATATTTTGGCAAAAGACAAAGCAAATAATTTTACCACAACGAATTTTTCCTTTTACCTTGATAAGCTTCCCCCTTCAATAGTGCAGGGTATTCAGTTACGCTATGGGAAATATATAAATACAGATGTAGATTTAAATGAATTCTACAGGGTTGAAGATAATCTTAAATTTTCGGAGAATACTTTTAGCTCGAATGCTACTCTTGAGGAAAAGGAAGGAGAAGAATGGAATATTAGAGAATTGCCCGCGGATAGGCTTCTGGTTAACGAGGGATATTACAGGTATAGTCTTTCTGTTACGGATAGAGCGCAGAATACAGCCTTTAAGACGAATGAAATCTTTATTGACAAAACCCCTCCTGTTAGTTTATACAGTGGAGTTTCTCATATGATGTACACCAATAAGAACTTTGTTTTTACCAATACCTTTACGGATGAATGGGGAGAGGTTGATATTACGCGGGTAACGAATATACTGGAGATAAGTAATATGTATGATTATGATCCTGTGGAAGTAATAAGCAGCAGGAATCCATGCAGTTTTACTGTAAGTAATGAAGGAATGTATAGATTTAGCGGGATTGTTTACGATAAAGCCGGAAATTTTAATTCTGATCAGATTTCTTTCTGTCTTGATAAGACGGCTCCGACTTTAAGTTTTAGTAATGTTGCTTATGATAGCATTATTAATAAAGGGGAATTGGTAATACTTACAAACGACAATCTTTCCGGGATAAGGGATTTTGTTGTAAGCAATTATTACAGCGGTGGTAGCAGGTATTTAGGCTCGCGTACAGGCTATACCATTGGAAGTTCTGATATTACCAGTGAAGGTACAAACATCATACTTGTTACGGCAGTTGATAGAGCCGGTAATGTCTCTGAGGCGGGCTTTAGATTTATTCTGGATAAGACATGCCCTGTTGTAAGGGTGTTTAGTAATGAGTATAGAAATAGTAGTATAGTTGAACTGCCTCACGATATAGGAACAAGCGGCAGGAAGGTTACTGTTCCTGTTTATGTTTCTGATATATATGGCCTGAAGAGGATAAATATTAAACAGTGTTATGGATATACAACTGAACCATTTGCGGAGTGGGAGATTGCAGATTATAACAAAACAAACTATTCTACTAATGTTACTTTACAGTATGAAGATATTGTTATCAACGATGAAGTGGTAAGTATTATTATAGAGGCTGAGGATATTGCAGGGAATATAATTACTGTAACTTACAGGGTCAGGTTTAAATGTGATAATCCAAATCTCTATATAGAGTTTGGATATGTTGGGTTTCTTTATGAATTACTGATGCCATTTGATAAAAGGAGCACTGGCTGCTCCAGTGCTACAATACAAAAAAACCCGCTGTGGAGGGTAGATGGTCATTGTCATCATCTTTCCTTTCCTCAGGTCTTGCTTAAGGGAAGGGCGGCAAAGATGTAACTGGTCTGTTCGCAATGACGATAAATGTACCGACAGAGCTTTGGTATCGGGTAACTGTTAACAGAGGCGGAGGAGGGAAAGATTTCTCAGGAGTGTAGCGAAGGAGTTAGAATCGAAATGACAATGTAGGGGGGTGTAACGAGGATAATCCCCCTGCCCCCTTTGATAAGGGGGATTGGAATGACAGTAAGGAGGTGTAATCTGGTATATGGTTAGCGGGAATGCACAGGTATTGCCGAAAAGAAGGGAGTATATCTACAGGGCATTGCCTTTTGTTTTGTCTATTGTTGCATTTTTGTTTTATACATTGTGGAATGAAAGGGAAGGGATATGGTTTGATGAAGGAGTTACCCTTTCTATTATAAAACATAATTGGGGAGATATGTTTGAAAGGATTGTGGTTGATATGCAATCACCTCTATATTATCTGTTGTTAAAGTTGTATGGTGTGATATTCGGGAATTCCATAGGTGTATTAAGAAGCTTTTCTGCGCTTGGTGTGATAGCGACAGCGATGCTTGGCTTTGGGCCTTTGAAGAGGCTCCTGGGCAGGGATGTGGGGGTAATATTTGCTATAGTATGGCTTATTTTACCTGTTAACTTTTCAAGGGCGATGGAAATAAGAATGTACCCGTTATCCGCTTTCTTCACTATGGGTACGGTTTTATTTGGCTTCCTCGTGATTAAGGAAAATAATTTTAGAGATTGGATAAGATTTTTCCTATTTTCAGCAGTAGGAATATATACTCATTATTATGCTGCATTGGCGATTCTTTATTTCTGGATTTCTATGTTTTTCATGTTTTTGTTTAAGAAGGATAATAAAAGTCTAAAATTACTTTCGACTTTTGGTACAGCTTTGTTTATTGCATACCTTCCGTGGTTTTATTTTTTTGTTGCCAATACAGATAGAATACATGAGGTGATTTATGTTACGGAGATAAATATTGAGGATATATTGCTTGCTCCTTTTTCAATTTATCTGGATAAGTTTTCTACAATTCCTTCTGTTTTATTTTACTTTTTTGCCTTGGTTTGTATTATTTCGGTATCTGCCATAGTGTGGGGTATATATTGTTCATTTGTATTGAAGGAGAGAGAATTACTTTTTATTGCTTGGGGTATTTTTTTATTCCTTGGGGTTTTCGTTACAGAGGTTTTAATAGCTTTATTTTTCCATCCTCTTTTCGAAGCAAGATATATTTATCCTGTTATTCCACTTTTGGTTTTGGAAATAGTATGTGGCATAAAAAAGATGAGGAGCAATAAAGTTAAAGAAATTGTTTTATCTTTGTTTTTTATTGGAATTCTGCCGGAAATTTATTGTATAGCTCTTGGAGTTTATGATGTTCCTGTAAAGCAAGCGGTGGAAAATCTTAGAGAGGTAGTGAAAAAAGAGGATGTGTTTGTACATATGAATCAGCTAACGGGTGTAGTTTTTTCTTATTATTTTAGAGATAATATGCATATTCTTTATACTTCACCGCTTGTTACAAATTATGGTTATATTAAAACCTATAAGACATATGAGCCAGAATTGTTTTCTTTTTCCAGTTTAATGCTTCCAGTTTTAGTAGGTAAGACTATATGGTTAGTAAGCGATATTCATTACCCGGGGTGTAAAGAGCTTCTGGAATATGTGTTAAAGAATTATTGCGAGCAAAAGGAAGGGGTAAAGATATTTTATTCACCATGGAATTGGTTTAATATTCTTTTTGTTAAGGTGGTTTTAAAAAAGGGGATTGCTTTAGACTTTTTGAGTTATAGCAATAGTAGAAAAAAGATAAGATCATAATTAGCTTTTCAAAGGAGAATTTTATGGAAAGAAAAAAGATATTTTTTAGCTTTTTTAAGTTGATTACAGCTTTTGTTTTTTCTGTAGGTCTTTTTTATTTTCTTTTTATAGATTTTTTGGATGCAAAAACAGTAAAGCTTCCAAATAAAAAAATTGTGGATATAAGCAATTTTAATGCAACAATATATGTTACAAATGTTCCTGGTATAAAACACTTAGCTGTCGAAAAGAAAATAACTAATTTTTATGATGATTATATTTCAAATAAAACCTTAAATTTGTTTATAATGACCAACACAAGATCTTATAGCATAGTTGATATAACCAGCGATCCTTTAGGGGTACATGAAGCTGTGGTGGAAACGGGAAACTCATATGTTATTGTGACCAATTATTTCGAAGCCTATGATTTTCCTGATATATATAGTTATACTAATATTCTTAGCGGTAAGATTTCTCTTACCCTGGATATTTCCTATATGGATACACAACAGGTTATCGGAGTACATAGTGTGGGTTTAAAAGTTAGCAATTTATTAGGAGGAGTAAAAGATGTTTTTACCAACCAGATATATGTGGTAGATAGAATGCCTCCATTTTTATCCGACGTAATGTACACGGTAAAGCATATCAAGACCTATGTTGGTAGTGCGGGGGGTAGTTTGGTTTATAGTAATAGAACGGAAAGTACTTTTAATCTAACGGTAGATGATATAGGGACAGGAGCTTTTGATGCTTCCGGGTCTCAGTTCTTGATGAGAGTTTTGAGAAGTAGGTATACAGGATCTGGAGGGCATACCTCGTATGAAACGTATTATACAAATATACTACAAAGTTTTAGTAGTTACTTCTCTGTAGGTGAGGATGTGGTTAATATCTGGGTTATATTAAGGGATCATTGTGGAAATATTAGCACTAATCAAATTAGGTGAAGAAAAAAGGAGATGGAGGGTTTATATATGAATAAAAAAGCGATTATGGACTTGATGCTTTTAATTTTTTTTCCCTTGTCTTTTTATGGTGAAATAGCTGTTAAGATAAATTATTGGGATAGTCCGGGTCTTTATAATTTTTCGCTTGATAATGTTTTTGAGTATTCAATCTATCCTCTTATTGATGGGAATAGGGAGAGCTTTTCGAGGGTAAGCGAGAGGGTGGGGAGTGTTGCTCTAAATGAGTTTGAGATAGTTTTTGATAGGGCGATTGGTGTGGATAGGCTTGTATTTTTGCAGGGGGATCTGGCAAAATGGACGGGCATAAAGGAAGTGGAGATTAAGGTTTACAAAAAAAGCCATGTTGGGGAAGAGGAGGAAGAAGAATATAGCGGGGTTTTAAACCTTTCTTCTGAAGGTAAAAAGGATTTTATGTTTTCAAGGACAATCAGGGGGGAGAAATGGAGATTTCGGATTAAGAGCCTTTATGGGAAGGAAGGAGAGAGTAAAGAGGGTTGTCTTAAAGAGATAGAGTTTTACCTGGGCGGGGAAAGGTATGCGATAAGAAATGCTGAAGAACTTAAGGCTAAGTTTATGGAGGGTTATAGAAGGCAGAAGCTGGAAAAGCTTCTTTCATTTATGGGTAAGATGCAAAAGTTTAGTTTTTATGGCTCTGGAAGCGGGGTTGTTTCGTACTGGCAGAAGGCGGGTGTAAAGGTTGAAGAGATTAATCTTGTGGCGGAGGAAGAGCCTGTTATATATGTACAGTTTTTGACAAATGGTGGGAGTGAGTTTTCTGGCGATATTGGATGCGGGAAGAAAGGGGGATTTTTTAGAGGGATTGTGAATAGTGATACGGGAGAGAGGGATTTTTATCTTATAGACTATGTAAAGCTCGGGGAATGGAGAATAGGTGAAGATGGAAATTTATATATTAAGATAGGTAATGAGAATGAGAGAAAGACATTTGGTATATTTATCTTTTTTATGGGGACAGGGCTTGGAGATTTGAAGCCTCTGGGAGTTGTAAGGGAAGTGAGGTGAGGGGGGCCTCTTTGTATCGTAGCGCTGGCTGCGCCAGCGCTACGATACAAAGAACCTGGCTGTGGAGGGTAGATGGTCATTGTCATCATCTTTCCTTTCCTCAGGTCTTGCTTAAGGGAAGGACAGATATCTACTTTGCCGAAGGCTCTCGCCCGAAGCAATCTATTGGTACATTCAGGGTTGCTTTTTTATACCGACAGATTGCTTCACGCTATAGTCAGTGGCAAAGATGTAACTGGTCTGTTCGCAATGACGATAAATGTACCGACAGAGCTTTGGTATCGGGTAACTGTTAACAGAGGCGGAGGAGGGAAAGATTTCTCAGGAGTGTAGCGAAGGAGTTAGAATCGAAATGACAATGTAGGGGGTGTAACGAGGATAATCCCCTGCTCCCTTTGATAAGGGGGAATTGGACAACCCCCTGGGCCCCCTTTAATAAGGGGGATTGGGGTTGGGGAAGAAGTATTAAGTTAAGGAGAGTTTTTATGAAAGGTAAGCGAGGTTTGTATTTATTATTATCTGGAGTAGGTGCGATAGCTTTTGCATTTTTATTACATGCGGGGGTTACGAGCATCGGGCTTAATGTAATAAGGAATAAGGTGGATGTTTATATTGAAGAAGAGGGGAAAAACCCGTATTTATTTAGCGAAAATCTTAGAGAGATACAGAAAAAGTTGAATAAAGTGCTATCCTTTAACCTTACTAATTATACGCCTATTGCGGAGAATGGGTTCTGGAACAAGGAGACAGAAGAGGCTTTAGAAAAATTCAGGGAGATGTACTATAAGAAGTACAACCTTCAAAGGTATTATGCTTTTAGTGCAGGGAACGAAGAAGGGATGAAGCTTTCTACTGCCTCGGAGCTTCTTGACAGGGAGCTTCCCAATCCTGTTAATTTTGTTAAGCAATATCAGGAGACATTAAGGCTTAAGAATGGTGATCCTGCGACATACTACGGGAAATCCTGTCAGGATGAGCTAAAGAGAATTGAAAGGGGAATGGCTGGGGATTATGTTGATCCTGTGACTGGAGAGCTTTCAAGGTTAGTACCGCTTTACCAGACCCCCGGCGGGAATGAACATACCTTGCCAATTCAGATTATGGCAAGGTATGGTTCTCAGAATCCCGGTAATATGGGGATAGGGGTAGGGTGGTTTTTAACAGAGCAGTCAAGCCTTTGGTTTAGCTATCAGAAGAATGAGATAATTATACAGGATGGGAGCGGGATTTACCAGAAGTTTCACTATGATTACAATAAGAAGGAGCTTTACAGGGACGAAGAAAATACTGATGGGGGATATTTTAAGAGTGCAATTGTTGAAGGCGGAGAGTTCGGGATACCCGGAAGCAGAATTATTGTGGAAACAGAAACGGGGGACAGGCTTGTTTATGAGATGCTTGAGGATAGCGGTCAGGCTACGGTTTCTAAGGTATTGAAGTCTATTGATGATACAAAGAATGATATATATGGCTATGAGGTTAAGACAGATTTAACTCTGGATATAACGACGAATATCTCAACAAATTATGCTACTCTGGAGATTGTTACAAACTATAAAACCAATGAGCACGGGGCAAAATTCACAGAGGGTGTTTATAAAAAAGAACATTTTGATCTTAATAGTACTGATAAAGAGGTGCTTGATAGAGGCAGACTAAGGGTTGATAAGGGTAGCTTTAAGAACCTTGTAAAAAGCACACTTTCTGATGATACCCAGAATGGATGGAGCGTTAATTTTGTTGAGGCACCAAGAGAGCAATTTTATAAGAGGGTAGAGGGAAGTTTTCATTCAGACTCTGTTATGAGGGCTTTAATAGAAGCTTCGCAGATTGGGCCAGTCCTTCTAAAAGTAGTGAATGGCGGATTTGATATTTATATTTACTACCCTGCAAAAGTATATTCATTGAGAAGAGGGGGCTTGAAGAACTCCACTGTTTATGCGGGCTATATATTAAAGGAAAAGGTTAACAGGTTTAACGCAAAAAAGGTTTATAGTTATAATTCAAAAAATCTTCTTGATAAGGTTGAAAGCTATGCCCCCGGCGGATTAAACATCCTCGATGAGGTTACATATTATTATACAGAGCTTGCGACCGGAAGGTCACAGCTGGATAGAATTATTGTAAAGGATGTTACGAATGTTGTGATTGAGTTTGGTCAATCGGAAGAAGGAAGGAGGCTTGATAAGATAAGCCTTTATTATAATAAAATGGGTAGCTTTGACTATAACTTTAGCTATTCATTGCATAATCTTCTTGATGAAAACTCTCCGGAAATGAAGAAGATGATAGATGATCTTAATACTGCTAAAAAAGATCTTGAAAAGGCAAAAAAGGATATTAAAGAAGGTCTAGATAAGCTTAAAAAAGCGAAGAGCGAAACGGCAGGTAAGGAGATAGAAATAGATAGCAATATAGATGGGTGGTTACCTGGGACCAAAAAGAAAAAGAAGGTAGAGTATTCTGGTGATTATTTTGATACTATGATTCAATACCTTGAGGGGATGATACCGGAGGTAGAGAGTAATTATACGATTGTGACCAATCAGATAGCTAAATACTATGCAGGGGAGTTTTTCCCGAGGGTTGCGTTGCTTAAGAATGTGGATGAGGGCGGGGTTGGATGGAGGAGCTATCTTTACAGCAAGATTGATACAAATCTTGTAAACATTACAAATCTTGAAGGGATGTATAAGGTTGAAACTGTATATACCATTTCCGGGAAGGCTTTATTTGAATATTCTTTCGGGCATACCGTTTATAAGAATTTTAATGGAAAGGAATATAATTTCTATTATGATGGATGGAATACGAACTATTCCGAAAGATTTGTTAACAGGATTGTTTATCCCGGCGGGGAAGAGATTGGTATTGGCTATGATAAGCGGGGGAACATACTTACTGTTACGAATGAATTAAAGAATGTATATAAATATGAGTATGATGATGCGGGGAATTTTAAGAGGAAGGTTATGCCCGGTAACAGGGAGTGGGTTTATGAGTATGATAATCCTGCGGCAAGGAGCAGGGGAAAACCAACAAGGATTCTACAGCCGGATGGTAGCGAATTTATTATGGAGTATGATGAGTATGGAGAATTGACAAAGCAGGTTATAACAAACCGTGCTACAGGGGAAGGAAAGGTACTTACTACCATAGAATATGTATATGGTGGAGCGGGGTATCAAAAGAAGGTAACCGACCAGGTGGGGAATGTTACCACATATTATTTTGATGATAAGCATGCCCTCTCAGGTGTTAGCCTGCCGGATGGTGGATATGTTCAATATGTCAATGATTCTTATGGAAGAAAGGTGAAGGAGATAAACTTTAATAAGCGGGGTGACGGGGGAGTAAGTGGTGCGGGGCAGGAGAATGGAGTAACCTCAGAGGTTATAACCTCAGAGGTTGTAACCTCAGAGGTTATAACCTCTTTTTATGAGTATGATGCGAAGGGGAATGTGGTGGCGAAGGGGATTAAGGACTACAACAGGATGGAAGAGCAGTATGATATTCTGGGCAGGAAGCTTTCCACCAGAGACCCCATGGGGAATGTTACAAAGTATAGATACGATGCCCTGCACAGGCTTGTAGGTATGGATTTTCCGAATGGGGCTACGGTAGCCTATGAATATGATGGAGAAGGGAATAAGGTTAAAGAGGATTATGGCGAGAAAAAGGTTTTTTATGAATATGATGAGAGGAACAGGCTTAAGAGGAAGATTCTTTCACAGAGCGGTGGTTATAACCACAGTGGTTATAACCACAGTTATGAGTATGGGTATGGTTATGACATTGGGGGGAATTTAATACTTCAGTATTCAAAGGGCAGGGGATTTTTGCCAGGGGTTATAACCCCTGGGGTTATAACCCCTGGGGTTATAACCCCTTTACCGGAAGGGTATAATGATTTTGTTGTAAGCAATACATATACATATGATGAGCTTAGCATAGTTACTTCAGAGAAGGATAATATTAACGGGATTGAAAAAATCTATAATTTTGATAAGATGGGGAGAATAAATGAAGAGATTCTGAGGAAGGGAAATTCGGAATATAGAAAGAGGTATAGTTATGATATCCTGAACAGGCAGACGGCTGTATTTATGAGCAAGGATAACAATGGCTTTATAATGGAGGTATCGAATAAATATATTGATATAAGCAATGCAACTATAAAGATTGATACATATTCAAATATAAGCATAACATATAAGGACTGGAGGGGGCAGGCTACAAATCTTATTTATGAGGTATTTTCGCCTGTATCGGGCTCAAACGAGGTGTATTCGCATTATTACTTTTATGATTCATCAGGGAATAAGGTTAAGGAGATATTTACTGATGGGAGTATTAAGGAATGGTTTTACACCAATGGTAATTTTCTTATAAAAGAAAGCCAGAGGAGAAGGGAAGGCGAAAAGGCTGTTTATAAAACCTATGAATATGATCTTGCGGGGCATGTTATTGAAGAGAAGGATTTTAGAGGGTCTGTATGGAAGAGAAGCTATGATTCTATGGGATATCTGGAGAGTGAGACAGACCCATTAGGGAAGACCACATCTTATCAGAGGGATATATTCGGGAATCCTGTTTATGTTGAAATGGGCGGGAAGGTTAAGAGGATAAAATATAACCTGCTTAATAAGCCGGTGGAGATTCTCTATCCCGATGGGGTTAATCCCGGCGGGGATAAAGAGCTTATGTTTTATGATGCCCTGGGGAATCTTGCGCTTAAGTATGTGGAGGGGAATGAGACGGTTGCTTTTAGCGGAATATATGATGGCGGGGGAAGGATTGTTTATGAAAGAAGGCCATCCGGGGCGGAGATTTTCTATTACTATGATGCTGCGGGGAATATTGTTTTAAAGAAGGCAAGGGATGGTGAAAAAGAAAGGGTATTTAAATATGAATATGATGGTTGCGGAAGGATATTGAAGGAAGAGAATAGCGGAGTCGGGGAAATTACATACAGCTACGCGCTTTCGAATGGATTATTAATTACAGAAAAGAGAATGGGCGGGATGAAAGAGGTATATTTTACAGATCAGCTTAACAGAACGATAAAAAAGGTTGTTGTTGATAATCATCCTGCCTTTAAGGTGAAATCTAAGTTTTCATTCTTTGATGGGAACGGGATTATTTCTGGAAGCGTGTTTAACAGAGCAGGGTTGGTGGAGGCCGAGATACTGCCCGGCGATAGGATTAAGTACTATGCATATAATGGAGAGGGGAAGGTTATTATTGAAACCAATGAGGCGGGTGAGGTTAAGCAGTACTTTTATGACGAAGGCGGGGCGCTTACCAATCTTGTTGATTTTGATGGGAATGTTTATTCCTATGTAAATGATAGTATGGGCAGGGTTGTTGAGACGATTAATCCTGATGGTGGAAGGATTAAGCTTTATTATGACGATTTTGGGAATGTGGCTAAAAGGGAGCTTCCTGATGGTAGCTCTTATGCGTATGAGTACGACTCAAGAGGCAGGAAGATAAAAGAGGTTAATCCTTATGGAGGGGAAACATTATATGAATATACCCCCTTTGGTGAGATAAAAAAGATTAGAGGACCCAATGGCAAATCTATAGAGTATCAATATGATTCTAGAGGGGTTCTTCTTAATATAGTTAATGCTGGAAATAATGGAGAAAACTTTGTAACGAGTTTTTATATAAATGGTTTTCTTGAGACAAACAAGATTATCTATCCCGATAAGAGCGTGGAAGAGAGAAGGTATGATGATGCCGGCAGGGTTGTAATGTCGATAACGGAAAATTCTACAAACAGGTATTTTTATAACGAAGAAGGGTATCTTGCACGCAGGGTATTCCCGAATGGAAGGATTCAGGTTAATAGTTATTATGCCTGTGGATTGATTTCGAATCAGTGTGTGGTTACGAACGGGGGGGATGGGGAGAATGTTGTTTATGAATATGGGCTGGGGCTTGGATATGGAAAGGCGGACAGGGTTATTAACCCGGGGATTATTAACCCGGGGGTTATTAACCCCGGGATTATTACTACAAGGTATTATGATGCCCTGGGCAGGGTTACAAATTCGGTTAAGTCAGCAGGTGGCAGGTCGATAAGTTCGATAGCATTGTATGACAGGATTAAGGTTGGGCCGTTGTTTTATCGTGTTGTGAAGAGATTTGAGGTAGCGGGAGAGGGGGATTATAAGGGGGAGAAGGAGATTATTGATTTTCGGGGGAATGTTGTAAAGAGATACAGGATAGGGAAGGATGGGGAAGAGCTTCTGGTGAACAGGATATATGATACAGCGGGATTGTTGAGTAGAGAGGAAAACTATCTTGATAAGACAAGATGTAGTATAACCACATATGAATATTTAAATGGACAGGTGGTAAAGAAGGTAGATCCCATGGGGCTTATTACGAAGTACAGCTATAATGAGGCAGGACAGCTTATAAAGAAGATAGAGGGTGAAAGGCTTATTACCCTTTATGAGTATCATCCATCAGGAATGCTTAAGAAAGAAACGGTTGCCAATACGGGGATGGAGATATTTAAACAGGTTCAGAAAAGATATGACTTTAGAGGGAATGTTATAGAAGAGGAGGATTTTCTTTCAAAGTTAAAGAAGAGTGCAAAGTATAATTATATGGGCTCAAAGATTCTTGAGATTGTTGAACATAATGGTAAAGAGGCTGTAAAGAGCTGGGTTTATGATAATGAAGGGAATTTAATCAGCTCCATAAATGAATTGGGCGGGGTTGTTGAGTATGAATATGATTTATTGGGAAGAAAGATAAGAGAGGAGAGTAAGATTTTATCCTCTGAGTTTGGCGGGAGAAGGGTTGAATTTAGCTATAATGATATGGGAAGGCTTGTTGAAAAGGTGGAAATTGCAAGGACGCTTGAGGATGGTAAGGTTATTACCAGAAGAGTATCCACCCGATATGGATATGATGAGTGGGGGAATACAACCAATATTATTTATGCGGATGGCAGCAGTGAGAGTGCTTCTTATGATAAATTTTTAAGAAAGATTTCTGAGACGGATAGATTCGGGTTTAAGACTGAATATACCTATAATGAATGGGGAGAGGTTGTAAGCAGTAGAGTTGAAAATGTGGGAGGGGTTCTTGTAGTTTCTAATAAGTATGATTTAGCGGGCAATGTTGTATATAAAGAGGAATATCCGGAATCGGAAGAGGGAAGGATTAGAAAGACGATTTATGAGTACGACAACGGTGGGCATGTTATAAAGGAAAGATATGAATTTCCATCCGAAGGCTATGGAATTGAGAGAAGCTATAAATATGATGAGTATGGCAGGGTTTTAAGTAAAGGCGATTTTTATGGGGCGAATGAGTATTATAGCTATGACGAAATTGGAAGGGTTGTTTTGGTTAAAGATAGAGAAGGAAATAAAAAGGAGTTTGAGTATAGCTATGATGATAAGGGGAACTACATAGAAGTAGAAAGGGCAATATGTAACGGAGAAACAATAGAAAGCAAAAAGATAAGCGATGGGTTCGGGAATTTAATTACACTGGTTGACCCATTAAACAATAAGGAGTTTTATGGATATAACCCGGCAGGTAATCCGGTGTATGTAGTGGATAAAAGGGGCAATACGAATTATTTTAAATATGATGAGATGGGAAGGAAGATTGTTAGTATAGATGCCCATGGATATTCTGAAACAAATGTTTATGATGGGTCTGGAAATAATGTAAGGTATATTGATAAAGAGGGTAGGAGTTTTTATAAAGAATACGATTGGGCAGGTAGAATTGTACACACTAAAGACGCTCTGGGAAATGAAGCGAGGTATAGTTATACGATAGCAAATAGTACTGACCCCAATTCCACACGGATTAACACGGATTTGACGGATTTGCACGGATCAGGGAGTGGGTTGGCCTGCGGCGGGTATGAGAAGGAAGAATTTACCGATGCGGAGAATAATAAAATCACGACATACCGATACGGAAAGATGACTCTTGCGGTAAAGGATGCTTTAGGCAATGTTACCCGTTATCAGTACAACGCTTTCGGGCAATTAATAGCCACAATCGACCCGAAGGGGAATAAGACAACTATTGCATACGACTTAAGAGGCAATAAGATAAAGGAGACTACGGCGTTAGGGTTTAGCACGGAGTATCAATACGATAACAACGGAAATTTAATATACGAAAAGAATGGTGAGGGCTGGATTAGAACGACATACAACAAGAACAACCAGCCTGTTAAGAAGGAATATTCAGACGGGAATTCAAAAATCTTTACATACGATAGTTTAGGGCGATTGATACGGGCGAAGGATAATTTTAGTGATTATTCTTATACATACGATAAGGCGGGGAATCTTATACAGAGGTATGATAATATCAATAAAGAAGCGA
>Ga0078972_1008485_pt1 | contig 21436 bp, 13 predicted proteins | sample YelNatPaOPGAMG01_FD_67568 | JGI IMG/M metagenome (GOLD analysis project Ga0078972, IMG submission 67568) | Hot spring thermophilic microbial communities from Obsidian Pool, Yellowstone National Park, USA - OP-RAMG-01 (SPADES assembly) (version 2) | ecosystem: Environmental > Aquatic > Thermal...
GTCAGGGGCTTCGGAATCTTTGTCCTCAATAAGATCGCCAAGCATATTATCGTCTTCAATACTCAAAGGTGTTTCAAGAGAAACAGGTCTTTGTGCAATTTGGAATATATGTTGAACTCTTTCAACTGTTATGCCCATTTCCTGGGCTATTTCCTCAAAAGTCGGTTCTCTGCCTGTTCGTTGAATTAGTCTTTTAGTAGCAGCGGTAGCTTTATTAATAGCTTCTATCATATGGACTGGAATACGTATTGTCCTACCTTGGTCAGCTATAGCCCTTGTTACAGCTTGTCGGATCCACCACGTAGCATAAGTGCTGAATTTATATCCTTTTCGGTAGTCAAACTTATCAACTGCCCTCATCAAGCCTATATTTCCTTCTTGAACAAGGTCTAAGAATGATAAGCCTCTACCAATGTATCGTTTAGAAATATTGACTACTAATCTCAGATTTGCCTCTACCATGCGCATTTTTGCTTGATGGGCTTGCTCTTCTTCTCTATCAATATTTTCCACAAGGACACGGAGTCTTTCTATTGGCATGCCGACTTTATTTTCTATCGCATTAATCTTTTGGATAATATCATTACATGAATTACTGATTTGATCTTTCATAGTGACATCATTATCAGTAACACTGCAAGAAATTTTATCAAACTCACTGAAAGTGATTGCATCATTGAGCTTTTCTTTGAGGGATCTTGCCTCATTAAAAAGAGTTTTAATAGCACATACCACTTTCCAAATGTCATCTTGGGACATACGTATCTTGTTAATAGCCTTTAATATTTCTTGCTTTTTTAGCTGAATGTTATCCAAAGAGGAAGGCTTTATAAAAATGGGTTCTTTGGCGATCTCATACCTTAGATTTTCTTGGCAATTTCGCATATCTAATTCCGCTTGTTTGAGAAATTCAATTGTTTTCTCTAATGCGGATAATTTGCTTGATCGCCGAATAATTGATAAAACCTCATCATCGGAATAATGTTCATGTGCCAATCTTCCCAGAGCTTTTTCAAGAGCTTTACTACATATCTTTCTAATTTCAGCTATTGCAAAAGGTATTTCTAATATTGTCTCTTTGATAATTTCCTGAGAGTCCTCTATTTGCTTAGATAGATCAACTTCCTCTTCCCTTGTTAATAGTGAAACCTTGCCCATCTCTCGCAGGTATTGCATAGCTGAATCTCCGAAACTAGAGCCTCTTTCGGAGCAAGAATCAACGTCATAATCACTATCGCTATCATCTGGCAGGATTTCTTCTATTTCTGTATCGTCTATTTCCTCTGTATCAATACCTACTTCCTCATCATCTAATACTGTATAAAGATCGGGTATATCTTCTGCAGGAGAGCTTTCATCTATTAGTTCAGAGTCTGAATCTTTTTCTAATTCTGAATCAAATAATTTTCTAAGTGAATCTTTATCTGATATAATAGGTTTGCCTTTTTTTGACTGACGTAGCTCAAGATTAGATTTTTCAAGGAAAGCAAATACTTGATCTATTTCCTGAGGCGAGGGAATTCTATCTGGAAATGCGGACACAATATCCTGAAAAGTTAAGAACCCCTTTGCTCTAGCCGCTTTAATAATTTTCGTATCAATTTGATTTTCAAGCCTTTTCAATGTCCCACCTCTCTAGGTTAGGATTCCACATAATCAAGACTCTTATAAGCGACTTACAAAGTCTTGTAATATTATAACTCTTTTATTTCATAAAGTCAACTCTAATTTTCTAGTTTTTGTATAATTTATAGACATAGATAACACTTCGGCTAAGCAAGTCTTGATATGCGATTTATATCTCTTTTAGTAATCCATTGATAAACCTGACGTCGATCCTTGCAAGATCAATGACCGACTCAACAGGAAATCCGCCATATTCGCTATGAAAACTTATAGGTCCGTTAAATCCGATAGCTTTTAGTGTTTTCAAAGTAGTTTTCCAGTCAACAAATCCTTCTCCCATCCTAACAACTCGTCCTCCACTATCACCTGGGCGACGCATAAGGTCTTTAAATGCTATTACGGATAAATATTCTTTAACAATATCCAAAGCCATATCTATAGGTTCACCGACAATAGAAAGATGTCCAGTGTCAGAGAAAACACCGACATATTTTGGGTCAAATCCCTTTACAAGATTCATAACTGAACATGAATTTAGTCCCATAGAATGACCTGAATGGTTGTGTATGCAAGTCTTAGGTCCATATTTTTCTGATAGTTTAGCTAAACCTTCTAAATCCTTTCTGATTTTATCAACCGTGTTCCAATAGCCATTACTTGCTGACCAATGCCAATATCCGAGTTTTATATTTGCAACTCCTGCCTCACCACAACCAGCATACATCCTTTCTGCATAAGGGATATTTGCATTGACAAAATCTCCGGGAGTTGTTACCAAAGGGATACATAAGCCCTCATCAGCAAATTTTTTGGCAACTTTTGGCAAGTCCTTATCAACATTATCAGGATTTACAGGATAGCCAGGTCTAACACACAGATCAGCCCCCTCTACTCCAACAGATTTGAGCGCCTTTATTATGTCGGGAATATCCAGTCCTTCAAGATGCTTTGTGAACATTATGAACTTCATTGTTTGTGTTCCTCCTTGTATTTATGATTTGTTAGTTCAAGGAATTGTATTATCTATATTATCATAGTTATAAGGTAAAGATCAAACGTAAAATCTGTATTTCTGTATTATTCTGTTTGCTTGACATTACAAAATCTAAGTAGTAGAATAGCGAATGTCAGTTAAAAGTTAAAAGTTAAAGGTTGAAGGTTAAATTAATTCATAGATACAATATGCAATATGAAAAGTAAAATTACTTGGCGAGCTATAATTATCGCTACTTTGCTGATATTTCCAAATAACTATTGGATAATGCAAGTTGAAGGTGTATGGAATACAGGACACTCAACATGTCTCTCGTTAATGTGGCATGTTGTCATAAATCTCCTTGTGTTAATTCTCATAAATGTATTCATAATTAAAAAGCTACTGCCAAAATATGCCCTAAACGAAGGAGAATTGATCGTCATCTATGCGATGCTAACATTAGGGGCAAGCATAAGCGGACGAGACATGCTTCAAATACTAACACCAGTTATGGCATGGGCATTTTGGTTCGCTACACCTGAAAATGAATGGGCAGACCTTTTTCAGCAATATTTGCCAAGATGGCTAACTGTTAGTAACAACCGTGCATTGAGCGATTTTTTCGCAGGAAAGTCATCATTTTATATCCATGAAAATCTAATGGCATGGCTTACACCTATACTATGGTGGTCACTTTTTATCGTAGTGCTTGGATTTGTGATGATCTGCCTAAACGTCATTATAAGAAGACAGTGGACGAGAAACGAAAGACTGAGCTATCCTATAATTCAACTTCCTATGGCAATTGTGGAAGATGGCGGAACTGTTGCATTTTTCAAAAATAAGTTACTATTAATCGGCTTTGCTGGTGCTTCTGGACTGAACATACTTAATGGATTGCACTTTCTTTTTCCTGTTGTTCCACATATACCTGTATCCTACCTTGATTATGATCTCGGAAAATATTTCACCTCAAAGCCTTGGAACGCCATAGGTTCACTGAGACTCCCTTTGTATCCATTTGCAATAGGTCTTGGATTTTTCCTTCCATTAGATTTATCCTTTTCTATATGGTTTTTTTATCTTTTCCGAAAAGCTCAACAGGTCATTGGGTCTGCGTTTGGATTTCACGCGCTACCAGGATTTCCATATCTAAATCAACAGTCATCAGGTGCATGGATCGGGCTTTTCTTTGTCGCTGTTTGGTTAAGCAGAGATCATCTTAAACATGTTATAAGACAAATATTCAAAAGCAAACAAGACTGGTCTGATGAGCCAATGAGTTATAGGACAGCGTTATTTGGCATAATAGCGGGGATGGCATTTCTTACAATCTTTTGTTACAGGGCAGGTATGTCGTTAAAAATTATCTTGCCCTTCTTTGTGATCTTTTTTGTGCTTTCTATTGCTATAACACGTATGCGTGCTGAACTTGGTCCTCCGACACATGAGCTTGTCAATATGAACTCGGGCAATATATTGGTAGATATTCTCGGCACAAGGAGAGTTGGAGCAAATAATCTAAGCATTTTTCCATTGTTCTGGTTTTTCTCTGGCAGGGGATATAGAAGCCACCTTATGCCTCATCAGCTTGAAAGCTTCAAAATGGCAGAACGGGCAAACATAGACAGTCGCAGGCTTATCTATGGCATGATCATAGCGATGGCATTTGGATCAATATCAGCATTTTGGGCTTTACTACATCTCTCATATAAATGGGGTATGTCTAATATCCCTATTGGGCATGATTCAGGCGTTTTCAATATGTTACAAGGTCGTCTTACAAATCCTACTGGCACTGATATTCCTGCGGTGATATTCATGGGTGTCGGTCTTATTTTCACATTCTTTTTAATGCTTATGAGAACTATGTTTTTATGGTGGCAGTTACATCCTGCTGGTTATGCACTTTCTATGAATTTTGGCATAGATTATATATGGTCTTGCCTTGTGTTCAGTTCTATAATAAAATGGATTGTGCTAAAATATGGTGGTCTTGGATTACATCGCAAGGCTACTATGTTCTTTTTTGGCGTTATACTTGGCGAGTATTGCACAGGCGGTTTCTGGAGTCTGATGAGCGTCATACTCCAACAAAGAACCTACGATTTTTATCACGCCTGAAAATACCAAAGGAGTTTTTTATTATGATATTCATACATGATCTAAATTCAATATTATTTGGCTCTACATTGACAGGTCGGACAGTGCTTAATGCTGTGCCATTTACGCAGGTCAAACTCACAGATAACTTTTGGGCGCCTCGTATTGAAATAAACCGAACTGTCACGCTTCCACAATGTTTTCATCAATGCGAGATCACCAATCGCATCCGCAACTTTGAAATTGCAGGAGGATTAAAAGAAGGCAAGTTTGACGGCATATACTTCAACGACTCTGACGTATATAAAGTCGTTGAGGGGGCTTCATATAGCCTTTGGGTTCATCACGATCCTGAATTGGACAAATATCTTGACGACTTGATCGCTAAATTTGCATTAGCACAGCAGAAAGATGGCTATCTCAATACATATTTTACACTTGTTGAGCCAGATAAAAGATGGACTAACCTTCCTGTTATGCACGAGCTTTATTGTGCAGGACATCTATTTGAATCTGCGGTTGCACATTACCAAGCGACAGGCAAGAGAAATCTTTTGGATATTGCGATCAAATTCGCCGATTATATTGATAGCGTATTTGGAGAAGATCGGCTTATCGGAGTGGCAGGTCACGAAGAGATAGAGCTTGCACTTGTCAAGCTTTTTGAAGTCACAGGTGAAGAAAGATACCTAAATTTAGCGAAATTCTTTATTGATAAAAAAGGTCTAACAGGCACAGAATACAATCAAGATCACCTTCCAGTCCGTCAACAGAGCGAAATTGTAGGTCATGCGGTTAGGGCGATGTATTTATACGCTGGCGTTGCTGATGTAGCAAAATATACAAATGATCCTGAATTGATCGCAACTATGGATCGTATATGGGCAGATGTAACACAAAGAAAGATGTATATAACAGGTGGAATAGGTCCTTCCGCAAGCAACGAGGGTTTCACTGTTCCCTACGATCTGCCAAACGAGTCCGCTTACGCTGAAACCTGCGCCGCTATTGGTATGGCACTTTGGAATTATCGGCTTCTTCTATTGCACGGGCAGTCAAAATATGCTGATATACTTGAAAAAGTGCTTTATAATGGCTCTATATCGGGTGTCTCGTTAGATGGCTCAAAATTCTTTTATGTCAATCCGTTGACAAGTAGAGGCAATCATCATCGTCAACCCTGGTATGGATGCGCCTGCTGTCCGACCAATGTTGTTCGTTTTATCCCACAGATACCGGGTTATATATACGCTACATCAAGCGATGGTATATGGGTTAATCTGTATATTAGTTCACAAACTAATGTAAAAATAGGCGATGTTGACGTCCAATTCTCCCAAGAAACTGATTATCCTTGGTCTGGCTTAGTAAAGATGAACGTCAAACCCTCTAAAAATGCAGTTTTCAACGTCAATATGAGATTGCCTGATTGGTGCAAATCCGCAAAAGTAAGCGTCAACGGTCAATCAATTGACAAAAAACCTAATGACAACGGCTATATTACGATAAATCGCGAGTGGCGAGAGGGCGACAATGTGTCAATAGATATGGAGATGCCTATACAAAGAATATGTGCAAACCCAAAGGTCAGTGCAGATGTCGGCAGGGTCGCTTTACAACGAGGACCAGTGATCTATTGTCTTGAAGCAGAAGATAACGAAGGATCGGTTCTTGATATTGCTCTGCCTCGCGATGCCAATCTTTCCGCAAGTTTTAAGCCTGATCTGTTAAACGGAGTTGTCATCATTCAAGGAAAGGGATCGCGTAAAGCTAAAATGGAATGGGAAAATAAACTCTATCAAATCGTTTCTGACGATTTAGAAACTAATATAACCGCTATACCATATTACGCATGGGATAATAGGTCAGCGGGAGAGATGGTCGTTTGGTTGCCAGAAGTCACTTCTCTGGCAGAGAATAAACAGGAGTAAGATTATGAAAAAATATCGTGTAGCGATTGTTGGTCTTGGTAGAATGGCAAGCACTATTGACGATGAGGTCAAGGATTCTCTTTCTGATTGGATTCCTTATTCTATCGCATCCGCATGTCAGAAGATAGAATCAGTTGAGCTTGTTGCGGGAGCGGACATATTGCCAGAAAAGCGAGAAGCCTTCAAGCAACGTTGGGGCGTTAAGGCGCTTTATGAAGATTATCTTGAAATGATTGAAAAAGAGAAACCTGACTTAGTCGCAATCTGCACGAAAGGTGATCTCCACGCAGAGATGGGAATAAAGGTCGCATCCTCAGGTGTGCCGATGATATATCTTGAAAAGGCAATCGCTTGCTCTATGAAAGAGGCAGATATGCTATTAGAGGCTTGCAGGAAAAATAAGACCTTGTTAAATACTGGTGTTTTACGTAGATTCAATCGCCAATACAGAAAAGCCCGTCAGCTTATAGAAAACGGAGAGATCGGACAGGTTCGTGCAATAGCTCATTACGGGGCGACCAATCTTTTACACGGACATATACATTCCGTTGATACGATAATGTATCTGTTAGGCGATCCGATTGCCAAAAGTGTTTGGGGCGAGCTTTTGCCGAGAAGCACTAAGATTGAAAACAATAGATTAGATTATGATCCATCAGCAATCTATCAAATAGAATTTGATGGCGGGATTGAAGCATGGACGATCAATGCGGGAAACTGGGATTTTGAGATATGGGGGACTAATGGCTCTATAAAATCCACTGATAACGGCACTGGATGGGTCATACGTAAGCCAAGTTCTCAAAAAAGAGGCATGACAACTGAAATCCCATTCCCTGAAGTTGAAGGACCGAGTGCGACGGTTTATTGTCTATTGGATTTGATCAACGCTTACGAGGAGGGACGTCAACCTATCGGCAATATTGAGGTCACACATCGCGCCACTGAGATATGCCTTGCAATCGCAGAAAGCCATATACAAGGGAAACGAGTTAATCTACCGATAAGCAATCGTGATCTATATATTCTACATGTGTAGTGATCAGCGATTTTTAGCTCCTTAGGAGCGGAATATTTATAGAAAAAGCATAATTATTAGCTCCAAAGGAGCAAAATCTGCGAATATTACATTTGCTTATTCTTTCCACCAACGTTTTGCTTCTTTGGCGATCTCTTCTTCAATTGGAACGATCAGCGTTTGCCTGCATCGTCTTCCACCGGGAGCAGATCGCATAGGACCTCCCCACCAATGCGGGCTTAATCGCTTGCTAATATCAACAGTAGCGGTAATTATTCGCACAGAATCATCTTTTTCATAATCAACTATTGATGATGGAACATATATTGTCGCTTCTGGTTGTTCTTCGCCTGCTCGGTTACCGCCAGAATCCCATATTCCTGCGTGACAATTAAGGCTACTGACAGCTATCCATACTCCGTTATCGGAAGCCCTTGCTGGCATAAGGCTTATATAATAACCTGCATTCGGGAAAAGTATCAACTCTGCTCCCTTATAAGCTAATAGTCTGGTAGTCTCTGGAAACCAACTATCATAGCATATAATAATGCCAATTTTTCCAATATCTGTTTCAAATACTGGATAACCTATTCCGGGAGTTGCCCCTTCATCTTCTTCTGGATCATAAAGTTGATTTTTGCTATATACGCCTATTAAATTGCCTTTGCGGTCAAATAATGGGGCAGAATTTAAGACAATATCGCCGCGTTTTTCGTAAAACGATCCGCAGACAAGCATATTCCACTGACGTGCTTTTTTTGAAATAAAAGTCCCAGTTTCTCCGTCTATCGGTTCTGCATCTTTAACGGCTTTGCCATTGAACATCTCAGGAAGTAATGCGACATCAACGTTATGTTTGCCCGCATAATCAAGCCATTCTGACCAGTGCGAAATATCGCCAGTTCCCCAACTGACTGCGATTTTGACATAGCGAGGCACTATTGGCTCACATTCTTGGATTGACACATAATCCCAATAGATTTTGCCATGAGGGCTAAACCGAAAATAAATCCGGACTTCTGAGTTTTCAACATTATCAGGCGTATCAAAACAGTTTTCGCCGATTATCCATTCTCCATCTTTTTTATATTCAAATATACCGTCATTGAATCTGCCGAAAATACCATGGACAGCATTTCGGTTAAGATCGTCAATGCCTTCCATTTTCAATCTGACCTGCATACGATAGGTCTTGTTTGATTCAAGTTGAACAGCATTGCGAACATATCCAAAGCATTCTTGCCTTCCGTTGCCTTCTGCCATCAATAAAGGCTTTTCCGATCCGAATTTGACCGTCTTGAATGTTGGAGCAAGCACTGGATTAGGACAGACGACTTGCCAGCCATCGGGCATTTCACCGATGTTACCTTTGCTAAAATCGCCGTTTTCAATGAGATTTTTGCTTTTCAATAATTCCAAGCCTCCTCGGTCAGGTAGCCTTTATATACGATCCTCGCATCGCCTTCAAGATAGACATCTGTTGCACCATTAGGTTGGCTTGTGAAATATATCTTTAATTTGAAACCGCCCCAAGTGTGCATAGTCACTGGCGATTCCGCCATATTCAAAGCAGATGCCACTATTGCAGACGCTATACTGCCTGTTCCACATGCAAGCGTCTCGTCTTCTACGCCTCGCTCATAAGTCCTTATATCTATATTGTTTTTATCCCTGACTTTGATAAAATTGACATTCGTGCCTTTTGGTGAGAAATCCTTATGATAGCGTGTTTCTCTGCCTAATTTTACTACGTCAACATTTTCAAGATCGTCAACTACGAATATCGCATGAGGCACTCCGCTATTTGCAAAAGATATTGTAAATGTGCCATCGCTTAGTTTTATCGGAAAATTAAGCCTCATATCAACGGTATCGCCCATTTTTATTTTGACATCTTTACCTATTATTTCCGCAGTATATATTCCTGCTTTTGTCTCAAAGGTCATCTTTTCAGACTTGACGATGCCTTCACTATAAGCGAATTTAGCGATACATCTGGCGCCATTACCGCATGTCTCGGCTTCTCCGCCATCGGAGTTGAAATATCGCATCTTAAAATCAGCGACATTTGAATTCTCAACTAACAAAACCCCATCTGCACCTACGGATATTCGGCGAGCGCATATTTTTTCTATAAATTTGGATAAATCGCTTGGGACAATCCCCTTACGATTATCAATGACAACGAAATCATTCCCCGCTCCGCTCAGTTTTGAAAAAGCTATCTGTTCCATATCGTTCCTTTTTATAAGTATTTGACAATTATAGAGTTTAACCGAATTAATTGGTAAAATTAATCCGGTTATTATTTACAGCTAACGATTATACTATATGATCGTCAATTAAAAATCAAGGATTTTTTCAGCTTCTTCTTTGTCTGCGTCCATAATATATTTAATACCAGAGACATCAGATGCTTCACGGGTCAAGGCAAATATATCATCTCTTGATATATGCTCCAATGAAAACTTCCTTACGCCTGCCATAAATTGCTTTAAACCTGTTCCAATACGGTCATAATAGGTGTACATCCCTATTGCTCCTGGGGGAAGTTTCTTGAACTCGTCATTGCCAAGTTTTTCTTTCAAATCTATGCTACCGACAAATATTTGATCTATTGTCTCACCATATTTGCTAACATCTGTTGGAAGCGACTTTCCTGATAATGCCATTTGACCGATAGTGTTTGCGACCATAGCTGCTGTCATTGTTGATCTACCTAAACATATAGCCTTTATATAAGGAGCTCCCAATGCAAGAGCCTTAAAGATATGATCTTCAAGAGATAATCCACCAGCCATAGCACATGAAGGGATAAATTTTCCTTTTTCATCAAGTTTTTTCAGATATTGATAGAATAAGCTTTCAAGCTCTACCGTAGGTATTCCCCACTCGTTCATCATACGCCACGGGCTCATACCTGTTCCACCGCTTGCTCCATCAACCGTCAACAGATCAAGTTTCGCATTTGATGCGACTTTAACTGCGAGTGCGAGGTCTCTTGGACGATATGCCCCTGTCTTAAGCGTGACATATTTTGCGCCGAGTTTTCTAAGCCTTTCTACTTCCTTATAAAATCCTTCTTCAGTAACCATACCTAACCTTGAATGTCTTTCAAACTCCTTGAATCCGCCATTTTTGAAGTCCTCTATGACATAAGGATCATCTGGGTCTGGATGAACGACATAACCTCTATCTTTCAGTTGTTTTGCACGCTCTAATGAAGGTAGTTTAACTTCTCCGCCTATATCTTTTGCTCCTTGTCCCCACTTAAGCTCTATAATCTCTACGCCTAATTTATCTATGACATATTCCGCCACTCCTAATCTCGTGTCCTCAACGTTCATCTGAACGATGATATTGCCCTTTCCGTTATACCATTTTTTGTATGTTTCCACTCTGCGACGCATTTCAGGGGATTCTACTATTTTGCCGTTTTTTATCTCGCCTTGTGGGTCCATTCCACAGACATTTTCACCGACTACGACTAATGTCCCACTTATAGCTGCCCCAACTGCTAATGATTCCCAATGTATGCGGGCAATGTCTGTTGAACCGACTGCACCTGTGAAAAACGGGACATCTAAATCAATCTTTTTGCTTGCGCCGACACTTGTCGCAATGTTAACCTTATGGAAAAGGGCTTTGTCTGAATCTGCTTCAACGCCGACAGCGCCAATACATGTTCCGCTTATGTTGAAGTGTGAAAAATCAATCGGGTAGCTTTTCTCAGAGCCTGCTGTGATTCTGCCGTATGGTTGTGGATAAAGTATTTCTCTGCCTCTTAATGCAGACCTCCCAACTTCACATGGTCCTAAACAACCATCTATACAGGTTACACAGATTCCAGAGACCGGAGAGCGTCCAACCCTGTTTCTTGTTAATGTGGCTGAACTTGCATTTGGAAGACTAAATGACATCTCTATACTCCTTATTTTTGTAGTTTAAAGTTTTGTGGTTTAAAAATTAAGAAAAAAAGCTTTGGACTGTTACGATATTTGTTTTTACATTACCCTATCAAAAGTTAATTTTTAGTAGGAAGTAGGAAACTTATTACCTTTTAGATAATATTATATATTAAAAATCTAATAAAGTCAAACTTATTTTTATAGTATTATATTAACTATTTACTAAAGTTTGGACAATTTACAAATTGAGATTTTTCGCTTCGCTCAAAATGACATTTATGTGTCACCCTGAACGAAGTGAAGAGTCTTTTCAATGTTTAAGTATTGGCTTCCTAGTTCATAAAAAGGTTAAAAGTTAAAGGTTGAAAGTTGACTGATCCTGATTACTGATCACTATTTTGTGAGGTTTTATGAAAAAAATACTCTTGTCCGCAGAGGATCAGTGGTTTGATTGAAAAGGTATGAAATAAAATCATAAATTCAAGGATAACGGGGTGAGTTCTTGAAAATCTACCAAAACACACATGCTTATATTCTTAGTCTCTATCCCAGCTTCTTCAATTGCAGCAACTGGATTGAGACCAGCAAGGACAACAAGTCCTGCATATCCATTGGCAACAGGAATTTGCAGTGTTGGTTGATTCGGTTTGCCGATAGTTATTGTTCCAGAAATTCCAATTTCTTCTAATCTTTTTATTATATATTCAGTTTCTTTTAGGCACGCTATCGGTATCTCGCGAAAACCAGCTAACACCTTTCCTGATCCACTTCGCACAGCATTTAAGACACTTGTCATCTTGCTTTTAATGAATATCTCGGCAGGATCAAGTGAGGAACTGTTATATTCTATTATCTCCGTAAATCGCAGAGGCTGTCCATTTTCTATCTGAAGAATTCCACCAAACCTTGATTTAATTGGGATACGATGATGAAGCAATATCCCATTAATAGTTACAGCACAAATCGTTCCCAAAGCCTTCATACCTTTTGGAACAATTAAGTTTCCTAATCTCATTCCTTCATCAGCGGTTACAACTAATTGTCCGACAGATATGCCAGAATCAAAAGCCTCTTTGGCAATGTTTATCGCTTCGGAGAAATCTTCTTTTTTGATCATAGACACATTAAGGATTATTTTTCCGCATCTGGTATCTAAATCAAGATTTGTCCGATAGGAGAGATCATCCATTTTGCTTGACACCATCCCAACCTTATCGGACACGAGGGCATTTGCAAGCTCTTCAAGTCCTTTTGCTGTGATCTCCCTACCAGCTCTGTTATGTCTTCCGACTGCTTGGGTTAAATTTTTTTCATCCATGACTTGAAGATGAAATCTGACCGCACGTTCTGTCAGATGGAATCCTTCATCTTCAAGCCTTCTAGATATAATCCTTGCCCCTAATGGCTCTTTTGAATCTGCCAAAATTTTCAGTATAGCTACCTGTTTTCTCTCTATGCCAATGTCCATAGCGATATTATGTGTGATGATAGAAAACGCCTAATTTTTAACGTGGTTGGGATACGATCTCCAATGGGTTATTTTCACAGAAACAACCGAAAGTCCCTGTTGGACAGCAGAAAGGCATATCATCAGGACGGATGCATTTTCCGCAGAGTTCGCCCGGTATTTTTATTCCTTGACAAGGGATAATTTTGCCGGGGCATATAGAATCGCATCCGCCACAATTCAAGCATATCTCTGATCTGATAGCGAATGGTGCAGATACCCTTTTTTCAGGACCTCTGCCAGCAAAAGCCAATGCCTTGCCACCCATTTGTTCGTGGCACATCCTAACACAAAGTCCACAAAGGATACAGCGATTGTCCTCCATCTTAAAGCGAACTTTGTTTATGCCAAATCTCGCTGCAATGTCTTGGGCAAGTTTCACATTTGGAGCAGAAGCAACGAGCAATTCTGCCAGCATTTTCCTTATTCTTCTGATCTTTGGCGTATCTGTCTTGACGACTATAGGTCTGTGGATTTCATAAGTGCAAGATGCAGAAACCCTGAATGTTTTTCCGCCATCGGTTGACACTTCAACACTGCATATTCTGCAACCACCATAAGGCGACAACCCTTCAAGATAACACATTGTAGGGATATGTATTCCGCAATTATGGGCAGATTCAAGAATAGTAGAACCTTTATCTACTTTCATTTGAAAACCATCAATCTCTACTGGAATAGTTTTCACTTCTGTGCGGGAGTTCATCTCTATATTACCTCACTTCTTAAAAATGTCTATATTTTAGCTTATCACAACAGCGTTAAACTTGCAGACGTCCATACATGAGCCACATTTTTGGCATAGATCAAGGATAATGACATGCGGTTTCCGCCTTTCGCCTTCAATGGCTTCATAAGGACAGTTTCTTTTACATGCACCACAACCTGTGCAAGCATCTGCATTGATTGAATATGTTATTAAATCCTTACATACACCTGCGGGACATTTTTTATCTATGACATGTGCTTCGTATTCATCTCGGAAATATTGCAAAGTAGAAAGCACCGAGTTAGGGGCAGTCTTGCCAAGTCCACAGAGTGAAGCATCTTTCATCACCAAAGCGAGTTCATGGAGAAGTTCAATCTGCTCTTCACTGCCATTTCCTTCTATAATATCTGTCAGTATCTCATCCATACGTTTGAGACCTTCTCTACAAGGCAAACATTTTCCGCAAGATTCATCTTTTAGGAATTTCACAAAATATCTTGCGACATCAACCATACAGGTTTTTTCATCCATGACGATCATACCGCCGGAACCCATCATTGATCCGACTTTTGTCAATTCGTCAAAATCAACAGGTATGTCAAGCATACTGCTTGGGATACACCCGCCAGAAGGTCCGCCAGTTTGGATTGCCTTTATCTTCGTTCCATTTGGCGTTCCACCGCCGATGTCATAGACGATCTCTCGTAGGGAAATTCCCATAGGAACTTCCACAAGCCCAGTATTTTTCACTTTGCCGACAAGGGAGAATATCTTTGTCCCTTTGCTTCCCTCAGTTCCTATTTTTGAATACCATTCTGCACCATTATTGATTATGATCGGGACATTAGCCCATGTTTCAACATTGTTAAGATTTGTGGGTTTCTCCCATAAACCGCTTTCTACTGTGTGTAAATGCTGTTTGTCTCTGGGTTCGCCCATCCTTCCCTCTAATGAAGCAACAAGAGCGGTAGATTCTCCACAAACAAACGCTCCTCCACCTCTTGCTATGTCTATATCAAAGCTAAATCCAGTTCCTAATATGTTTTCGCCGAGTAACCCCATTTCACGTGCTTGGTTTATTGCTATTCCAGCGTTTGCCCATGCCCAAGGATATTCATGGCGAACATAAATGTAGCCTTCCTGCGATCCGATAGTATAAGCACCGATCAACATTCCTTCTAAGACAAGATGTGGATTTCCTTCAAGAAGCGATCTATCCATATAAGCTCCGGGATCGCCTTCATCACAGTTACAGACAAGGTATTTAGGATTGCCATTGGCATTACGGCAACTTTCCCATTTCTGCCATGTTGGAAAACCACCACCACCTCTTCCCCTCAATCCGGATTCTTTAATTTCATTAATGATCTCTGTTGGATCCATACCGTTAAGAACCTTACATAAAGCAGAATAACCACCTATGGCAATATAGTCTTCTATATTTGTTGGGTCTATAGAGCCATTTTGCCCAAAAACGATCCGATTTTGAGCTTTATAAAAAGGTATGTCCTTTTCATAGACCATTTTCTCTCCAGTAGTAGGGTCTTCATAAAGCAATGAATCTATAATATTGCCTTTTATCAATGTCTCTGTGATAATTAAATCTATATGATCCTCAGTTACTTTGCTATAAAAAATGCCTTCTGGTCTAATGATCATTATAGGTCCTTGTTCACAGAAGCCATGGCAACCACTGAATATCAACCTAACTTTATCACTTAGATTATGCTCTTTTAATGCCTGTTCAAAAGCATTTTTTAACGATTCAGAACCATAAGCCCTGCAACCTGTCCCACCACAAAGTGCAACAGTCTTAATATATGCTTTATTCTTTCCTATTATAGCTTTCCTTAGTTTTTCAAGATCGTCTATACTCTCAAGTCTTTTCATTTTTCAACTCCTGAAATTAGCGAGTAAATCTTTAACTTTTGATGCGGACATCTTACCATGATATTTCCCATCAATAACCACCACAGGTCCTATGGCACAGGCGCCGAGGCAGTTGACTACGTTCAAAGTGAACTGTCTATCTTCTGTTGTTTCGCCGGGTTCAACTTTTAACAAATTCTTGATCTCGTCAAGTATCCTATTTGAACCTCTGACATGGCACGCTGTCCCTGAACATACCGTTATTTGATGTTTGCCCTGCGGGACAAGCTTAAGCGTTTTATAAAATGTCGCCACACCATAAAGCCCTGTAAGCGGGATTTCCATCCTCTCAGAAACTCTTCTTAGGACCTCTGGCGAAAGATAGCCGTCATGCTCCTGAATATCCTGTAGTATGGAGATCAAAGCCCAAGGTTTTCGCCCATGCTGATCCACTATCGCATCAACCATGCTAAATTCCATATTAACCCCCAATGTTTTTATTTGGTAAGTTTAATCACATTAACCTAATTCATTTTATTACGAGATTATCAAGATACCTATAAATAATATTTTTCTGCTACACCTTTACCTACCTAAAAAATTTCAATAGGAACATTACTACCTCATTGTTACCATTATTATAAAATATAATTTATTTAAAGTCAAACTTAATTTTTAATATTTTATTATAAGTTTTAGTTAATTTACGAAAAAATTTAAAAATTTTATAAGTAGGTAATGGTTGCCGACTTTTTATCAGACAAGTAGGAATTTAGTTTCCGTCTTTTGTGCGTGTGTTTATTTTTCAGGTATGCTATTTTTCAGGAGAGAGTTCAGATTTCAGGCAATTATCCGCGAAAACACAAGAGAATTAGACATTTGATTTAATTCTCTGCTTTCTTTTTTAATTCCTGTAACTTATTTAATGCTTGGAGGGGAGTCATGTTGTGAATGTCAATAGCATTTAGCTCGTCTATGATCTCGTCAGCTTTAGACCCAAAAAGCGATAATTGGATTGGTTCACGGTAGGTATCTTTTGATGGCAGTTCGTGTGATTTTGGGATCATCTTATTCGCTTGATCTGATGATGTGATGGAATTTCCATTACTGCCCTTTTCCAATGCAGAGAGTATCTCCCTTGCCCTCTCAATAACCTGATCAGGCAATCCTGCTAATTGTGCGACATGTATGCCGTAGCTTTGATCTGTTCCACCTTCAACGATCTTTCGCAGAAATGTTATCTGTCCATTCCATTCTCTAACTGCGACGTTATAATTTTTTGCCCCTTGATGAGTATTACCAAGCTCTATAAGCTCGTGATAATGTGTAGCGAAAAGCGTTCTTGCCCCGATCTTAGTTTTATCTAAAATATATTCTGCTACCGCCCATGCGATACTAAGTCCGTCATAAGTGCTTGTGCCTCTGCCGATCTCGTCAAGGATCAAAAGGCTTCTTCTCGTCGCATTATTCAGAATATTAGCTGTCTCGTTCATCTCCACAAGAAAAGTGCTTCGTCCCATAACAAGATTGTCAGATGCTCCTACACGTGTAAAAATCCTGTCAACGATACCAATTGACGCATAAGACGCGGGGACAAAACTTCCCATTTGTGCCATCAATGCGATCAAAGCTACTTGTCTAAGATATGTGCTTTTTCCAGAAAGGTTAGGTCCTGTAATTATAAGCATCTGCTGATCATCGCAATTGAGATAGACATCATTTGGCACAAATCCTTCGCCTGTTACAAATCGCTCAACCACAGGGTGTCTGCCGTCTTTTATAATTATCTCATCGCTATCGTTGACGTTAGGCTTGACATAGTTGTTCTTTGATGCGACATAGGCTAACGCACTTAAAAAATCAAGCATAGCGATAATTGAGGCGTTTTTCTGAATGCGGACTGTGCTTTCTGCAACTTTCGCCCTGATCTGACAAAATATTTCATATTCAAGCTCTGATATTCGTTCCTGTGCATTTAAGACTTTTGATTCATATTCTTTTAGTTCTGGAGTGATAAATCTCTCTGCGTTGACAAGCGTTTGTTTGCGGATATAATCATCAGGGACAAGATGAAGATTGGACTTGCTGACTTCTATATAATAGCCAAAAGCGTCATTGTATCCGATTTTAAGGTTGTTTATCTTTGTCCTTGCTCGCTCAGTTTCTTGTAACTTAGTTATCCACTCCTTGCCCGATTTTGTTATCTTTCGCAATTCGTCCAATTCTTCATTGTAACCGTCTTTTATCAAATTCCCTTCTAACAAAGTAGAAGGCGGGTCATCGTGTATTGACTTCTCTATTAACTCTATTATATCAGAGACATCTTCCAATTCCTCGTTAAGAACACAAAGCATAGTAGATTCACAGGTGCTTATTTTCTCTTTAATAGGCTTGATGAGTTTCAATGAGTTTTTCAATGCTAACATCTCTCTTGCATTAGCGGACCCTAAACCTATTCTCGCGATAAGCCTTTCAATATCGTTCATGTTTTTTAAAAGCTCTCTAAATTCGTCTAAAAAGACTATCCTGCTATGAAATTCTGCCACTGCATCAAGACGCGAGCGGATCTGTCCTGTATCAATAAGCGGTCTGAGAATGCAACTTCTCATTTTACGTCCACCCATAGGCGTTAACGTCTCATCAAGAACTTCAAGCAATGTGCCTTTGACAGAGCCATCGCGTAAAGATCGCATTAATTCAAGGTTTCGTTGAGTATCAGCGTCAAGGATCATGTGTTCATCAAGCGAGTATGTGCTTAGCGATCTGATATGCTGGACTTTCTGCTTTTGTGTGTCATTAAGATAATATATAAGTGCCCCAGCAGATGATACAGCGGATAGTATGTTTTCACATCCAAAGCCGTCTAATGTTATTGTATGGAAATGATCCAACAGCTCCGATCTTGCGGAATCATAGGAAAAAACCCATGACGGAACTTTATTGATTGCAGGATTGACTGTCGCAGTTATGGTTTTTAGAATGTCTGCCTCTTTCTCAAATTGTTCGCTAATTATACATTCAGCAGGATGAATTCTTTCTATCTCTGCCAATAGCTTATTTGGAGTATCAAGCTCAGTAACATAGAATTCACCTGTTGACAGATCAACATACGCAAAACCATATTTATTGTCTATCTTGCTTATTGATGCTAAATAATTGTTCGTCTTCTGATCCAATATATTCGGCTCTATAACAGTTCCCGGTGTGACAACCCTGATAACCTCTCTTTTAACTATACCTTTGGCTTTTCTTGGGTCTTCCATCTGTTCGCATACTGCGACTTTATATCCCGCTTTGACGAATTTGGCGAGGTATGTATCTATGGCATGGTGCGGAAATCCTGCAAGTGGGACAGGTTCTCCGCTATCTTTGTCCCTTGATGTCAATGCGATCCCCAATACACGAGATGCGATCTTAGCGTCCTCGTAAAACGTCTCATAGAAATCGCCCATGCGAAAAAACATTATGGCATCTGGATACTGCCGTTTGACATTATGGTATTGTTTCATCAATGGTGTTAAGGTTGACATTTATTTTCACCTATCCGAATAACCTGGGATAAATGTATCAGTCCATGGGGTGTATCCGTCCTGTATAAGAAGCCCCGCATCAGGATCATTTGGAAAATCTGGTTTTGGGAATTTTCTCCAATTATCGCCATCAATACCTTTTATCTCTCCGCCTTGTCTTAAATGTTCAAACAAGGCTTTTCTCATCTCAATCAATGTCTTTTGGCAAAATACGATCCCTGCTTTATTTCGGGTCTCATAAGGATCACGGATTTTATCAAAGAGAAACTCCTGATCATCGGGTGCACTGTAAAAGTATTTCCATTCTTTGCTTACCGCCATATATTGTGACATATTAGCATGCCAGAGGTCTTGATCATGTAGATATTCCTTTGGAATTGCGTTACTTATCGGGTTTCCGCGTGCGTAGGAATGTTGACTGAATACCATCTTACGATCAGATTTGCCTGTCAAAATATCAAAAACATCAACGCCGTCAGGTTGATGGCTTTTCAGTGATGTTCCAGCAACGGTTAAAAACGTAGGTGCGACATCAACGAGGCTAACTGGGACATCACAGACCTTTCCGCCGTCAAATCTGTCAGCCATACTGATAATAAAAGGTATCCTTGCACAAGAATCGTGCATACTCCGCTTGCCAAAGCAATTATAATCGCCTAAATGCTCGCCATGGTCACTTGTAAAAAGGATCAAGGTATTTTGTAATTGTCTTGTTTCTTCCAATGCTTTAAGTATCCTGCCGATCTGAAAGTCTATAAATGATATACAGGCATAGTAATAGGCTTTTATACAACGTATCAGATTTTTATCTATGCCCTGATCCCTATATTTGTAGCGGTTTTGACATCTGTTGACGTAAGTTTGTAATGCGGATACGTCATCTGGAACATTTGGCAATGGCATTAATGATGAACGATAAAGCTTATGCCAAGGATTAGGTGGGGTGAACGGCGGGTGAGGATGTATAAAGCTTGAAAAAAGATACCAAGGTTGATCGTCTGATTGTGCTTTGATAAATGCTATTGTGCGATCTCCGATCCATTGAGTTGGATGTAGCTCTGGGGGAAGTTGTGATGGTTGCGGGATATAATACATCTCGCCCCTTATTCCGTAAGCTTCGCAGATATGCTTATATCCTGCATCGTATATGGCTTTGAAGTATGGATTTCTCTCAATATCATTCGCTCCGCCTTCTTCTTGCCTTTCTCTGCTTTGAAATCCGCGGAGGGCAAATGTGTCTGGTGTAAAATGACACTTTCCTATGCCATGAGTCCGATAACCAGCATCTGTCAGTGCTGACATAAATGTTTGACGATCGTCTGTCGGCATGATAGTATTCTCATAGCAACCTGTGTTCATCGGATATTGACTGAATATCATTGAACATCTGGCGGAGACACAGACAGGCGATGGCGTATAAGCATTTGTGAAAACAACGCCATTCTCACAAAGCTTATCAAGGTTTGGCGTTTTGATGACAGGATTGCCTAATGCCCCAATTGTATCAAATCTTTGTTGGTCTGTGAAAATATGTAAAATATTTGGTTTTTTACTCATATTTAGAAACTACCTTTCAAGAAGCTTTTAGCCTTTCATTAGCCTTTCAATGGCTTTTTTGCTTAATTGATGAGACGGAGAAAACTTTAATGCCTGATTATAAAATCCAATAGCACCATTTTTATCGCCGTTTTCTTCTGCTGTCCTGCCCTTAGAATAATAAACATCAGCGAGGAGTTCTTTATAATTAGCTTTCATACGTGTAGTGACCAATTTAGCAACTTTATCAACGGTATCAAAGACATTTTTATCAGTAATACCACATCTATTATTGCCAGCGACAAGTATCTCGCCAGTTTCAACTCGCACAAGCCTAGCATCAAGACACATTTCTTTCCCAAAAGTTGTAAAAGAACCGTAATATAGAGTCTGTGCCCCAAGTAGCCGACCTATTTTTTGTGCTGTATCTGGGTCAATTGCTCCCATCTCGGTAAGTTGATGTTCAGCCATTATATTATCTAATTTGGTTCGTTCAATTACGTTCATTTCTGGCATTAACTCTTTGAATTTTGTAATAAACATGTCAGTAAGACCAGCCCGATATGGTTCTAACTCTTTCATATCAGAGTTTCTTTCAAAATAAAGCACTCCGATAGTAATTTTTTCCTCTTTGCTAATATTAGAATAATTTTTAGCTCCACATCCAAAGATACATAGACTTACTACCAAAATTAAAGGAATTAAAAATTTCATTTTGCATCT
>Ga0078972_1008487_pt1 | contig 21433 bp, 17 predicted proteins | sample YelNatPaOPGAMG01_FD_67568 | JGI IMG/M metagenome (GOLD analysis project Ga0078972, IMG submission 67568) | Hot spring thermophilic microbial communities from Obsidian Pool, Yellowstone National Park, USA - OP-RAMG-01 (SPADES assembly) (version 2) | ecosystem: Environmental > Aquatic > Thermal...
TGCGCCAGAAAGTAATTTTCCAAAATTTTCCCCCTGACTGTCTCGTGTCCACCAACCTGCAGATAACTTTGCCGGTCAACAAGCAACATCTGGCCGAACAACCCGTTCGGGACCGTGCCCACTACCATTGTCAGGTTAAAGAACAGCGACGATTGCTCGTGAAGCTTCTGCACTGCATGATATGGCCCGACTGAAAACGCGCCAACGAGGAATGAGCCAGGCTCGGTTTGCTGCGTTTGTTTTTCGCATTTTGGCGTACGGTTCGTTTGTGGTGCTGTCCCGCCCATGGCTGGCTGTACAACATATGTGGCAAAGAGATGCACCAGACCCTCCGGTTCAAACCATGTGTCGGCATCCAAAAACATCAGTAGTTCACCTGTTGCTGCTTGTGCGCCCTGATGGCATGCCCATGTCTTGCCACGCCAGTCTTCTGGCAGTGGTTGCGATCGGATGACCTTTGCGCCAAGTTGCTGCGCGACCTCAGCAGTGCGATCCATTGAACCATCGTCAACAACAATGATTTCGCGCGGTTTGACGGATTGCGAGCGTATGGACCGTAACAAGTTTGGAAGGGTGGTTTCTTCATTCCGTGCAGGGATGATGATTGAAAGTCGTTCGGCACATGCGGCAGGTGTAACACCCAACTCGACACCACCGGCCTGTGCGCGCCTTGGGAGACAAGCTGTCATCCTGCATCGTAACAGCCAACCTGTGCACCACAGGCCGAGTGTGATGATGAACAACTCGGTCATTTGACCCAAGCGGTAATTTTCCTCGCGACATTCTGGCCACAGAGCACCACCATCGGCATGCCGCCGCCGGGGTTAACTGAGCCACCAACGAAAAACAGGTTTGGATACAAGGTGCTTTGCTTGGGCGCTTTGAAGGCTAGGTTTTTCCAGCGATCAGCTACAACGCCGTAAATCGAGCCTTTGTTTGAGTAGTATTGCTCGCGTATGTCAAGTGGCGTCCAGCAATGCTCGAACATGATGTGTTTGCGCAGGTCATTCAGGCTCATTCGCTCGAGCTTGTCCAGAACACGTTCCTTGAATGCGAGGTAATCCGCGCGGGTAAATGGATGTGCATCGTCAATGTACGGTATGTGGGGCAGGATTTTCAGACAATCGCAACCTGGCGGGGCTACAGTTGGATCGGTCCGCGACGCGCAAACAAGATAAATTGTTGGATCAGGGGGCAATTGGCGTTTGCGGAACACGGTATAAAAATGCTCCTTTTGATCAGCCGAGAAAAAGAAATTGTGATGGGCAAGTTGCGTGTATTGGCGATCAAGACCCAGCTCGAGCACAAGCCCTGAGCATGCCGGCTCGTATTTCCTTTCCAACCGAGCAATAAACGCACTGTCCTCATGCAACAGTTTTTGGTAGGTCGGTATGACTTCCATGTTCGAGACTACAACATCCGCCGGATGGACCTGGCTGTCATTGGTGACGACGCCGGTGACCCGGTTGCCATCTTTGCGGATTTCTACGACCTCGCTGTTTAGCTTCACATGCACACCGATTTCTTCCATGAGCCGTTGCAGGCCGAGTGCGATGCCGTACAACCCGCCGTCCACGTACCACAGGTCGTACCGGAACTGTATGGTTGGCAAGCAATTCATGAACGCCGGTGCGTGGTACGCAGATGAACCGACATATTTGATGAAGTAATCGAATACGTCGCGCATGTAGGGGGTTTTGAGGAACCGGGCAACACCGCCATGCATTGTGCGGAGCAGATCGAACTTGAGAAAGTTGCGCAAACCGTAGAAGTGCCGGAACTCAGCGGCGGTATCAAGCCCATGCTCGAAGTAACCTGCGTTAACAAGGTCGAAAAGCTGACCGGAGTATTCGAGGAATCTCTGTACGTTTGCAGGGTCTTCGCCAACCTTGCGCGCCTCTTCGGCCATGCGCTCAGGCTCGGGGTACAAGTCAACGACTGTGCCGTCCTCAAAGAAATTCCGCCAATGCGGCCGCAGGGGCCGAATGGAGAAGTAATCGCTCATCTTGCGCCCGCTGCGTTCGAATAGCCGCTCGAATATATACGGCAGCGTGAGAATTGACGGGCCTAGATCAAATGTGTACCCGCGTTCTTTGAGCACGTTAAGCTTGCCGCCTATTTTCGAGTTTCTCTCGAACAGCGTTACCTCGTACCCAGCTTGTTTGAGCGATATTGCAGCGGAGATTCCGCCTAGACCCGCACCAATTACGATGATTTTTTTGTTGCTGCTCATGACAGAATGTTCATGGTGTCGGCTCTTGCCAACAGCAGGTTTGTAGTTCAGCCTTCAGGCTGCCGAGCACACCTGTTTAATTGTCTTTCGCGACGCGCGTCAAACACTGTCTAGCGAGGTGATTTGATGCCTGCTGTGCAAGCACCCTGCGATAATAGTCCGCTGCCTCGTTGTGCTGGCCGAGTTGCTCATAGGCGCGCCCAATGAACATGAGACAACTGGCGTAGCCCCATCGGGGATCAAGCGGTCCAGGCTCGATTTTGGCCTCTGCCTCAAACAGTTTTTCTGCTTTGAGCAACGTGGCCAGCGCTTCACGTACTGCAGCGGGTTTTTTGGCTGTGTGAAACTGGCATGTGCCCAGCAAATACTGGACACGCGGATTTTCTGCCCCGTAAGCCAACGCATGCGTTCGATGCCTGTCCACACGGGGACCAAACCGCACAGCCCGAATCATGTTGCGGTCAATTTTCATTCCGTAAAGAGTGGCCAATAATGCATGGCTTTCGGCGTGCCACGGACCAAGTTCAACAGCGCGTTCTAACGCCGTAATAGCGGCATCCATGACAGAGGAAACCGCCACTCTGTTGGTGTCTGCCGCGGCTAGGTTCCGGAGATGTAACATCCGATGAAACTCCACAACGCCAAGCCAGTAGTAGCAGGGGGCGTAATTCAGTGTGTTTGTGCTTGCCTGTCGAACCAATTCGGCGGCTTTTGCAAAGCCATCCCTGTCCCAGCTCTTGTACGCGGCTGCAAATTCTGCGACACCTGCAACCAGGAGTGGGTCAGCCGGGTTTTCAGCACGCACAAGCAGCGCAATTAATGCCGTCCAGATGGCGAGCCAGCGACTCATTGCTTGACGAAATTACACCCAAGAGGTGAGCTTTGCGCAAGCTCATTATGAATTATAGCGCCATCATACAACACCAGCGCACTTTCTTTCAGACAGGCGAAACGCGCCGGTTGGAATTCCGTGTCGCGCAACTCCGCAAGCTGGCAAATGCACTTGTGGCAAATGAATCCGGCCTGCTCGATGCCCTGCACGGTGACTTACGCAAACCGCCACAAGAAGCCTATCTGGGTGAAATTGCCTTTGTCCTGAGCGAAATCCGCCATGCTTTGCGTCATTTGGCTGGTTGGATGAAACCGCAGCGCCGACGTGTGCCGTGGATTGCGTGGCCAGGACACGGGTTTGTGCAGCCTGAGCCTTTAGGTGTTGTACTCATAATTGGACCTTGGAACTACCCGCTACAGCTTCTGTTCGCGCCGCTCGTAGGCGCAATTGCAGCCGGCAATTGTGCTGTGCTAAAACCCTCCGAGTTCGCCCCACGCACTGCAGCCGCTATTGCAAAACTAATCCGGGAAAATTTCGCCGAAGAATTTATTGCCGTAGTCGAGGGCGAACGCGACATCGCCGAGGCGTTGTTGCAGGAGCGGTTCGACAAAATCTTTTTCACCGGCAGCACAACCGTCGGCCGCGCCGTAATGACCGCAGCAGCAAAACATCTTACCCCGATCACGCTCGAACTCGGGGGAAAATGTCCATGCATCGTTTGCGCAGATGCACCCATGCACGTGACTGCGCGCCGCGTTGCATGGGGCAAGTTCATGAACGCTGGGCAAACATGTGTTGCACCTGACTTTGTGTTGGTTGAACGCGCAGTTCGTGATGACTTTTTGAATGCGCTGAAACAGGCCGTGCGCGAGTTTTATGGCGAAGACCCACGCCAAAGTCCACATTATGGCCGTATTGTAAACCGGCGGCATTTCGACCGACTAATCGGTTACCTCAGGCAAGGCCGCGTCGTTCACGGCGGCCAGTACGATCCCAACGACCTTTATATTGCACCAACAATTTTAGCTGAAACACCGTTGGACAGCCCGATCATGCAAGACGAAATTTTCGGACCGATCCTCCCCGTGCTCGAACTTGATAAGCTTGAAGGCGCTCTGGCGCTGCTCAGCGCCCGACCTACGCCGCTTGCGCTTTACCTGTTCACGAACAGCCGCTGGGCGCAAGAACGTGTACTCGCCGAAACACGCTCGGGCGGTGTATGCATCAACGACACCATTTTGCACATTCTGGGCAAGCACATGCCGTTTGGCGGGTTGGGTGAAAGCGGCATGGGCACATATCACGGCAAGGCCAGCTTCGATTGTTTCACGCATTATCGGTCGGTGTTACGGCGATCGTTTCAGTTCGATGTAAAGTTCCGGTATCCCCCAACACGGACGTCGTTGGCCATGCTCAAGCGCATAAGCCGCATTCTTCTGTGCAGGTGAGATTGCAAAAGATCGGCAGTTCAGATAAAAAATTGTCATGCCCAAACACGTGTTGATCGTCGGCGCCGGGCCGGGCGGCTTGGCAACTGCAATGTTGCTTGCTAAGGCAGGTTGCGAGGTCACTGTAATCGAAAAACAACCGCGTGTCGGTGGGCGTACTTCGCTACTCGAGGGTAATGGTTATCGGTTTGATGTCGGGCCGACGTTTTTCCTTTACCCAGAGGTCTTGGCAGAAATTTACGCCGGGGTTGGCCGCAACCTGTACCAAGAAGTGCCAATGAAACGGCTTGACCCACAGTACAGGCTCGTCTTTGGCGCAGGTGGCGAACTTCTCTGCTCGTCTGACCTCGATCGCATGACAGCCGAGATTGCAAAACTTGCCCCCGCAGACGCACCCGCCTTTCGCCGGTTCATGGATTACAACCGCGCCAAGTTTGAAAAGCTCGCTCCATGTTTGCAAATACCGTATCTGAGCTGGACAGACCTGCTTGACCGACGATTGGTTTCCGTGGTGCCATATCTAAAGCCATGGAAATCACTTCACGCCGAGCTGGCCGGATTTTTCCGCGACCCGCGCTTGCAACTGGCTTTCACATTTCAATCGAAGTACCTTGGCATGTCGCCATTCCAGTGCCCGAGTCTGTTCTCGATTCTGTCCTTCCTTGAATACGAGTACGGCATTTGGCATCCGATTGGGGGCTGCAACGCGCTCACTGCCAGCATGGCACGAGTGGCTACCGAACTGGGTGCAACCATACGATTGAACGAACCTGTTGAGGAAATCCTGTTTGACGGCAGGCGGGCAATTGGCGTACGCACCAACCAGGGTGAATACCGCGCTGACGCGGTGGTTCTTAACGCAGATTTTGCGTACGCAATGACTAAGTTGGTACCCGACAGGCTCCGCCGCAAATGGACCGATGAAACCATTGCCAGAAAACGGTTTTCCTGTTCGACATTTATGCTGTATCTGGGCATCGAAGGTCGGTACGACCAGCTTGCCCACCACAACATCTACATCGCGGCTGATTACCGGCGTAACCTCGACGAGATTGAAAATCAGCACGTGCTAAGCGATGACCCGTCGTTTTACGTACAGAACCCGTGTCGTACTGATGAGACACTTGCGCCGCCCGGTCACAGTACATTGTACGTGCTTGTGCCGGTAAGCCACCAACATCCAAATATCGACTGGGCAAAGGAACGCGATCGGTACCGGCGTGTGGTGCTAAGGCAACTGACCAAGATTGGGTTGACCGACATCGAAAAACGGATTCGGTTCGAGCGAATTGTTACGCCGGCAGAGTGGGAAGCCAAAGCCAGCATTTACAAGGGTGCAACCTTTAATCTCGCGCATAATCTGGGCCAGATGCTGCACCTGCGCCCGCACAACCGGTTCGAGGAATTCGACCGAATGTATCTTGTGGGTGGCGGCACGCATCCGGGCAGCGGGCTGCCCGTCATTTTCGAATCAGCAAAAATTAGCACGCGCCTTCTGTTGGAAGACATCGCGTGAAATCTTCCAGGTCTTTCAGGCAATTGGCACAAGTGCCGTCCTTTTTTCGTACGATAGGAGAAATCAACTTGCAAGTTCCTGTCGTGTGTGAAAGCGCAGAATGCCTTTTCCCTTTCGTGCTCAAAAGGCTGCCGGGCGATAGATCACCCAATCCCGCTGAAAAACCCGCGACATGCTGCCGGCAACAGTGGTGCCAATCTGAGAAAGCAATTGCATCATTCCATAGCCCCACATGTGCGGTGGCGGCGTTCTGCGCGTGTCGCTCCGGAGGTCTGTGACGGTTAGGCAAACGTGGTATTCCCACCTACAGCGCATTTCTTGACTAAGGACGATATGGTTCGCCCCTAACAGGCTGTTGAAAAATGGCTGTTTTGGAAAACCGACCCTCGAAAACATTGGGATTTTTGCATGTTTTTCCTCTGAAAATGATCTTTTCAACACCCTGCTAATCCACTCCGACTTTGTTGTAAGGCTTTGTGTTCGTGCGCGCGCGCTGGTTGCACGTACGGGGTTAAAGTTGAACACTCACGCAGTGGATGAGCGTGCGGTGGGACAAGCAACTGGAACTTGTAAACACCGATGTCCGCTGGGCATCAGGCGATGCGCAGGTTGCTGTATGGGGTCGGGTGACACCGATGGCATAGGTGTTGTTCTGGCCGCATTGATGCAGTGCGAATTGGATTGAAGACATAGTTTGGCCCACGCAGTCGAGTTCAGCAAAACCAGCGTGTTGATGATTTTGCTTTACCCGGTATCGTGCATGGGCCAGGAACACCGGTAGCTTGGGCCCGGCACACCGGCAAAGTAGTTGGGATAACGTTCCGGGCCCGGTTGTATAGCAGATGATACGATGCCGAAGTTTGGAAAAATGCGCGCCGTTAATGATTGTTGCTGGTAAAATTGGGGCCGGGTAAGCTGCGCTGATGGCAGTGATTGCAGTCGTATGTGGGTTGTGATGATGAACGTGCCAGGGACGGTCCCATCCCATGACAGGCGATGAAAAAGTGTTGTTAGGTGAACTGCTGCGGCGCACGTCGCGGTCGTTTTACCTGACGCTGCGTATTGTGCCGGAGTCGGTCCGGCTGCAGATCGGTTTGGCCTACCTGCTCGCGCGCACAGCAGACACAATCGCGGATACTGAGCTGTTGCCGGTTAACCGCCGGCTTGAGGCACTTCGTGGATTGCGCGAGCGGATTGCGGGCCGGTCAAATGCACCGATTGCATTTGGCGAGTTTACGTCATGCCAGCATGTTGATGCCGAGCGCGCGTTGTTGGAGAGGGTCGAGTCAAGCCTGACATTGCTTGGCAGATTATCGGCGGCGGATTTGAAACTTGTGCGGTGGGCGCTCGAGATCATTATCACCGGGCAAGAACGTGATCTTACGGTCTTTGGTGGTGGTACCGCGGTGAACGCCGGGGCGAATCCTAACACAGTTCGCGCGTTTCGGGACGAAGGCGAGCTGGAGGATTACATTTACCGCGTAGCGGGTTGTGTAGGAGAATTTTGGACCCGGCTGTGTCGGCGCCATCTTTTCCCAGATGCGCAAATTGACGAAGAAAAGCTCCTTGCACACGGCGTTCGGTTCGGCAAAGGCTTGCAACTAGTGAATGTGTTACGTGATTTGGCTGGCGACGTGCGTCGTGGCCGTTGTTATCTGCCAGCCGACAAGCTCGCTGGGGCGGGGCTTGGCCCGGCCGACCTGCTTGACCCAGCTAATGAACCAAAGCTGCGCCCCGTTTATGATCTTTACCTTGATAAGGCGGTGGCGTTTTTGGACTCGGGCTGGGCATACACAAATGCGTTACCGCGCAACCAGTTTCGGCTCCGGCTTGCGTGTGCGTGGCCGATTTTGATTGGGCTTAAAACGCTCGATCGGCTCCGCACAGCTCGTGTGCTTGATCCCGGACACCGCGTCAAGATCAGCCGGGCCGAGGTATATCGGCTGATGCTGCTGAGCGTGGTTTGTTATCCTGTGCCGCTGCTTTGGACCCGGCTCTTCAGCTCAACCACTACGCCGGTGCGGCGGGTTGAAATGCATGTTCAACGGTAATCAGCGGGCCTTTTTGCGGCACAGCTTGCGATATTACCAAAATTCAACCGGGCCTGTATCGGGCATGAATTGGTCAGGTTCGGCTACGGCATCGGGCTGCATGAACGATGCTACGAGCGGTTTGGGTTGATACTGCGGTTTGAGATTGCCCGCGCTGTCCAGGAACTGACTGCGCCATTGCCGATACTCATCGAGCACAGCGTTGAATTGCGCGCGTGTTGAAACATGCACAATGCGTTTGTTGAAGAAACTGTTCGGGCCGAACCGTTTAGCGTACAAGGGGGCAATTTTGCGGAACATCCGGCATGCCAATTGTTCGCCAAACTGTTCGATCATCAGGTCAAGGTGCATGCACATGAACTGTAGCCGTTGCTCGAAATCCGGTTCGGGTAACAACTGTCCCGTGGCAAGGTAATGATGTGTCTGCTTGAATACCCACGGATTGTAAAACGCACCGCGCCCGATGCTCACACCTGCGCACCCGGTTTGCTCGAGCATAAACTTTGCTGCTTGTGGAGTTGTGACGTCGCCATTGCCAATAACCGGGATTGACCTGACGGCTTCGACAACTGCACGTATGCCGGCCAGGTTAACCGTGCCGCTGAAGCCCTGTGCGCGTGTGCGCCCGTGCACAAATACCGCCGCTACTCCGACCTCTTCAAGCGCACGTGCAAGCTCAGGGGCGGTTATACTGGTCTCGTCCCATCCGAGTCGCATTTTGGCAGTGACGGGAATTTTGACCGCTTCGACCATGCCTTTGACGAGCCGAGCGGCTTTTTGGAGTTGAGTGAGCATGGCGGCACCTGCACCGACACGAACCACCTTGCGGACCGGGCAACCCATGTTAACGTCAACTGCGTCTGCGCCCAACGACTCGACCAGCGCAGCGGCGTCGCGCATCTCTTCGGGTTTGCCACCGAACAATTGTATTGCCAACGGACGGTCTGCGGGATGTGTCTGGATGAGCTTGAGCGCTTTAGGATTCTTTTCAAGCAACGAGCGCGCGTTGACAAGCTCCGTGGTTGCCATGCCTAACCCACCCAACGGACGGATGGCCAGCCGGAAAGCCAGGTTTGTGTACCCCGCTAATGGTGCGAGGAACAGATTCGACTCGAGCTGTAGTGTCCCGATGCGCATTTCTACCGGGGCAAGAAGATGCAACCTGCGTTCCACAGTTCAACACGAAAAGCAAACCTGCGAAGGCGGTCTGACTCGTTGGCGACAGCAATTGTCAATTGTGACGGCTCGCACAATAGGCTCGCCCTGCGTTTCATTGTAGGGGTGTGCGCTCAATTCGTGTCGCTAACCCGGATATTTCGGATGTCTTTCGTAGTGCAGCTTTCCAAGTCTGCCGTGTCGCGACCCGCGAGGCGCTTGCCAACGCTCCTTGTCCCGAAGATCACCCGACGCGCTGCCGATGTGGAAATCGGCCTGCCTGCCTGTTTGCGTGCGACACACCATGCACGCGCTCGGCTTGGCGCAGGCAGGTATCCCATCCCACTTATCGCTTCAACTCTTTAACGCATTACGCTTCCCCGAGGCATCCGACTTGGCCCAGACAAATGATACAGTAGATTTATCCCGCAACGGCAGGACGTGCCGCAACAGTTTCGCCGCGCCAACACTGTATGGTAGTGAAATATCCAGGCTAGAGTAGTCCCCATTGATTTTGCGTTTTTGCGGTTCGACTCCCGTGCCCAATGATGCAGACGCGCAATGGCGCGCTTGTTAGGCACGGACACGCGCGCGACGAGGGTGTGCGTAACTAAAAATGGTAGGAACACATCGCCGAGGCATGCGGCCGGTGTGGCCGTGCAACTGTTATTGTGCTGTGGCGCGCGGCCATCTTGGCTGCACGTCTTCTGCGACCGGGACGGGCGCGCGCTGGGGTAGATTGGAGCGCGGCCATCTTGGCCGCAGTGCCCTCAATGTGGGTCGAGTGTGGCATGGGCTTTTTTCGACCTGGAGGGGCGCGCACCGTAGCCGCGCCCGTAAGGGCGCGGAAAAACTCCGAGCTCATATCCGAAATGAAACACAAGTATTTAAGCGTACCCAGCACCTTGCCACCCAACGTAAAACCACAAAATACCCAATAGCACTTTTTAATCCGCCGTCTCACGACGGCGGCTACCATAACGGCGCTTATTGCATTCCGGCGCGCGGCCATCTTGGCCGCAGTGCCTGCTGGTGAGTGGAACTGATTTGAGGTCTTTTTTGGGGTGCAACAGTACCGGTGCTCTGAAAGCTTGGAGATAGTAGCGTTGACCGGAGCGTATCTCTCTGCGGGCGTGGACGCCCGCGCGCCGTCCCAATTGCATTGGTAGGGCGGGCAGTCCTCTGCCCGCCGGATGCAGAATCAACAGGGTGTTTTTCCCGCACCAACGGACCCGGCAGCTCGTAGCCGCGCCCGTAAGGGCGCGGAAAACACCGGGGCTAAAGAAGCTGTCCGGCCGTGTTGGTCTCTAGTTAAACTTCGGCTTGGCTATTTGCTATAGCCGGCTTGACTTACGGTAGTCTAACCCCTTGAGCACCAGATGGTTAGCAAAGCACACCAATGTTTTATCCCGACGCACACCGCAGCTTCAGAACCAAGCATGTGAATAAAGTGTGAAAAAATTTTTCATTTTTTTCTTGCATAATTCGGGTGGTGTTGTTATAAACCGTCCGTCGTTTTTTTCGGGGAAGCGTCTGTTCGAGCTTCCAGTTGGTCAAAGCAGTACGATTGAAGACAGCTACTGTGATGAGACTGGACCCGACAGGCAACGATATGCAAAGCCCGGGGAGGGCGGTGCTGGGGGAGTCAAGCCTCTACGCCCGGGCAGGTGTGGGGTGTGATGGCACACACACACACACTCTCTCTCTCTCTCTCGCCATAGTGCATTTGCAGGCTTACTAACTGCACGTCAATTTAAGCCTGAGCGCCTGATCTGCAAGGGTACGAGTGCATGGCACTCCGGATCTGGGTGGAACAAATCCAGCTCACAACTTGGCTGTGTTACCCCCGGTTTAGCCAGGTCATGGTTTGAATCTGCTACAGTCCGATTTGCCACATCCAGCGATACTGTAACTCAAACATACAACGGTTCAGCAGCTCAGCCACTTTCGCGCGGCAGCATGCGCGGTTCACATTCGTGTAGCTGTGCGCCGGTACGGGTTGGTTTTAGGTCCAGTGAAACACACTTGATTCAACCTCTGGTGGGTTCAAGAGTTTTCGTGTGCTCAGCGTGTGCAGTGCAAACTCCAGCTTCGCAAGCTGCTTTAAATGCGGGCCGTGCAACCCGGGATCAAATTGTGGGAGTACTCAAATTGCTTCCACCCCAACTGATGTTCCGGCACCTGAACCTGGTACGGTGCAGTGGTAGCTTCGAAGAGACAAAGGCCGCTTCGAGCATGAGATATTGGTCCTTTTGCAAGCATAGGCAGTGCATGCACACTGCAAAATCTGATTGGTCAGGCTGCGGATGTGCAAAAGGGCGCTGGCAAGTGCTGACTGTGGTTGGTCATTAAAACTACCCGAGCAAAAAACCATGAACATACTCTGCATATGAAACGGAAGGTAATCATTAAACTGGTAGTGGTATTTGGTGTAAGCGCAGTTGTTGTGTATGTGGTTGCACAATCATTTGTTGGTCAACGGCAAGCCGACAAGCTAACAACAGCTATTGTAGTTCTGAGCGAAGGCAGGCTTGAGCAGGCCAAAGAATTGCTTTCCCGTATCGGGCCGGGCGACCCTGCGTATCCGGCTGCACAACGGTATCTGGCATTATGTCTGCACGAGGCAGGTGACTGGGGCGGGTTTTTGAAGCTGACTGAACAGATGGACTTAACTGCGCCTGTTGTACCTGCTGAGATTCGGGAAGAGTTGGCTTTCAGATAGATCGATGCGCTGTTCCGGGCGCGTAAGTTTGAGGAGATTTTTGGGCGGATAGAAGCTTTCCAGCAACGGTATCCTGGCTCAGGGCATTTAGCTGCAGTGACCGAATACCGGTTAGCCTCACTATTCGAACGCGGCATGAAGAAGGCCTACGAAGGCGCAGCACTCACTGAGCCGACCGAATCAGCCGCACGCTGGGCCGAGGCACAGCCGAATCTGGCTGAGTTTTTGGCAATTGCTCGGGGTAAATCAGGTTACACCGTGTTGCCGAAGCGGAATTTGGAAGAGGAGGTTTGGGCTGCGCGCCTTGCGCTTGGGGGGGGCGTGGTTTGCCGAGGTACCCAGCAGTGATTCTGCCCGGCGTGAACGACTTAGCTTGGTGCGGTTGTATGTGTGTAAGAAATTGTATCCTGACCAAGGTGATAGGTTGATCGAGCTGATGCGAGGCTTTGTGCGTGAGTTTCCCGAGTCAACCAACCGGCCCAAGGTGGAGTACGATCTAGCCGACCTGAGTTTCGAGATGGCCGAGAAGCTCTGGTTGCAACTGTGCAACTCTGTGCACACCAATAACGGGCCGGCCTCTGACAAGTGGGATGCGATTCGGGCTTATCATGCCTTGGGGCGCGAGGTTGCCGGTCGGCTACTGCGCAATAAAGGAGCCGGGCTTGAGCTACAAGACCGCCTGCATCTGTGGCAGGATTACCTGCTCAGTTACTACATCCAAGCCGACTACGACGGCCTTGCTGCCGGGACGGCAGTGTTGCTGGCAGAGTCAGAACCTGGGAGCCTTGGTTGGCTGATGGCCAAGGTCAATGAAGCCGTGGTTTTGGCGTGCAACGAGCCATCGAGGTCACGTGAGGCTGGCGAGCTATTTGACCAGATAATGTCGTTGGGGTTCCGCGACAAACCTGCGTGGGACCAATGGATAACCTGCGCTGCAAAATGGAGAGTGTATTTGGCATTGCGCGAGGGGAACAGGACCGAGGCAGAGGCAACCGCGGGCTGGGTCCGGACCAGCAATTGCAGCAAGACGCTCAAGCAAGATTTTATGAACGTGTATCGTTCGCTAATTGGACATTCAGAATAGATAGGAGTGGAGAAACATGAAGACGAGCAATGTGGTAAGAGCTATCCTTGCGGTAATAATTTGCGGCGCGTTGTTGATTTCGGTCTCACTGCCACTACCGGGCTACACACCGGACCCGCCACCGGGTGGCGGTGGCGGAGGCGGTAGCAGTGGCGGAGGTGGCGGCAGTGGTGGTGATGGTGGCGGTGGAAGTGGTGGAGGCGGCGGTGGTGGCGGGGGTGATTGCAACCTTCCCGCATGGTGTCCGTGTAATACACCGCTTTCGGACGAAGAATGGAACTTTGTGAGGCCGTTATTCACAAGGTTAGTTAGGACCAACACGTGCAAAGAAGCACCTGCAGATGGTAGGTACAACTGCCTGGCCTGGTGTATTGGTGACACCAGTCAGTGGTGGTGGTATGAGGCAGATACATCCCCAAAGGATGGGAAAATAACAGTCGAAGAGATGACCGCTTTCTTAAACTCGAAGGGAGTTGCACCAAATACCATTATCTATTACGGTTTTAGTACGGCTAACATACGGCATGTTGCAAAGAAGTGTTCAGGTGTTGGAGTTTCGTGCTCCGCGAGCAGCAAACTGGGGGCCTACATCCGGATGTCGCATGATCCGGGTGAACTCGAAGGCGGGTATTATGGAAACATTGTTGGAGGCAATTAACACAAAACCGAGAGTTCTTATGAAGACACATCACAGAAACACTATTCTTTTGGCAATCGTGGTGTATGCGCTGGGCATCGGTGCGTCGGTTGCTCAGGACGAAAAGCTCGAGGCGCTTTATCAGCAATGGCACGCTGCCTTGGATGGGAACCCGATCCTTGTCGAGCCTCACTTCTTTGATGTGCGTATCCCGGAGTTGCGTCCGGCCTTGGAGGGAATGATGAGCAACAGGATCGCTATGGCCTATTTTATATGTGAAAGGGTGGCAACGAATCAATACACGGATGCCGAAATGCGCGGCCCAGGGCGGCTGTATCGAGACCTGAATCTGTTGAGATATCTAACGGGCATACATGTGTTTGAGGCTTACGCCAAGCCCGGAGAGGAAAACTTTATTGGGAATGTGGACAAATTTCGAGCTCGTTTCAAGGAAGACTGGGTTTCGGGGGTGTTCCGAGATCCGAGTACGAAGATAGAAGAATTATGTGCAGCGGCGATGCCTCGTGAGAGAGACGGGCGCATTGATAAGGACACGCTTATCGCAATCCGGCACTACGGCATCTTTGGGCTGCCTGAGCTAACTCGACAAATGAGGAAACACAATTCTAGGCATGCATTTGCTGCGTACTTGGTTGTGACGGGTCAGTGGGACGTGTACGAAGAGTATATTTCCAAAAGCAATCAGCAATTCACCAATGCTGAGGCCAAGCTCGAACATGTGAAGCAGTGGTTGGACGAACTGAAACGGATGACCAAGGGCGCTGAAACCAATGAGCTTGTGCAAAAGATCTCAACAGTCCTTGCGGAATAATCCTATCGGAAACAGACTGCACATTGGCCCAGTGCCGGAAAGACCGTGTTTCGAAATACCCTCGACTGTTTCATTGGGCCTTTTTTGCATTGTTTCTCGGTCGAAACGCTTCCCAAACGCTATGCGAGAGGATTCGGGCACGACCTAAAAATTCAGCCCAGGCCAATAAAATCGGACTTAATGGTCCGACGATTTGAGGGTCGGGTGGGTGCGCCACAGTTCGAATTGGTAACAAGGAAGGTTATTACACGGTTATAGCCCGCGCAAATGCTAACACAAACTGCGTCGCATATGCATTCTTGCAGATTGGGCGCGATTGCGACTGTCGAAATCATGAAATTGCTCCGAATCCTTTTTACATACCGGTTGGGGACAATGGGAACTGCCCACCGTGGGGCAGTTGGGAGGGTGATGTGGTTTCAACAGAATGTGGGTATACAGTTCAGCTTAGATGCGTAGGATATGTCCGACTCGAGCGGAACGGTGGGCTTGTTGGACATTGCCCTTACCTCCCTAGCCTTTGGAGTGCTGAAGCTTGGCGGTGCCGTTGTGGAGCATTAATCATGGAGACGCGCTTCACAGTTGTTAATACTGGCCCAACGAACCTAAACTATTGTTTTGGCAAGGATGAATACTGGACTTGCATAAACGGTTTTTTGCCAAGGCAATGTTGGAAAACAACTCCACCACCAAGTCTATCCGGACCAAAAACCGCCCGACTCTGCGATGGTGGTGATTCGATAGCACCTGATGACCCATACTAGACTCCACAGCCAATGTACAATGCGTTTGAACCAGCTCCCAAAAAAGCAAAACTTAGCACTAACTTCAAAATAAAATACCGTATGAAACCAAGAAATGCATGCTTTCCACTTTACGTTTTAGTCGCAAGCGCGACTTTATACACTGCAAATGCTCAGATGGAGCAGGCGGACATTTATTATAGAGCTGAGAGGCCGGGCGCATGGTGGAACCCTAACCCTTATGAAGGCGCCCGGATGGAATTATCCTCATGTTATTGTGACAAACCATCCAGGAGAATTAGGCTCACTGGTGGTTGCCAGATTAGCAGGGTGTTGAAAAAGTCATTTTCGGAGAAAAAAACATGCAAAAGTCCCAATGTTTTCGAGGGTCGGTTTTCCAAAACAGCCATTTTTCAACAGCCTGTTAGCAGGTGCACTTGTGCAATGCCCCGCATGTGCGGAATGGTACGGCGATAACCCTGTACGTGAAATGCACGAAAGCACCCTTGTGCTCAGAGGACATAGCCCTTGGGTCCTCGGCGGTACCGAAACGGGGTTTAATATTCCCGATCCGCCCACTGCTGTTAGTGCCTCCTATGATTTGACATCTGACGAAGTCATAATCAATTGGGCAAATCGGAGTGGAGGCTACGATTCCATATTTATCGTTTATTACGGTAGCCTCCTAAAGGAATTACCCGGTAACGTCACACGCTATGTGCATAAACGCGGAGGAGGAATCGATGCCGGCTTTTCCTCCAAGGACATCGTCGTATTCGTGTTGGGGTACAAAGGTGGCGTTCCTTCGAATGGAGCGGGTGTGCGACTTCGGAATCACCGTGAACAAGAATCGCTGATGAACGTGCCGTTCACCCTTGGCGTGGCTCCTGGGTTTGAGGCGTGGCGGCACGACACGCCTGCCGAAAACCTAAAGATGGAGCAAGGTAACTCACCAGGAGTGAAAGCCGCATCTGAACTGGAGCGGTTGGAAGGCAAAGGGTTTTACCAATCCATTAGATCCAGTGGCCGCAGCTGCGGTGGTTTAGCGCGCAGGTTTTTGGGATTGAACTCGGCCTACGCTTATCGGGTGAGTGCTCGGGTTAATGTGCTTGAGCCTGGGCAGGGGGCTTGGGCGTTTTCGGCTCATGCAGCGCCCGATTTACCTGGCAGAGTGAAGTTTACCGCAGCGCAGCTTGCAGGCGTGGATGAGTTGCCATCAAAAGCAAAAGGCCCCACCGCAGCTCAAATCGCTAGAATCGACTCCAACCACCACACCACTGGCAAATGGCTAACGGTTTCCTCCGGTGATAAAAGGCAGGACAACGTCGCCGGGGACATCACATTGCCCGATGGGTGTGATTCGGTCACGGTGTGGTTCAGGCTTGGAAGTAAGGACGGAGCTGAGGTTGCAGTTGGGTTTGATTCTCTGACGATCCAGGATATGGGCAAGAAATAGCTATTAGGCCAATCTCAAAGCAAAGGCTCCGCCCGCTCGTTCATAATCGAGTGCGCTGAAGAAGGGGTGATGCACAATTCCCAAAAGCATTCTCAAACGAGTACGACCGAACACAGCCGTGATATTATTGTGGCACACCAACCCAAAGTAGGTTTGAGCTGTCACAATAAAACAGGTCTAAGGCCACCGAATCTCTGTGGTGGTTGACCTTATTTCCGGAGTGGCCAACTCATAAGTGGAGGGTTGGCAATGAAAGGAATTGCTACCAAATTGATTTTGGTGGAGAATGGACCCGGTGGATATACAGCAGGAATTATCGCGAGAGGCTCGACATTTGAGGTGAACATCCAATGAAAAAGCGAACTATAAACCACGTAATCGTTGTGCTGTACATAGCAGGTGTAGTCCTTGCACAAGCACAGTCTGCCATAACCGTGACTGTGAACGGCAAGGAGATCCAAGTGCCGCAAACGCACGCCCCCAACTCAGTCGGCGGTGTCACAATTACAACAAACGATGTATTGAAGTTTATTGCGAACACGGTCCGGGCAGAACTACTGGCAAAATGTGTCGAGGCTTCTGGCATAACTGTGCCTGAGGAAGTGTTGGCACACTGTGTTGAGCTGTATTTTAGTGTGGGTGGAATCGGCGATGAACAAGCACACTACATCAGAGATAAAATGCGCCCGATCATCGAGGCTCTAAATGATGTAGTTGTTGGGAAGCTCGATAGAGACCAAGCGTATGAACGGCATTTGAAAGACAAGATTACCCGGGAGGAATGGGCCCGGTGGGTCACAGGCTACACAAACAAAAGCATGGTCGAGCAACTCGAACGTCTTGTACCGCGTTCAGTGGCGGATATGAAGCAACAAACGCAAGCCAGCCTCAGGAAAGACATCGAGATATGGTTGTTACTCGAGCAAGTGGCCGGTGAACCTGAGCCAGTGCGCCAGGAGATAGAAGCGCTGTACCGTAAGCTGTATCCGACTGGTGAACCACCTCTGGCAGAGGTTGAGCAAAACATTGCAATGCAAATTGTCAATCAGCATAAACGGAAGCGCACGGCACAATGGTGGGAGACACAAATTGCGAAGGCAACAATTGAACTGCCTCCACAGTATCAGAGTGCCAAGGAACTAATCCAGGTGCCACCTGTGCAACCGTTTCTGCCTGGTCCAGTTGTGGACCATTTGCACAAAACAATGTTGACGAATCAGCCGAACAAGCAACTGGGACAGTCAAAATGAAAGGTTAAATCCCTAGGCGAGCGAGAGGATTTAGCTTCCCTCCCATAGCCATGCTATCGTAGCCATGCCCTCGTAGCCGCGCTCTCATAGCCAATGCTCTCGTAGCCGCGCTCGTGAGAGCGCGGATAGTTCATATTTGGAGTGGAACACAGGGATTTAAGTGTGGTTAGCAACTGACCTTTAGGCAGTGGAGTCAAGAGGGACCGATAGGCTTTTTAATCATATGTGAAGCCAGTCTTCTTTCAATGTGAGAAGGAGTTGTGGAAGATAGAGTTGTCGCCGCCGATCGTGAAAACTATTGAAATATTTCCGCCAAGTGCGTGAATATGCGACCATATGTGAAAGCACCACACCAAAAGCGAAGGCAAACACCGTTGTTCATTAGATCGGGTTTGATGGTCTTAGCTGCGAGCTTTTTTGCCCTTGTGGTAAGCTCGGTTAAGGCAGAAAAGTTAAGACAAGATATATACCCTGGTATTGGAGGGGTGCCGCTCTCTTTTATCTATGAGGGGCAATTGTATGAACCGCCATTGCAACTTTCGGGGACGAACGCCGACTCGATTGATCGCTCCACGCCGGAAAGGTTGTTGGAGTGCTTTTATACAGCACTGAAAGCAAGGAATGTAGCGGTGTTGACCAACTTATACGCGGAAAATGAGTGTCACGTGATGTTCAGTTTCGAGCCTGACGTTCAAATAAGAGGATTGGTGTTGAAAGAGAAAATACAATATGGCCAGTACACTATTGTTGTGGCGGAACTGACGACGGACGGTCGCGTTGAGCGAGGAACGTTAGCAATGAAAAAAGTTGGGACAAACTATTTTTTTACTGATGTTCTCTCGCAAGACAGAACGTACCAATTTTTCAAAGCGTTCCAGTCGCAATCTGACTTTGTGCGCAGGACTTCGGTGTATCGTCCGAGGAGTGACAAGCCTTTGATCCAAATGATTTTTTACCCGTTTACGAATGCAGCAGACGGGCCGCCGATTGTCGTTGAGTATCGGGGGAGAAACTACGGGCCAGGTAACATGTTGGAATATCGTAGCATTACGAGGACTAACTTTGATCTTAGGACTCCAGAGGGTGCGATTCGAGCGGTGTACGCCGCTGCGCTGGCAAATGATGTGGAGTGGTACATTTCCCTGATTAACCCCAATGAACTTGATATGCCAATCCACCCCGTTTCAGGTTCTGCTAAAAAATTACGGCAATTTGTTACCAACAACTTATCCAGGGCATCTGAGATGCTACGGCTTAGCAGTACTGTATCTTTAAGCCGCGTGGTGTATTACGGTGAGTATGCGATAACGATTTCGCAGCGAGCAGGACAAGAACAAGATTGCCTGGCATTTAAGCGTGTTAACGGCCGTTGGCTGGTTACTGACGAGCTTAGCCGGGAGAGTCTGGTATGGGCTTTTTTGACCGACCGACCGCATCCCAACGTAGTATACTTTTTGCCCAAGGTTTTGCCTCGGTAGAAAACCCGTTCTTTAGCCGATTCGCTCGTCCGGAAATGGGCTGGGACGGCAAGGCTCCGGTTGGATTGAACTTGAGAGGAGGGTCCCGTTGGTCGCATTGCAATAACAGGCGCGCTTAGCGGCAGTGCATGTCCTGTTCCGGGTTTATGTTTGCCGCCAATCCCGCTGCGTCCTTTTGGGCGGGCAGCAGCAGGTGTGTATGCAACTTATTCCGGAAGTTCGGATGCTGGAGTAAGAGTCGAGGTTGCCCCAGGATGTCAGAACGAACGTATCTGTGGCCTGGTAAACAGCGAGCTCGAGGCCGGGTTCAAGGTGAAAGCTGAAGTTTGTTGGAAAAGCGAGGATGTTTTGTATGGTACTGTCCAAGGCAGTGCCACTGCCAATATTGGAGTGGATTTCGAATGCTGTAGTGGCGCCTCAGGCAGTTTCACAGTTAATATTAACCCCCTGAAGTTGGCATACAAGGTACAAGCGAGGCTTGTGGGTTGGGAATGGGCATTGGGGGAAGGAGAGTGTAACGTGTTTAATGGTGGGACACTAGGCCCGAACAATTTCGACTGTCCTTTTTGAGTTTTCGACGTATGCTTCGATTCATGAAAACTGGCCCCGAGAAAAAACAATGGCAGCAGCTCGCCATTGCTGCGTTAATTCTTTGTGGGAAGGCCGAGCTCAATGCAGGGGATGTGTTGGTTTACGCGAACCCAGGAATGCCAGGTTCTTCTTACCTTTTGGAGGCAAACGGATTCGTTTTAGAGGAGTTTCAGCCTATTTCGAGAGCTTGTGGTGCTTCATTGGACCGAGCCAATATTACGAATGTTTTATCAGTTTATTTTGCGGCGCAAACCCCGACGAACTACCATTTGTACATATCGTTGTTTGAAAGCGGTGGTCGTGCTGATGCCGAGCCGAAGGTGCCTTTTGGGCCAATGCCCGATGGGATGTGGCTCAAAGGGGTTTACCAATACGGTAGGTTCAGCATTGCAGATATTAGGCTGCGCTGCGTGTTGGAAGGTAAAAAGAGATTTTATGATTTATTGCTGCCGATGGTTCGGTCGAACGGCCTATACTATCTTACGAGGCGGCTCGAGACAAATGCCGGGATTTGCTTTTGGGAGATGGTCCGGAATCATCGGGATATAATGGATAGTGCAAGGCTTAGGCCGACAAACTGGACGGGTGCTGGCTACTTCGCTGTTACCAATTACGTATCTGAAAATGATTGGTCCAATCCTTGGGTCTTCTGGATACCCGGAAGGCGGTTGGGCAATATGATTGTGACGAGCAATTCGGCGGCTATACCGAAAGCCTTGGTTCAACCTGAAGATGTTGCCGTGGCCGCGATCCATGCACTGATTGCAAACAAGCAAGATGTTTATCTGCAGCTTGTGCGCCCTGAGGATATTGACCGGCCGTGTCCATGGTTCAAAGTAAGTCCCGCCGAGTACATTAAGGCCAACTGGAACCAATGCAGACAGCTAACTGCAGATGGAGCAATACTCTGCGAGAGAGTAAACCTAGGCGAGAGCGCGTATGTTACATTTCGGCTGGTTAGTTCGCCCAGCGAGAAAGATTGGTTTTATATGCGGCGGTATAATGGCCAGTGGAGACTGAGCAGTCGCGAGGTTGAGGATGGGAATAGCGCCGTAGTCCACTTTTTACGTGGGACATGCGTGCAACGGCATGTGGTGGGGCCTTCAAAAGTCTTGCCGCTTCCATAGTGCACTTCTTGCTCAAGCTGCTCTTGTGCGAAAAGGACAACAACCTACAGTCAATATGACTCGCATGCCAGCTCGAACCGGACGAATAAAAGTCGCAACCAATCAGCAATAATGCGCCAGCGGCGACGTTGATTACGTGGGCGTTGAAACCATTGCGGGTGAGTTGGAGCCCGGCTCGAACAACAACAAATGATACAATACTTGGGCTGAGTGTCGGGGTGTGCGTGGGCGGGTCAGCACCAACGACGGCACATTTGTGCTGCCCAACGTACCTCTGC
>Ga0078972_1008488_pt1 | contig 21432 bp, 18 predicted proteins | sample YelNatPaOPGAMG01_FD_67568 | JGI IMG/M metagenome (GOLD analysis project Ga0078972, IMG submission 67568) | Hot spring thermophilic microbial communities from Obsidian Pool, Yellowstone National Park, USA - OP-RAMG-01 (SPADES assembly) (version 2) | ecosystem: Environmental > Aquatic > Thermal...
TAGCCTACGGGGCAACCCCCGAGGCTGCCTACGAGGTTGCTTCCTAACCAGCCTCCGAAGCAGTTCCCCAAGCAACTCCCGAAGCAGCCTACCGACTAGCCCCCTCCCAGAGCAAAATTAAGTAGAAAAGAGAATTTTCCCCTTGATTTTAGGTTAATATTTAACTATAAATTATATAGGCAATATTAAGATGAAGAAGGCTAAGTGCTCGGTTTTAAAGTAGGGCAAGGTTTCAGCCTTGCGAAAATACACGCCTTTAATCTGCCGAGGACAAGCCTCGGGCTACTTGATATTCTTAGAAACTGCGTTGCGCTTGGTGGACTTTACGAGTTACGCGTTGCAACTGTGTTGATCTGGGGTGATGTCTGGATTTAGGTGCCACATTTTTAAAAATCGCCGTCTAATTAATAGTAGACAAAGTGAATAAATCTTATATTATGGATTAAAATGAAGGTCTTTAAATTAGATGAAGATGCCCTAATGGTTGCGCGGGCTAAGGACGGTAGTGACCAGGATTTATATAATCTTTGGCAGAAGTATCAAGAACGATTATACCGCATCTGCTGGTTACGACTTAAGAATGAACTGGATAGCGAAATGGCAATGGGTGAGATCTTGGAAAAATTTCTTAACGGGCTACCAAAATTTAAAGGCAAATCCTCATTCAAAACTTATCTTTACACCATCGCCAATAATGTAATCATTGACTTTTTAAGAAAACGGAGAAATAATCCGAAGACAGTTAATATTGAGACAATCACCGAGATTCCAGCCCCCTTACCCGAAAAATCCGCCCAAGGCGGATTGCCGCCGGAAATCGTTAATCAAGCACTTAGGCAATTGAAACCAATTTTTCAGACCGTTTTGATTTATCATTATTACGAGAATCTTTCCTTTAAGGAGATTGGTAAAATTATCGGCAAGAAAGAGACAGCGGTGAGAAAATTAGCCCAAAGGGCAAGAGAGGAATTTTACCGAGTATATAAGTCTTTAGAAAGGGGTGAGATTGATGAAGCAAAAAGAAGCGATAAATAAATTGATTGAAGAATTCACCAATCTTTTTTTTCAAGGCAAGGCACCAAGTGTCGCAGAGTTTATTAAAAAATATCCCCAATTGGCAGCCGAACTTAAGCCTGAATTAGAAAGCACATTGGCGCTACTTAAGGCGGGCAACTATCTCCCAACAATGCCCGAAGCGTTGAAACAGAAACTGCATAATCAGTTCTGGCATAAGATTATGGCAAAAGAGAGAAAACGACTGCTAACCGTCAAAAAGCGACTGGAAATTGAACCAAGTTTGAGCCTTCTACCGCTTAAACGAGGGATTGAATTTTTGTTGTTGCTCTTATACGGTCAAGATAAAGAACGGATTGTAATCCGGGGTATTACGCGGATTATGAAACTTTTATTTCTCTTAACCAAAGAAGCGGAATGCGATAAATATTGCACCGAGTATTATCAATTCGTCCCTTACAAACTCGGACCTTTTTCAATTAAAGTTTACGAGGATTTGAAACTTTTGATTGAATTGGGTTTTGTGCAAAGACAAGAGATAGATAAAGATGGCATACCTTTAATCTATACCGATGACGCCAAGATTGATGAAGGGTTTCAATTTAATGAGGTGACAACAGTTTATACCCTAACCGAATTGGGTAATCGTTATGCGCAGGCATTGGCAAAGGGGCTAAAACCAAGACTTTGGGATAAGTTAAACCAAATCAAGACCAGGTTTGGTCAAATGCCTCTAAAAGAACTTTTGGGATATGTGTATCACTACTATCCTGAATATACCACCCATTCGGAAATCCTAAAAGGGTTATTGCGCCATTAAATTCTGACTTTTGACCAAAGCTAAATCCCTATGGTTTCTCTAATTTTATAAAAGTTTACCGGTGTTAGTCGATGTCTTAAACCCATTTATTCCGCCAAAGGCTTTCTGCCATAGACCGCATAATAGGGTTGATGTTCTACACCAATCCTTTCAATTCTCTCAAGAATCTTTGCTAACCGATTAGAATATTCATCACGCTTGGAACTTACTAATTCAATGGAGGCTTTGAGTTGACTTGCCATACTTTTTATCCTTGTCAACAAATCTTCTTGGGGGAAGGGATTTTTCGGAAGTTTTAATTCGCGGTTGCCGGACAAAAAGAGTTCAAAGCCGATGTCAATAAAGCCAATCTTTTTGAGAGTTTTTATCATCGCCTCGGGTAAGATTAAATCAAAATGGTCTTTGCCCAAAGCCCGTTCGACTTCAATCTTTAGTTTATGCAATTCAAGGTAGTTATTCTGTTTCTGATTACCGGCTTGGTCAAGATGGTCAACCCCGAAAAAGAGCCCACCGGGTTGCAAGACCCGATAGATTTCTTGTAAAATCCGATTAAGATAGCGGTAATGGTGAAAAGACCAATAACTGGTTACGCAATCAAAAGTCGCTTCGGGAAAACGCAAGACCGCGCCATCCATAATCTTCAGGCGTAGTCTTTTGCGATAGGGGTATAATAATTTTCTGCCGTTTAGAATACAATCCGCACAAGAATCAATTGCCACCACCCGCGGGAAAAGTTCAATTAATGGTAAGGCAGACTTACCTTGTCCAGTTCCGATATCCAGGGCTATGTAACAAGGTCTTGAGCGGATTAAATCTTTTAATAGTTCAAAGTGATTAATGTGTGCCACAAGGCTTAATGGTCAAAAAAATTTTCAACAGACTTTGTCCCTAAATTATGCGGATTATTCCTTTGCATCTTATTCCTGCTTTATCCGGGGAGATTTGAGCCGATTCGGCTCAAATATTCTAATACCTGTTTGATGTCATCGGGTAGCGGTGAAGTGAATTCCAGATACTCTTTGGTTTTCGGATGGATAAAGCCGAGTTTTGCCGCATGTAATGCCTGGCGCGCAAGCATTGAAAGGATAGTTTTAAAAATTGGTTCCTGGTTGCGATGTTTAATCACACTTTTGCTCCGACCGCCGTAATCAGGGTCACCAACAATCGGATGACCGTAATGGAGCATATGCACTCTAATCTGATGGGTTCGACCGGTCAAGAGTTTCAATTGTAGATAAGTTGCAATACCAAATCTTTCTAATACCTGATAACTGGTGATTGCCCGTCGGGCGGAAAAAGGGGTCACTGCCATCTTCTTACGGTCTAAGGTGCTTCGGCCGATTGGTGCATCAATTGTGCCCGAGTTAGTGGGAAAATCACCCCAGGCAAGGGCTAAGTATTCCCGATTAATCTTGCGTGCCTCAATCTGCCGACCAAGAAAAGTCAATGCGGAATCGGTTTTGGCAAAGACCAAAAGCCCGGTGGTGTCTTTATCCAAACGGTGAATCACACCGGGTCGGATTTTGGAATTGGGCGATTGGGGCAACTGACAGTGATAAAGTAGTCCCTGCACCAATGTCCCTTTGGTATTGCCCCGGGCAGGATGAACAATCACCCCTTTTGGTTTGTCCACGACAATCACTTCCTCGTCTTCATAGACAATATTCAAATCCATCGGTTCGGGTTCAATTTGAACGGGCTTTTGAACCGAACTTGGTAATTGGGCAACAATCTGGTCACCCGGTTTAACCCGATAACTCGGTTTTGCCTTTTTTTGGTTGACTAAAACCCCACCCTCATTAATCAATTTAGCAACTTGATTACGCGATAAACCGATACCAGAAATAATTAAATAATGGTCAAGCCTTTTCCCCCACATCTTCTCGCTCACAATTCGTTCAAATGTCAGAGGCATATTGCACCGGACCAATTATTGCTTCAATTTCGGCTCGACTTATTGCCCCAATTCTTAAGATGGTCGGCGTATCGGTCAAATCAAGAATCGTTGATTCCTGCCCAAATTTGGTCGGACCAGCATCTATGATTAAATCAACCTTGTCACCAATATCACTAATAATGTTGGTCACTTCGTTTGGACTGGGCTTACCGGTTAGGTTCGCACTGGTTGCGGTTATTGGTCTTGCCACTAATCTTATTAGACTTAACGCTACTGGGTGGTCAGGAATCCGAATCCCAATCTTTTTGTTGCCACCAGTAACAATATCCGGAATAATTTCGGATTTAAATAGAATCAGGGTCAATGGGCCAGGCAAAAACCTTTGCCAAAGTCTTTGGGCAACCTCAGGAATTTTTTGGACGAATTGTTTAATAGCGCCGACTTCTGCTACCGCAATTGATAATGGTTGGTCTTTGGGTCTTCGTTTGACTTCATAAACCCTTGCCACTGCACAAGGATTTAAGGCATCGGCACCCAAGCCATAGACGGTTTCGGTCGGGAAAACAACCAAACCGCCAGCCTTGATGATCTCAGCTGCCTCAATCAACTCTCTTGCTTCTGGTACAGGTTTCTCAATTTTGACTAATTTCATTTAACATCCCCGCTCAATCGAGCGGATTTGATATTGTTGGTTATCAGAATCCGATTTAATCGTAACCAAATCGCCAACTTTTTTGCCTAAAAGGTCTTTGGCTAGTGGTGCAAGATATGAGATTATACCCTTTTCTAAGTCAATATCGTAAGGACCAAGAATTGTTATCACCTGAGTTTTGCCACTGACCAATTCAACAAGGGTGACTTTTGTGCCAATTCCTACCACATTAGTTGAGACTTGGGCAAAATCTATCGGTTTCGCCCGTCGCAACTCGCTACGGATGGCTTCTACTTTAGCCACCAGCCTTGCCTGTTTTTCTTTTGCTGCCTTATACTCATAGTTTTCACTCAAATCACCAAACTCCCGTGCCTTTCCAATCTCTTTGGCACTGGCCGGGATGGCAACAGTTAACAACTCCTTTAACTCTTGCTCTCGTTTTTTAATCCCTTCAGCGGTTGAATATATTACCTCGGTAATATCAGGTGTCTTTGTCAAATTGCCGGCTTCGGTTTCACCCAAGGCGCTTTCGATAAGATGTTTGATTTCTATCTTCTCAAAATCCTTTAAACCCGGTAGGTTCTTTATTGTCTTGTAAACCGATTGCACCTCAATTGCTGATATCTCAGCCAGTGCCTTCTTGAGAATTGACCAATCATTGGCTTTTAGACACTTCCGGGCTTCACTCCAATAAGTCCGGAAATCAAAATTGGTAAGAATCTCTAACAATTGGCAAAGAGAATTTTTTGCGGTAATGCCCAAGGCATATTGCATACTCCTTTCTTGTCTGGTAAGCCAGAGAAATTGGGCTGGATGGGAACGGTAGGAATCAAAGACTTCCTTTAGAAAATTAACATTAGCGCTTGCGAGGTCAGGCGCAAGTAGTTTCAAAACCCTTGGGTCGTTATGGGCAAAGAATAGTTTTGAATAAATTTCCAGCCAATCCGTGGTCCGATTCGCTTTTATTATCTTTAAGAGTTTTTTTATTGAATTGAAGTTTTTTTGCTTTAAGCAAAGTCCAATAATTTCATCTTGATTAAGCATCCTTACTTCTTCTTCGGTAATAACCTCATCCACCATTTTGCTTCCGGATTTAATAACCGTCTTCGGCTCAATTTTAGTCTCACTATAGGCATAAGTCCTCTCTGGGGCATTGCTAATGAGAATATTTGGGTCATTGCTTACCAAGCGCTTGGTCTTCTCCCAAAAATGGGCCCAATCGGCTTCGTTAACAATGTCAGCAAGTAACTCTTTAATCTCTTTCACCCGTAACGGTTTTTGGACCGATTGGAGTAATAATTGAAATAGCCCTTTGGGGTCATTCTTTGCCTTATCTCTTAAGACCTCTGGGGCTATTCGCTTTAAAACTAAAAAATTGTCCTTGGATAGTGGTCTAAGACCTTTTATTTGAGCAAAAGAAAAATAAGATTTTTTGCCATCAAAGAAGAGTACTAACAATCGGTCAAGCAAAAAATCAATCTCGGTTACTTGTCCCAAACCAAAATCCTCGCTATAGACATAATTACCCACATCAAAGGCAATAAGTTTTTCTAACCATTCACATGCGGAAAGGATTGGCTTACCCTCTAACAGTTCCGATTTCCTAATGAATTCCGCCAAATTAGGACAATTCTTGAATAATTGACGATAACAATCCGCAATCTCTTTGCGGAGTTTGACTTTATCCCCAATTTCACTTTTGGCATCAATAAACCGAGCAATTGCCTTAAGCACAAAAAGGGTCTTAGCATCATCATTGTTAGTTTTGATATTCTCTTTTAAAATTGTCAAAAATAACAAACCCTGATCCGGATTAGACTCGAACAGAGGCTGAATCAAATCAAGGAGATAAGTAAGTTGTGAATTAATATTGGGCTGGGCGAGCAAATCCAACCAAAAATCTTCTAAGGCATTAAAATCTTTGGTTTTCAAAATTGCTTGGAAACGGTTTTTGACTTCCTTTAACTCCATTAAGATAGTTTAAAATGAATTAAGCCAAAAGTCAATCCCTAAGAAGACCCGATTCGGGCTGTTTCTGTGGTAAAAATTTTTTCGGGGTTTCAAAGGGGCTTTGCCCCTTTGTTAAAAAAGTAGTTGACAAGAACTTATTTTAATTGTAAGATTAGAATCAAACAGAAAGAGAGGCAGGGTATATCGTTTGGGGTTTCGAACTTAAGGAGCGGTTTTTGGCTCCGGTCACTAATTCCCAACGAGACTGAGCCTGCTCTACTAACAATAAAACTGTGCTTTATTTTATAAAAGAAAGGGGGTGAGAATAAAGAATATAGCAGTCCGCCTAAGGCGGGAATCTTAATAATAAAAAATAAAAGGAGGATTGAAATGGTCAAAAAAATAAATTGTGCACTTACCCTATTACTAATCAGTGTAAGTTTCTTAATCGGCAATTCGGATGTCACAAGCGATTTAGCGCCAATTTCAAAGATGGCACTTAAGGAATATCCGGCACCCACCCCCACTGGAACTGATTCAATCCCTTGGGTAACCAAAACACCATCCCCTTCCCCTGGACGATACTGGTGTCCAGCCGTGGCGGTTTATCGGGATACAATTTATTTATTGGGCGGCAGAGGCGACGGCGGTTATGCGAATTCAATCCGGTTAGTTTATGGCTATGTCCCAGCAACAAACAGTTGGGTAACTAATTTCCCCAGTCTGCTCATCACCCGACGCGCTGGTGCTGGCGGACAAGTCGGTAACAAGGTGTACCTCTGTGGTGGCCGAGATTCAACTCATACGACACTTAGCAGTTGTGAAGAGTACGATTTAGATACTAAAACATCGGTCTATAAGGCGAGTATGCCAGGTGGTCGTTGGTCCTGCTCTGGAGTTGGATTGAACGGCAAGGTATATGTTTTCGGCAGTGAAACTTACTCGGATGCGTTATTAGAATACAATCCAGCGACCAATAGTTGGCGAACAATCACACCTACACCCAGACCGCCAGGACGAGGTTGGACCGCGGTGGCAACGGCTGGTGGTAAACTGTATGTCCTCGGCGGAAGCTCTTCAAGTGGAACCCTTAGCGACTGCTGGGAATTTGACCCGAATACGGAGACTTGGACTCAAAAAGCGAACATGCCCGGACCGCGGATCTATCACTCAGCGATCGGTTTTGGTGATGATAATATCTATGTTATTGGTGGTTCTACTGACGGTACAATCCCAGCAGACCGGCTCGTTTACAAATACACAATTTCAACCAATACTTGGGTAACCGAGACCCCAATTCCGACCGCCCGGGGTTGGGAGATGTTAGCGGTCCATGATGGCACAATCTATGTGATGTGCGGTTCGGATTGTACAACTCCAACTTATCTGACCGTAAATGAAGCCGGTGAGATTGAAGTACCGCGGGACCACGATGTTGGCGTCCGAAGCATTATAAGCCCAACCGGACGAATTCCTTCCAGTAACCCGATTAATGTTTCGGCAGTAATTAAGAACTTTGGTCTTAATGAGGAAACTTTCCCTGCAACCGCTTTGATTACGACCCAGACCGATGATACCGTTTTCGCAGTAGAAACAACCTTGACTATACCGGCTCGAACTGAACAATCGGTAGTGTTTGGTGAGTGGACACCTGACCCAGATATGGTCTATGACGTAATGTTCTACACCGCTCTGGTTGGTGATGAAAATCCAGCCAATGATACACTGACTGGCGAAGCCCGAACCACACCCGACGCTGGAGTTTTAAGAATCGTTGCCCCAACTGTTCGGGTTATTCCAGGAACTACTGTCAATGCGACCGCAATGGTAAAGAACTTTTCAGCAGAACCAAAAGATGTGCCAGCAACAATGACCATTGTGGATACGGTCTCGGGTAGCACGATACTGGATGTTGATACAACCCTCACAATGGGTGCTGGCGAAACTCTATCGGTTGTCTTTGGTCAATTCACCGCAACAAGTGGTAGTGTCTATGATGTTATTGCCTATACCAGTCTGGCTGGTGATGATGACCCATCCAATGACACCGCTTATGCTATGGCGGTTTGCCGACTTGGCAGCGCGCCTGACCCATTCGGTTACTATTATGAATCAACTCAAGAACCAGGCGATACGGTTACCTTCTCCTGGATTGACCCAACTGGTGGGACTGTCCTTACTGGTTGGTCACCGAGTGCGGATGATGGTTATGTAACCCGAACGCTACCATTTGGCTTTAAGTTTTACTCACCCGCCTCAAACCCACCCAACATCAATCAGATTAATGTCTGCACCAATGGCTTCCTTGAGACCTCAACGATGACGACCTATACTAATACCGCCCTACCTAACAATACGATTCAGAATTTTATCGGACCGTTCTGGGATGACCTAAATCTAACCAGCCAAGGCCAGGTAATTGAGAAGGTCGGTACTGATGGTCAATATGTTTCTTATACCTGGCTCAATGTGCCGCGTTTTGGGACTTCGGAATTACAGACCTTCCAGGTTGTGCTTTATCGTAACAACAAGATAAGGTTTAACTACTTAGATGTGAATGGCACGCTTAACTCCAACACGATTGGTATTCAAGGTGGGATCGGTGCTAATGGCTGGTATCAGCAATATGTGTTTGATGGCAATCCTGCCAACCATATCGTTACCGATAACACTACAATTCAGTTCACCTGTGACAGTCTAAGAGGGATTGCTGAGGTTACAAGAAATATTACCCCAACTGCTACTTTTCTCCATCCGGTAAGACCGAATCCGGTGGCAAAAGGCGAGGCTTGTATCTCTTTCACCTTAGCCAAAAAGGGTAATGTTGCGATTAATATTTACGATGCGACTGGTCGTTTGGTGCGGAACTTAATAAATTCGGTTTATGACCCCGGTTCTTATAATGTCACTTGGGATGGTAAAGATGAAGATGGTATGCCAGCGATTTCTGGAATTTACTTCTATACGATTAAGACCCAGGATTACAAAGCGACTAAGAAACTGGTTCTGATGCGCTAGACTCTACGCTAACTTAAGGCATATTTACAACTTGAGGGGGCGGATTTTCTGCCCCCTCTTTTATTATTCTAATCCGCCTTAGGCGGAAATTCCCGAACCTACCCTTTATCCTAACCCTTGTCCTTATTCTATTGCCACTCCTTAACCTAATTTCAAGGTCAATACTTGAGCCGACCACAAGCCAAATCCCATAACCTACCCATAAGCCTGATCCCTACCCACTATCTTGGCTAATCCAATCCGCCTTAGGCGGACTATCCTCTATACCGTTCCCGATACCGCATAGGGGCTAGCCCCACCCTAACCCCTAATGATTTGTCAAGATGGATTTTGGATTGAAAATTCAATGACTTAGATTATCCGCCTCAGGCGGATTAGAAAAATTAAAGGAAAAAGCGAAAAAACTTTAGAAAAGTTAAAGTCATTTTAGAAATATTAAAGTTTTTTAGCGAAAAATTTTAGAAACTCTAAAATTTACCCCTATGTTATCTTTTACGCCGCAAGCGCCAAGGTGCTAAAAAAGAGAAACAGAGTCCAATTATGAATCCTAAGTTGTAATGCCAACCGGTATTATTGACTTCATAGATACCAACCCTTTTATTGAATAGGCTCACAATGAAAGTGATAATAATTATTAAACCATGCCAAATACCAGCCCAAAAGCCCGCCTTATGACCGGAATTGATTTCTTGATTCCAGCGATAATTTCCTGGGGCACAATTTAAGAAGATCAAAGTAATAAGTAGCATTAATTGAATTAGTAAATCTTTTTTCTTAGACATTATTACTCCTTTCTGTCCTTTGATAATAAGTGGCTCTTAGTGGTTGTCAATACCGAGCAAGAAAAATTATTATTGCAGTCGGAAAAGGGCTTCGCGGGCTTTGTAATTTTTCGGGTCAAGTTGTAATACCCGTTCCCAAAGTTGGTGCGCTGCGCGCTTTTTCCCTTCATAATAATTGACCAATCCCAAATGAAACAGGGCAAGGGTAAAATTGGGGTCAATGGCTAATGCCCGGTTATAGTAATAACGAGCCCTTGATAAATCGTTCTGCATTAAGGCTAAGTTGCCCAGATTATTAAGTGCTTGGATTGAATAGGGGTCTAATTTGACCGCTTGTTCAAAATAGACCGTAGCGGAGTCAAATTGGTTTAAAGTGGCATAGACATTGCCCATTACCCCATAAGCATCCGCGAGATTGTGCCAAAGCCTTACCGAGGCTTGGCCGATTTGCTTTGCCCCATAGGTATCGCCCAATTCTAAGCGGATGGTAGATGCCAATGCCAAGATATTGACTGCGGAATCTTCTGCCAGCGCTTGGTCTAATTCCTTAATCGCCTTGCCAATTTTACCAGTTTCGTGGAAACCGAGTGCGGCTAAAAAATGATTTTGCGCTTGGTTGGTCTTGCCAATTTGAACCAGATTGAAATTAAACAGAAGATAGGCGATTATGAATATAATCAAACTTATTATTCTTTGGCTTTTTTTCGCCTGCCGTATTCCATCAATTCCTAATACGGCAAATGGAATCAAAAGCACCACGACCGGCATCCGATACCGAGCGGTTACGAAGAAGATTATAAAAGAGAGGCTATAAGTTATTAAGAATAAATAAACCAATAATAGTTGAGGGACTTTGTCCCTCAAACTCCCTAGGTTAGAAGAAATCTTTTGGGGGAGAATTGAGGGGTTGCCCCTCAATTGTTGGCGCCAATTTTTTTTCGAGAGGTATAATCCAATTAAGGACAATGGGAATAATAAGCCAAAAGGGAATGCCAGCCAATCCGTCCGGAAGATAAGGAATTTTAGAAAGGTGTAATTTTTGAAGAAATAAATATCACGGTTGTTGGAGACCTCATAGCCAGAAAGCCAAAGATAACATTTTCGCAAAAGCAATCTTAGGGCAGAAAAAGGATTGTCTTTAAAGAATTTCAATCCTTGACTCAACCAATAAAGGTCAATATCGGCGCCTTTCAGTTCCCTGCCAAGTGCTCTCTCGGCTACTCTTTTTACATCGTAATAACCTCCCCACCAACTGCCGCGGGTATTGGGTAAAATCGCGGTGACGCCATCTGAATTTGGATTGTTGCCGATATAGAAATTGGTGCCGGCCTGCCAGGCGATTAAGACCAACCGCTTGCTTTTTGCATAATTTCTAATCGTCACCGGAGCGATTACCAGAATAACGGGTATTAAGAATTGAATCAATCTTTTAAAACGATTTGCCTTGAAAAAGAATAATAACCAGATTGTTACAACAATAACAAAGACTAAAACATTAGGCCGGGCAATTGTGGCTAAACCAAAGCAGAGTCCAGACCAATACCATTGGCGGTCAATTTTTTGACTCCGCACGAGAAATAAAAATCCTAAGAGCAAAAGAAAAATCAGCAGATTGGCAATGAGTAATTCGCCATCAAAATAAATTGCTAATGGATAAAAGGTTAAGACTAATCCTGAAATGCGCGCAACCCTTTCGGTAAAGAGTCGGCGACTAATTAAATAGAGTAACCCACAACTTAAACTGCCAATAAGCGCTTGAATTACACGAACTAAGAAGAGATTTACTCCGAAGACCTTATAAATTAATCCAAGAAAAAATGGGTAAAGGGGTGCACGAAAATAGGCATCGTGGATAAATTCTTGCCCATTTGCGATTGCCATCGCCCATTGGTGGTGGTAAAGGGCATCCATTTGTGGGTTATAAAAAAGCGGGTCAGATACCCGAGCCATAAGGAGATAAAAAATGCGTAAACAGAAGCCTAAGGCGAAAATAAGCAAAAACCCGCCTGAGGCGGATTGACTTTTTTTGGAAAAACCTGTCAACCGGGAAACAGGATCAGGCACAATTAGATTTTTGCACGGCTAAAGCCTTGCACGCTTGAGATGTAAAAAACTAACCGGGTCAATCTTTTTCCCTTTGTAGGTAATCTCAAAATGGAGGTGTGGGGCAGTCACCTTGCCACTTGCTCCTAAATAGCCAATGAAGTCACCCCGCTTGACTTTGTCCCCTTTATTCTTAATCGTTCGACGCAAATGACCATAAAAACTGGTATAATCCATCCCATGTTCAATTATGACATATTTGCCGTAAATACTATCTTCGCCCGTCTCTTTTATTATGCCATCCGCAGTAGTTTGAACTGGTGTGCCTAATGGTGCGACTAAATCAACACCCGGGTGGGTTGAGTCAAACCCCTTAGAAATTACATAACTTGTAAGTGGCGACTGGGCAGGGATATACTGTATTTTTTCCTTGGTCAATTGATTAGCCAATTCGGGTGACAATGAATCTAATTTATTTTTATTTGTCCCTTGAGCAGTGGTCAAAGTACCGGTTTCGGCTAATCCGTCCGAGGCAGATAAAAAATCGATTTTGGGCGGCGACTTCGGAACTCCTAACATATTCTTAATCTTTTCACTTTCTGCCTCTAATCTGGCTAACCTTTCTTTCACTGCCTTAAGTTTGGCATACTCGGCTTCCAATTGGGCATTGCGCCGAATTAGATAGTTCATTTTAAGGATAGTATAAGAGAACCGAACCGTAGAATAAATCGCTCCACCGACCCCGATTATTAGAATGCAGAGTAAGACGAATAAAAATCTTAATAAAGTTAGCGAAAGGGTCTTGGAATAACTTTTGTTTTGATAATTGGGGACGACCACAAAGGTTACTTCTTTTCGCGCCATAAAAGGTTAAGGTGTCTTAGTGATAATTTTCACGATACGGTCTAAGTCTTCCTCGGAATAGAATTGAATCTTAATATTACCACGACCGCCCCGCTTTTCAATATCAACCCGACTGCCTAAATACTGTTGAAGCATATCTTCTAATGCCTCAATGTGAACATCGCGTTCTAATCGGCTTAGAGTAGATTTAGTTTTTTTAATTTTGGGGGCGCAAAGTTTTTCGGTATCACGCACCGAAAGACCCTCATTAATAATCCGTTCGCAAATCGCCTCTTGTTCCTTCCGATTGGTGATGGTTAAAAGGGCTCGGGCATGACCAGCACTAATTTTGCGTTGCGCAATATAATCCCGAACCTTTGGTGGTAGGGTTAAAAGGCGTAAGGCATTGGTTATGGTTGAGCGGTCTTTCCCGACCTTTTCGGCAATCCCGTCATGGGTAAGATTGAATTCGTCAACCAATCGCTTATAAGCCAATGCTTCATCAATTGGATTCAAATCGGTGCGTTGGATATTTTCTACCAAAGCCAACTCAAGCATTTCTGGTTCCGAGATATCTTTAACAATTGCTGGTATGGTCGAAAGACCGGCTTCTTTTGCCGCCCTGAGTCGGCGTTCGCCAACTACTAATTCATAGCCATCGCTTCTTTGCCGCACAACGATTGGTTGTAAAACACCGTTCTCTTTAATTGAGGCGACCAATTCCGCAAGGTTCTCTTGAGTATCGGTTCGGGGTTGAAATGGATTGGGGCGAATCTCTTCAATTTTCAAATAACGCAAATCGCGTTTATCCGCTTCAATCACTGTCTTGGCTTCTTCCGAAAGTAAGGCATAAAGACCTTTACCTAATGCCTTGCGGGTCAAAATTCACCTCCTTTGCTACCCGTTTCAATCAGGACTTCGGTCGATTCGACCGAACTAAGAATCTCACTGGCTAAGGCTAAATAGGCTTGGGCACCAGCCGAGGTTATATCGTATTGAAAAATTGTCTTACCAAAACTCGGTGCCTCGGCTAATCGGACACTCCGCGGAATTACTGAATTAAAGACCCTGCCTTGAAAGAATTTTTTAACCTCCTGGAGCACAGCGCGGGCTAAAGTGAGCCGAGCCGAAAACATCGTCAACAATACCCCTTCAATTTTGAGATTTGGGTTCAAGTTGCTCTGTAACATTTTAATTGTATCTAAGAGCCGAGATAATCCTTCTAAGGAATAGTATTCGCACTGAACCGGAATAATCACACTATTCGCTGCCACCAAGCCATTCAAGGTTAGAATTCCTAAAGCGGGTGGACAGTCAATGATGATAAACGAGTAATTAGTCTCAATCGTATTAAGGGCTAAACTGAGTCGGCTTTCGCGTTGGGGTATCGAAACGAATTCAACCTCACTCCCGACCAAGGAGATATTAGATGGCAAAAGGTCAAGATTAGGGAAGACATCCGGAATAATTGCATCTTTGGTCTTTTCCGCATCGATCAGGGCATCGTAAGCGGTAATGGTAAGACTATTCTTATCAATCCCCAAGCCGAGCGTGGCATGGGCTTGGTGGTCAATATCAACTAATAATACCCTTTCTTGAGAACTTTCATTCGTTTGTCGCATTGCCAGTGCTGCGCTTAGATTAATGGCGGTGGTAGTTTTGCCAACCCCACCTTTTTGATTAGCAATGGCAATCTTCTTTGCCATACTATTTAAAACTCTAATCTAATTTTAGCCGAAGTCAAGTGATAAGACAAGGACAAGGTAACTCTTTAAAAAGAAAAATAAAAAATGAAATATAAAATATCAAAAACCCAATCCGCTCAGGCGGACAAAGATGTAGAAACTCGGAATGCCAAATGCGGAAAGCGAAAAAAATGTTTTAGTTTTTGAGATGAGGCGAAAACGCAAAGCGTCCACCGAACGAAGTGAGGTGAACCCCTCATCTCCCCGAGATGTCCCGAATCGGGTCAGGTTGCATCTTCTTTTAGCCCGAATCGGATCCCTAATACCTGTCATCTGTTTTGTTTGTTGACTTATTGGCAATTTTTAATTAAAATTGATTTTTGATGTTTTTAATCTTTTTGCTTTTGGTTATTTTCTTGGGTTACGGGATAATTGAACTCCGCAACCATCATAGCAATGTTCACAAAATACCGATCAGGATCCAAGTAAATGGTACTCGGGGTAAATCCTCGGTTACGCGATTGATTGCCGGCGGCTTGCGCGCTTCGGGGATGCGAACTTTGGCTAAAACTACCGGCACAAAACCACGGTTCATCATAAGCGACCAAGAGGAGTTTCCAATCAAACGCTTGGGCAAGGCAAATATTCTTGAAGAAATAAAAATCTTTCGCCAGGCCAAAAAGTATCGCCCCCAAGCAATGGTAATTGAATGTATGGCTTTGGTTCCAGAATATCAAAGGATTGAGTGTGAAAAATTAGTTCAAACGACCCACGGGGTAATTACCAATGTTCGGGCTGACCATTTAGATGTGATGGGACCGACGGTTAAAGATGTAGCAATTGCTCTGGCCAATACGATACCAAAAAATGGTTATCTTTTTACGGCGGAAAATTTCTATTTGCCCTATTTCAAAAAAGTAGCAAAGAAACGGAATACCAAGCTCTATCACGCTGACCCCAATACGGTCACCGATGAAGAGATGAAGGGTTTTAGTTATATTGAGCATAAAGAGAATGTTGCTTTAGCCCTTTTGGTTTGTGAGCATTTTGGCGTTGGGCGAAAAACCGCCTTGGCCGGAATGTATCGGGCAAAACCCGATTCCGGTGTTATGCGCATCTACACAATTGGCGATTTTAATAAACGGATTAAGTTAGTGTACACAATGGCGGCTAATGACCCCGATTCAATTATGATGCTCTGGACAATGTGCCTAAATCGTTTCCAAACCGAATGCAAAGAGGTAATTGTTCTAATAAATTGTCGTGATGACCGTGCTGACCGTTCTAAACAATTAGGTGAACTCTGCGCCCAAAAGATGCCAGCCAATTATTACCTGGCAACCGGTTTTCTAACTTCAGTCTTTATCCGTAGTGCATTGAATAATGGTATTGCCAAAGATAAAATTATTGACTTAGGCGGGAAAAGCCCGGCTGAGATTTATGCTAAAACATTTCAGTTGATTGAAAAGGACGGCTTGGTTTTTGCCACGGGTAATACCGTAGGGTTCGGTGAAATGCTAATAAATTATTTTGCCCAAAAGGGAGTAGAAAATGATTATTGAGGGAATCGGTATTGGTATGCTGATGTCTTTTTTCTTAACCGAAACCATTGGTTTAGCCGCTGGCGGTATTGTTGTGCCGGGCTATATTGCTTTATTGCTTCATCATCCTTTAAAGGTCATTATGACAATCTTGGTGGCACTGGCAACTTATTTGCTCACTAAATTCTTGTCCAATTTCATTCTTCTTTATGGCCGACGATTATTAGTTTTAGCGGTCTTGATTGGTTACCTTTTAGGCTATGTCACTCGGCTTTTTCCACCGCTTGTGATTTCCCAAGTTAAATTTGATATTGCCACGATTGGTTATGTGATTCCTGGGTTAGTTGCTTATTGGATGAACCGACAAGGGGTAATTGAGACAATAACTACGATGGTGATTGCGGCAGCATTGACGCGTTTTTTAGTTATCGTTATCTCGGGTGGTGTTCTCTTACCATGAAACTGCGGCAAGGGAAAGTGGGTAAAAGTGTTCTTAGCGCTTTTGCTTTAATTTGTATTATATTTTTTATTATTGAGGTTGGTTCGGTTCGTCGGGTAAAGGCAAGATTTTATGAAGAGAAGATTACGGCGGCTCAAATTTGTGAGCGGGCATTCGGATTGATCAAGGCACTCCGCGCGAGTTTGGCGATTCCAATTGATGAAATCAACGACCCAAACGAGACTGGGTTAATTGGTCATCAATGGACACTTATCACCTCCGGACGGAGCGACTTACAATCAAAATTGACTAGCACTAACCCTAACTTTGCTGCTCTATTTGTTGAACTTCTTCACCAAGTTGGGGTGCGAAAGGGCGATTGGATAGCGATTGGTTGGACTGGTTCTTATCCGGCATTGAATATCGCCCTTTTGAGTGCGGTAAAAGTCTTAGAACTGAAGCCAATAATTATCACCTCGCTTTCCGCCTCAATGTGGGGGGCTAATGACCCCCGCTTGACTTGGCTTGATATGGAAGATTGCCTTAAGGGGTCCGCGGTCGGCTTCAAGCCATCAATTGCTGCTTCTTTGGGCGGCGAAGATGATAACGGTCAGGGTTTAAGTCTTTTGGGTAGAGCAATATTGGACTCAATAATCAAGCAGAAAAATATCAAAAAGATTGCGGCGGCTAATTTGGCCGAACAAATTGAGAATAGATTGAATTTATATTGGCAGGCGAAAGGTGACAAAAAAATTGCCGCTTTTGTCAATATTGACCGTGGTGCGGCAAATCTTGGTGATATCCATGCTCAAACCAATACCGGGATTCTGGTTCGGCATAATAGTAAAGTTGTTGAACCGAGTGTAATTGGTAAAATGTTAGTTAGAAAAGTCCCGGTCATTAATGTCTTAGATGTTAACTACCTTGCCGAAAAATATTCTTTGCCAATTGCGCCGACACCTTTGCCCAAATTAGGTAGCGGCAAACTTTTTACTGAACCGCGTTATTCGGTGCCATTGGCAATTGGATTCATAATTTTGGTAGTAGTGATTCTGTTCTTTGTGATTCGTTACGACTTGGAATTTTATCTTTTACCAAAAGAAAAACAAAAAGAGATCTTAGAAATGGAGGGAAGATGATATTGATTTTTGGTTTTATATTTTTTAATATTGGCTTTGCTCAAATGCCAAACCTTGAGATTGAGCCCAAGAATCGAACAATTGACATTAGTGTCATCAAACGGGTTACTCAGCAATACTACTTGTTAACTAAAGAGAGTCCGATTGAACTTTCGATTGTTGGGCCAAACTGGTTGCGGGTCTATACGCGCCTGCTTTTTCCACAAGCAATTGAACAGAAAAACGCAAAATATAAGATTGTGGTTAGCGAAGAGGAAGAAGAGCGGATTGTCTCCTTGGAAACCGAAAAATCAAATTCGGCAATTGGTCCAGCAAATCAGAAATTCGGCAAATGGCGTTCCTTTTTCATTGAAGTGCCAGCAGGCACTAACAAGTATAAATTCAGTCTGTGGCAGGCACCTTCGGATACTGTAGCGGTTCGGTTTAGCCTGGAAAAACCAAAGGAGTGGCAACCGATTTCGGTTGGTGAAGCAATAAGTTCAAGAAGACGGATTATTATTGAAGAAGCGGGTAAGACCCTTGATGGTTATGAATTAACCAGCGATGAGCCAATTAAATTGGAATTGAGTGGTCCTTTGCGGCTAAAAGTTGGGGTAAGACTTAACTATGATTTATCCGGTATAGGGGGAATAGAAGGTGCCCAGAAATTTGCCATCGTCGTTAAAGAAAACGGTAAGGAGATGCAAAAGGCGCAATTTCGAGTCAATAAGTCAGAAACCGCTAAATATCAGAATAGGCCGGAATTGATTCCATCGGTTGAACGTTTCTTTTATCTGGCGATTCCTGAGGGTAAGCACCAAATCATCTTTGAACTAACTGAAACGATAGCCAAGAGTGCAAACTTACGCTTCTTGAGCAAATCCCAAGAGAAGTATGAATAAACCGTAGACCGTGAACCGTGACCGTGGCTGGATAATGGACAATAGGAAACGGACAACGGGGATTTGTATTGTATTGCTTATTTTTCTCTTTTTCTCATCAGGCGTTGGGCAGACGATAATACGGCACAAACAAAGGCCAATAACGACATTAGAGGGGGACATCCAATTCACCTACGATGACAATATTTTTCTTTATTCAACAAAAGACCTAAACGATTTTAAAAGGTCGGTTCGGACTTATCGGTTCCCTTTTGCCACTTCGGATGATTTTATTACTACTTTGACTGGTATTGTCCGAATCCGTTTGCCCAAGGCGGTTCTTCGACATAGGTGGACTCAAGTACTCACCTTACGCTATCGGCAGCATCTTTTTGCGGTGAATAGGATGAAGAGTTATCAAGTTTTTTCCTTGAATTTGAGTAAGCATTTTACTAAGCAATTGGGATTGGGGATTGGTTATTCTTTATTGCCAAGATATTTGATTCGTTTCTATAGAGACCCGACCAGTGCGGTAACGCCGCCATCTTATATTACCTGTGATTTTACCGAACATCTGTTTACGGCTGAATATAGGGTAAAGTTGCCCTACCACATAAGTTTGACCCCATTCTATAAATATGAGATTTGTGATTACACAAAAAAGTTTGATTTTTATGATAGCAAAGCCTGGCGTTTCGGTTTCGTTGCAAGGCAGGTTATAGCGAAGCAAATAGAATTGAATAGCGAGTTGGAATATAAAATTTTGGATGCGGTTGGACCGGCTCCGGATATCTCTTATGAACAACTCTATTGGTCTTTGGGGACTTGTATTGGTTTACTTAAGGCGGATAATCCAAGAATAGGGGTTAGTTATGGGCAGGAACGGAGAAAATATGTTACGGATAATCCGCCAACTATTGACCCATTCCATCGGGACAGGGTGGATAAGATTTCTAACCTTAAATTGGAATTAAAGGTTAGATTGTCCAAAGACATAATAGTCCGTTCTATTTATGAGTTGGAGATGCGCAAGGTTACATCACCCTATAAAGAAGACATTGATGACATTAAAGATTACAATGACAATAAGTTTATCTTGGGATTAAACCTAAGGAGGTTTTGATGTTGAGGGAGAAGGGAGTAAGACCATGGACCGTGACCGTGGACCGTGACTCCGCCCTGAGGCGGATTGAGGGAGGAGGGAGTAAGAGAGGAGGGAGGAGGCAAAACACGGAGGACGGGCAACGGAGAACGGACAACGGACAACGGAAAACGGAAAAGGGCAGGGACGAGGTGATAGGGACGAGTCACGAGTATTTTTACTTTTCCCTCGACCCTAAAATCTCATCCCTGATCTTTTTGCTCGTTCTCGTTATTCAGTGTCATAAACCGTTACCGATTCCAAAACCGGTAATTCTTCAAACACCAGTTAATTTTTCAACGTTGCATCAGAAGACGGTTACTTTTCAATGGCAGAAGGTTGAAAACTGTTTAGGTTATCATATTCAGATTGATAAGAAAAAGAATTTTCCGATGCCAATAATTAACGATTCAACATTGACCGATACTTTTATAACACTTGAGTTCGCGGACGGAAATTATTATTGGCGGGTTCGCGGGCTTAGTGAAGACTCGGTTTGGGGCGAATGGTCAGCGACTTGGTCATTTAAGATTGAGCGCTACCGGATTATAAGCCAAACCTATACTTATGGTTATGCCCACGATGTCTTTGTTGACGATGATGGATATGCTTATATCGCGGATGGTCAGGCTGGGTTAACAATTCTTAATGTTTGTGAACCACAGAATCCTGCAATACTTGCCAATATTATGAATCGCACCTCGGAGGCTTGGGGAATAGCAGTCGAAGATAATTATGCCTATCTTGCTTATGGTAGTGTTGAACTATGGATTGTTGATTGTTCGGACTTGGATAGTTTATATGTGGTTGGTTCGTTGAGTTATCCGACACCGGCCTCGGGTTATGCGCTGCGCATTCAAGATAGTCTGGTTTATATTGCGGCAATGAGTCAATTCATTATTGCCTCGGTTGCTGACCCGCGTTATCCGGATTTAATTTTTCAGGACTTGTTCCCAGCCAATTGCCGAGGGGTAGCCCTGATTGACACCTTTGCCGTAATCGCTTGTGAACAATTAGGGATTTATATTTATAATGTGGCTAATCCAAACAGTTCTTATATTACTGGTAGGTTTGATACGCCCGGTAATGCTCGGGATGTCTTTGGGCAAGACTCTTTGGCTTTTATTGCGAATGGGGCGAATGGACTTTTGGTTGTGAATATAAAAGATAAAAACAATCCAGAACCAATTTGCTCCCTTGACTTACCTGGTTATGCTCGTAAAATTTATCTAATGGATAATTACCTATATATTGCGTTGGGTGATTCGGGATTAGGAATCTTAGATATTTCTAACCCGCACGCCCCCCGAATTGAAGCGATTGTGAAAACTGGCTATGCTTATAGTGTTTTTGCGAACGAAGAATATATCTATGTGGCTTGCGGTCGGGATGGCTTGGCGATAATAACCAAAGAGGAGAAATGAGCGGGATGAGCAAATTTGGGCTTTTTGGTCTAATAGTAATTTCATTGAGTTACGGCGAAATTATACCATCCTGGCACATTACTAATACGCAAAATTCCGAGATAAGAATTAATATAACGATGCCTGAACTTACTGATGATGAATCCTTTTTAGCCCAAGCGAAGTTTATCGCCTTGAATAATAG
>Ga0078972_1008489_pt1 | contig 21432 bp, 26 predicted proteins | sample YelNatPaOPGAMG01_FD_67568 | JGI IMG/M metagenome (GOLD analysis project Ga0078972, IMG submission 67568) | Hot spring thermophilic microbial communities from Obsidian Pool, Yellowstone National Park, USA - OP-RAMG-01 (SPADES assembly) (version 2) | ecosystem: Environmental > Aquatic > Thermal...
TGACGGCTACAGACACAAAATAGACCACCTGGTCCAGCACAGAAACGTCAAGCCCTTTTATCGCCGCCACTTGGCGGCACTCTTCAGGGATCCTGTAAATATAATACTCGATGGACCCATGAAGGGCGCTATGTGCCGCCTCATGTCTCAAGGCACCCAGCTTTGCCTGTTTGCTTAAGCCCGCCAACCTCTCCAAACAGCAGATTATCCGCGGGTAACCACGCCAAGCGTCATGATAACAGATGTACTCCTCATCCCCGGCAGTAGTTATCCCCATCCTCAACTTTTCCTCTTTGAGTATCGCCTGGACATTGGCTTCTGTGTCCACTATGTGGACATCCACGCGGTAGGGAAGTCTTATTTTGAATTTGCGATAGCAGTCGCGCAAGACATTCTCTATCTCTCGCTTGGTGACCCAAGTGACTGCGCCACTGGTGATGACATTCAGCTGAATATCAGCCATGTCTGGCTACAAGATAACAATGTTAATCGTTAAAGTCAATAGCCGCGCTATACACACTTGCTATAGCCACGATGAATTCGCTATTGCACGCCAGCAGTAGTTGAGCTAATATTGATGGGCAAATGGAGCGTATCTGGGCACCCTGGCGAATGGAATACATAAATAAGGCCGCCAATGAGTCAGGTTGCTTTCTGTGCCAAAAACCAAAAGAGGACGACGACGTCTCCAATTTAATCCTCTACCGGGGCAAGCATAATTTCATAGTCCTCAACGTCTATCCCTACAACACCGGACACCTCATGGTTGCCCCTTACCGCCACATAGGTGACCCATCCCAGCTCAGCGAAGACGAGGCTAGAGAACATCTGGGGCTGGTGAAATTGGGCCTGCAACTACTTACCAAGGCGATGAGCCCCGAAGGGTTCAACATTGGCATGAACTTGGGCAGAGCAGCCGGGGCTGGCGTCGCCGACCACATCCACACTCACATCGTCCCCCGCTGGCAAGGGGACACCAACTTTATGCCCGTAATCTCTAATACTAAAGTCCTCCCCGAATCCCTGTCCTCCACCTATCAGAAGCTGAAGAAAGCGTTAGACAGCCTGAGATAAAGGTCAGTCCTTAGCGCGAGGATAGGAGCCCAAAACCTTGAGGAAATTCGTCCTGCCTCTCAGGTCCTCAATTGCCTCGCGGCACACCTTGTCGTCCACATGCCCCTCGAAATCAACGTAGAACACATATTCCCAAGGCTTCTTCTTGCTAGGCCTCGACTCCAGCTTGGTGAGATTAATGTTTCGGTTGGCAAATGCACCGAGACAGGCGTACAGAGCGCCGGGGACGTTCTTGGTGCTGAACACAAGCGACGTTTTATTCTCAGCTGCAGGCGCCGCTTTAAGCCGGGAGATAACAAAGAACCTGGTGTAGTTGTCGGCACTCGTCTCAATGTTCTCGGCAAGGACCTCCAGCCCATAAATCTCCGCTGCCCTACGGCTAGCTACAGCTGCACATCCCCTTAGCCCCCCCTCCTTTATCCTCTTGGCAGCTGCAGCAGTATTGTAAGTCGGTATCACCTCGGCACCAAGCCTTCTCAAAAAATCTTCACACTGCGCCAGGGCCTGCGGGTGGGAATACACCGTCCTTATATCCCTCAGCTTTTCACCGGGTAGTGCCATGAGGCAATGGCTTATCCTGAGTTTTATTTCTCCGTAGATGTTTACTTCGTATTGCAGAAGCAGGTCATAAGTTTCATTTATGCTACCCGCTAGAGAGTTCTCCGCTGCCACGACCCCGAAGTCAGCTTCCCCTCTCACAACGGAAACAAACACGTCCTCCAGATGGCGATAGGTGACGAGTTCAGTATCGCCGAAGAAGCTGACCGCGGCATCCTCTGCGAAGGCACCCCGCTCCCCCTGGAAGGCGACCTTCACCATTCCGTCTTTAGCCGTTCGACCTCCCCACCAGCGCCTCCTTCAAGGCCTCCTCGCCGTCCACAGTCGTGAGCGCAATAATCCGGTCGTTAACATTAAGCACAGTATCACCGGTAGGTACCTGTGGTTTCTGCCCGTTACGTATCAGAAGCGCCAGGACCGAGTCAGGAGGAAGAGACAACTCTTTCACAGCTTTCCCTACCGACCTTGCCCCTTCCAACACCTTAACCTCCACCACCTCCATCTTACCCTCACCCATACTTAGCAAGTGAATTAACGGATGAGTGGGAAGCTTCTCTTCGATATGTTCCAGGATAACATTGGTGACACTGACGGGACAGTCTACTCCCAGCCTTCTAAAGATTTCCTCGTTCTTTGGGTCGTTCACCCTGGCGATGGTGCGCGGTACCCCGAACTTATGCTTTGCCACCTGACACGCTACCAGATTGTCCTCGTCCTCATTCGTAGCTGCTATGAATACGTCTGCCCTCGAGGCACCAGCCTCAGCCAATACAGCCACCTCACAACCATCACCCCTCATGCAAACACTACCGAACTCGTCCTCGAATTTCTCACACTTGGCAGGGTCTTTGTCCAGCACCAGCACCTCATGTCCTTCGCGCAATAGCGCTTTGCACAGGCTGTAGCCAACACTGCCCCCACCGACGATTATTATGTACATATTACTCCGTCCTCACTCACGAAAGTACTCTGTCTTTCAGCATTTCAGCAAATATGGTCGTCGGGCTCAGAGCCTCCAACCCCAAAGCTTCATAGACGTCCTTGCGCAGCGGGTCGTATATGCGGCAAACCACCTTGGGGACATTGAAAATTCGCTTGGCAATCTGGGCAGCCATAACATTGCGGTTGTCGCCTTGTGTCACCGCTACAAAAGCATCGGCCTGTTCAATGCCTGCCTTCTTCAGCGTTTCAAGGTCGGTCCCATCGCCAACCAAAGCCGTTCCGCTAAAACTCGGCGGTAACCGCCTGAAGCTGTGGGCATTTATATCGAGCACAGTGACATCGTGCCCCTCAGCATCAAGCAGACTGGCAAGCTGCGCACCCACTCTCCCACAGCCCATAATAATTACCTTCACGATAACGGCTTCCTCAAGAGATATTCTCCCTGTATAGTAACACGCGACAGGGAGCTTCCTCCAGAACATATGGGATTACCCTGCCCAGGTTGAAAATTCCGAAACGTTTCTTATAGCCAAAACCCATCACTATCAAGTCCACATCCCTCTCCATAGCCTCATCCACAATAGCTGGACCGACCTCTCGTGCCTGGACCAAATCGGTCTCCACCTCATAGTCATGTTCAGCCGCTATCTCCTCAGCGCGAGACAACGCCTTTTCTGCTTTCTCTATCTCGGACTCTATGGTGGCATCGAGGGGCAAGCTGCGCTTCACCTCAATGACGTAGACGACATAAACTTTGGCTTTAAACTTCTTCGCCAGGTCGCAGGCCAGTTTGACCGTCTCCACATCGGAGTCCTTGCCATTTACTGCGACCAGCACCCTCTCCAGTTTCATATATTGCTCATCTACTATTATAGTTTCGCCTCTGTGCAGGCGCAATCAGACCGCTACCCCGCCTTCAAAATGTCAGACCACTTCACCGCCCTAGCCGGTGAAAGCTGCCGATGCCAGCGGAACAGAAAGTACATGCCCAGCCCCAGAGCCATCCAGCCAAAACCAACCCAGCGGCTGTACTCTTGCATAATCACCACCACTATCCATATAGCCACCGTACCTAGAAGTCCGATAACAGCCGTCAGCGGCAACTCCACACCCCTGAACTTCACATTTCCGGCAAGCTTAAATGGCCGCTCCGCCCTGGGCATCCTCCAGCGCAGTGCCAGAATGGAGAGATGGGCCAGCGCGAAGGATAGCATGGACCCGAAGGCATAAAGTCCACCAAGGTTCTCGAACAAATCGGGACGGAAAAATCCCGGCACCTGCAAAAGCATCGCCACTAGAGTAAAGACGATGATAGAAACATAAGGTGTCTTGGAGCGGGGGTGTACCCTCTTCAGCACACCAGGCACCAGATTAGCCCTCCCCAGCGAAAAAGCCAACCTTGAAATGCCAAGCAGTCCGGCATTGGTGGCTATAAAGAGTATCGTTGCCGCCAGTATCGCCACCAAAAGCGGGAGCGCAGCCCGCACCACCTCAAGAAACCAGCTAGCCAGGAAAAACTGCACCGGGTTGGAAAACAACTTCGCTGCCAATTCATCGGGAACAATGGCCGCCGAGACATTGTGTGCCACTCCTGCCATCGGGTCAGTCGCCCACTCACTGGCCAGTTCAGGCGGCGTCATCGCTGAAAAAGCCGACACTGAGATACCACCAAAGATGAGCAACACTACTACGATTATGAGTATATAGGCTCTGGGCGCACGCACCTGCGGGCGCCTGGCCTCCTCAGCCATCTGCGAGACCGTCTCCACACCGGTGAAGGCTATCGCCGCGATGGCGATACCGAAGACAAGGTTGGCAGTCGAAGGCCAGTATTCCGTCACCCTGTGCCAGAAAATGCCGGACTGGAAGAGAATCGCTAGAGCCAGCACGATGATGAAGACTTGAGTGGCTATATCGAGAATAGCTAGTGCCACATTGACTTGCGAGGACTCCCTGATGCCAACCACATTTACTATCATGAGCAACAGCACTATACCCAGAGCCACTGCCGTATGTGCCAGTGGCGACGTCTTCAAGGGCTCCCAGAAGAGACCAAGGTAAGACGGTATCGTATACGCAGAGATCGAGATGGTGACAATATAGCTGAACATTAGAGCCCAGCCGGCGACAAAACCAACCAGGTCATTGAAGGCATGACGGGCAAAACTGGCAGAGCCTCCAGCCTCGGGGAACATGGCTGTGCCCTCGGCATAAGTGAGGGCAGTGAAGATAAACACTATGCCCGCTATGCCCAAAACTACCGGGGTAGCCCCGGCCGCCACCAACGCCACTAACCCCAGAGCATAATAAATAGAAGAGCCTACGTCGCCATATGCAGCACTGAACAGTCCAGGAACGCCGAGTACGCGCCTTAACGGGCGGGCACTAAGCCGTGGACGACGGATTATCTTGTCACCTAATTTAGGCTGCCAGCTATTCGCCACAGAAATTCTTCATTGATGGCGAATTGTATCCCTGTCTTTGACCTTTGTCAATAGCTCCCACATTGGGCTATAATAACGGCTGTAGCCCCGTGGTGAGCGTAGCCGAGTGGTTTAAGGCGTCAGGTTGTGGCCCTGAAGAACGAGGGTTCGAATCCCTCCGCTCACCCCACCACACAACAAATTACCGGCAGTCCCACTAGCGAATGTTGCGCCTATAGCTCAGCGGACAAGAGCACCGGTCTTCGGAACCGGGGGTCGTGGGTTCGAATCCCTCTAGGCGCGCCAACTGTTACTCATGCCGTCACGAACTTTGTCAGGGGCAAGCCGCACCAATGCCAACTAGCTTTACCACTTGGCACGCTGGACTTCCACCCAGCCGACCAAATCTTTGAGCTCCAGCTTCGTGCCGTCGTCAAGGACAGCAGTGCCGCTATAGTGACCAAAGACCTGGTGCACCTCGCTTGATAGCACCTTCAGGTCGGTCTTAGCCACACGCTCAAAGAACGGCGCGAAGTCGAGCTCAAGCCGCCCGTCTCTGGAACACATACGCCAGGGCTTGCTCAAGCTTCTTTCATCGTACTTGAAATCCACCGCACCCAGCTTGTGCACCCTGCCATCCAGTATGATGGCATTATCGGTAACTTCGGGGTCATTGCCAATGCCCCCACCGAGGTTGAGCCCGATAGTCCGCCCATCCGGTAGGAACTGTGAACTGCTACCCCAGAGCCAGAAGGTGCGATAGGGCCACACCCCCACACCCCAGTCCAGCACCCCTAGGCTGTCACTGGGACTGAGTCTATACAGCGCATCGTATTCTATGGTGCCGCTTGCCGGCATACAGTTCACCTTTCGCGTATAGAAAAAGCGGCGGTTGGGGTAGGGAAATACGTTTACCACCGATTCATGTCCCGGTTTTAGGATCAGTTCGACATTCGCTCTGAGTCCCATGCCGCCAAACTTAGGCCAGTTTACATCCAGCACCCGCAGATTATCGCTCCTGATGTAGAAGTCCAGGTGCAGCCTGCCCGTGCAGTAGTGGCAACTGCCGGATGTGCTGCTGCGCGCTAATACCACACCACTGCCGAAGGGCACGGTCAGCGTCTCCTCCTGGCACTTTCTGGCAACAAAATCCACTACATACGCAAAGACAGATGCCAGATAGCCGACATGGCTGATGGTAAAAGAGAAGAAGTGAGTCGGCATGGTGATGCCGTAATACTGCCAGCGCTTTATCCGTAGCGGCTGCAACAGCTTAAGCGGATATATGTTCACATTTTCAAGGTTGGCATCGAGCAGCGGTTGCCTTGCCCAGCCGGTGACAATCAGATTGCCCTCGCTGTCCAGCAGCGGACCTGCCTCAGTTATCTCTCTCAATGTCAATCCTCCATTCTTTTCCTTACAGCTTGAACTGCCCCCTGAAATAAGTATCCCTGACACTCCTGGCTTTTGTCTCCGCCCACTTCTCCACCCCCATCTTCTTGATCAGGCACAAATTGAACACTTTGGTGTTGTGCGGTCTTTCCGCCGCCTTGTCAGCATAAGGATGGAGGTGGTCACAGGGAAAATCGGGGCAATCGCAGCAGAAATCGAGCCCCTTTTTCTGAATACAACGGTAAACATTGCATGGCTCAGTCATACCTAGAAGGCCAATTGTTCCGTTTTCCTCCCGGCAGCCGCGGCAGACAACCTGCTCAACTGGCACATTCAGGGTGCGGGCAACAGCAGCCCTCAACCTCTCGTTGTCCCTGGCCAGATATACCGGGCAGTTGAAGCAGTCCAGTCCACAGGGTGCGGTCATTCTTCTGTAGTCCATGTCACTCCTTTTTAGTTGATAGGTTCCACGCAGGCCCGAAATTCAATACCTACTTTATAAACCCTTGCGCCTTGAGGAGTTCGGCGATGAGGATGGCGCCGCCGGCAGCGCCCCTAATGGTATTGTGGTGCAGACCAACAAAGCGGTAATCGAAGACATTGCACCTGCGCAGCCTGCCCACAGTTACCGTCATCCCCCTGCCGGTGTTCCTGTCCTTCTGCGGCTGGGGACGGTCCGCTTCAGCACGGTAGACCAGCGGCGGGATAGGCGCCGACGGCAGCTTCAGCTCCTGTGGCAGGGCAGTGAAGTTCTGCCAGATAGAGATGATCTCCTCCATCTCCGGTTTCTTGCCGGCGAATTGCACGCTGACGCAGGCAGTGTGACCATCGCACACCGGCACCCGGTTGCAGTGCGCCGAAATTTTGATGCTCTCGTTAGGCACAAACCTGCCATTTTCTATCCTGCCGAATATTTTTTGGGGCTCGACCTCGGACTTCTCCTCCTCACCCGATATGTAAGGAATGATATTGTCTATCATGTCTATAGAAGCTGGGCCCGGGTAACCAGCGCCAGATACCGCCTGCAGGGTGGTGACAATCATCTTGTCCACAGCATAGCCCGCCTTCATAAGGGCATAAATGGGCAACATGTAGCTCTGTATGCTGCAATTGGGTTTGACCACGATAAATCCCTTGCTCCAACCGTGGTTCTTCTGCTGGTCAGGGATAATCTGAAGGTGGTCGGCATTTATCTCCGGAATGACCATGGGCACATCCGGGGTGCTGCGATGGGCTGAGTTATTGGAGACCACAGCAAAACCTTTAGCAGCGTAATTCGACTCCATCTCGATGATCGCTTGCTTGTCCATCTCCACCGCCGAGAAGACCAGACTGCATTTGCCCACGGCCTTATCGATGTCACTGGCATCCTCCACCACGATATCCCTCACTTTTTCCGGAATCTCCTCCCGCATATGCCAGCGCCCCGCCACGGCATCGCGATATTTTTTGCCTGCCGAGCTCGCCGAGGCAGCTAGATAGACCACCTCAAACCAGGGGTGGTCCTTCAGCAGTACCAGAAAGTTCTGCCCCACCATCCCCGTAGCTCCCAGCACCCCCACTTTGATTTTGTTTTCCATATCTAGACCCTCCGGGACTTGGTATTAAAGCGCCTCCGCATGGAATTATAGCAGTTCCAGGGCGAATGCCGTTAATGTGGTGGGCTAGCAATCTCACACGCAATCACTTTTTAGTGTTATCGGTGTGCTCCCTGCTTCCCAGCTTCGATTAGCCAGACCTCTGGACACCGCTGGCGACAAAAAGCTAGAATCTACCATCAGCCACGGAGCTAGCTTCAGATGAGTTACATCGTTTCCTGGAGCGGGGGTAAGGATAGCTGTCTTGCCTGTTATGAGACTATACGGCAGGGGCTCCAAGTATCGCATCTGGTTAACTTTATTTCCAGAGAATACCAGAGGGTCAACTTTCATGGTACCGAATCCAGGCTCATCCAGCTGCAGAGCTACTCCTTACGCATCTCCCTAGTGCAGCAGGAGACGTCCTGGGACGACTATGAGCCAGCGTTTAAAGAAGCCGTAAGAAGTATCATCCCCGAAGGTGTAGAAGGCATGGTCTTTGGCGATATTTACCTAGAGGAACACAAGCAGTGGGTGGAAAGGGTGTGCGGTGAACTGGGCATAAAGGCCCTGGAGCCGCTCTGGGGTAAGTCCGCGGAGGAAGTATTGACCACCTTTATCAATAGTGGCTTTGAGGCCGTGGTGGTCAGCGCTCAGGCAGACCTCATCGGTCCCGAATGGATTGGTGAACTGGTGTCGCCAGCCTTCATGGACTATCTCAAAAGCAGGAACATTGACCTCTGCGGCGAGAACGGCGAGTATCACACCCTGGTAATAGGTGGCCCCATCTTTAAGGAAAAAATCAGGCTCCTGAAGACGAACAAGATACTCAGAGACAACCGCTGGTTTCTGGATACCGTCAGCTACCGGCTGGAGGCTTGAACCCACCTTTTCTTAGAACTAGGGCTTGCCACCCAGGGCCTGGATAATAGCATTATTAAACAGGGGCAAGTCGGCCGGTTTGCGCGCGGTGATAAGGTTGCCATCACGTACCAACGGCTCATCCACCCATACCGCTCCGGCATTCTTCAAGTCCACCACAATCGATGGCCAGGAGGTGAGCCGCTTTCCGCGCACAATATCCGCGGAGATGAGAAGTTGGGGCCCATGGCATATGGCAGCTATCACTTTGCCTTGCTCATAAGCCTGCCTCACCAGGTCTATCATCGGCTGGTACAGCCGCATCTTGTCCGGGGCATAACCACCGGGGATGATAACGGCGTCGAAGTCCTCGGCCTTCACTTTGTCGGCAGGTAGGTCAGCCTTCACCGTAGCCCCACCCCTTTTGCCCTTATACGTAGTGCTGGAACCGCTGCCGATGATGAACACCTGTGCACCAGCCTCCCTCACTGCCTTAAGCGGCTCCATAAGCTCCGAGTCCTCAAAGTCCTGCTCGACTAAGATGGCGACGCGCTTTCCTCTTAGTGACATTGTTACCCCCGACACAATGCTATGTTTTATGCCATTTTGAGCGGCTGCCCAGAGCCGGTTCATATTTCCACCAGAACCTTCTCATCCTGTACCTTAACGTTGTAGATGAGTAGTCCTCTAGGACCCTTCATAGCTTTGCCTATGGCGGAAAGGGCTCCCGTGCCTTTGAGCCAGCGGACGACATGCCCATCACTGAGGTCAAATTGGGAGCCATGCAACGGGCAGGTGACCACAGTGCCTTCAAGTTTACCTTGCGCCAGCCTGCCACCCATGTGTGGACAGCGGGCAGCGGCCGCATAGAACTTGCCACCAGATCTGACCATAAGCACCTCCCTGTCGTCTGCCTTGACTTCCCTCATCACCCCTTCAGGAAAATCATTAACCACACCTACCAGTACGAATTTGCCCATTTTCAACCTTCCCAGAACTATGTCAGTCTGCTCTCCACCGTGCCCCAATCGATATTGCGGAAAAAGGCCTCGATGTAGTCAGCCCGCTTGAGTCCGTAATCGACCATAAAAGCGTGTTCAAAGACGTCCAGCACCAATATCGGTATGCAGCCCGCCGGATGCCCGACATCATGCTCGTTTATCCACTGGTTGAACAGCTTGCCGGTAAGATTGTCCTGATAGAGCACCACCCAACCGATGCCACGCATTGTCCCACTGGCTTTGAAGTCCTTCTCCCAGTCCTCATAGCTGCCGAAATCTTCGCTAAGCTTACGGGCAAGCTTTCCCGACCTTTCTAGGGCACTCTTGCCACCAAGGTTCTCGAAGTAGTACTCATGTAGCCTCATGCCATTGAACTCCCAGCCCAGCCGGCGCTTCAGCTCGGCATATTCCGGCGTCCCCTGCTTACCCTCTTTGAGCATCGCAGACAGAGCATCCATCAGCTTGTTGGTGTTGGTTACATAGCCCTGGTATAGAGTAAAGTGGTTTCTTAGCAGTGTTTCACTGAAACCTTCCATGCCGATAAGTTTGCTGTAGTCCTTAGCTTGATAAGCCATACTTCACCTCCACTAACTTTACTTTTGAAGTTCCATTGGCTGGCCACAACATATTAGCTCCCCACCACCAACCGTCTTCACCTCAACTACATTGCCACAGATATTACATTTGAAGACCTGTCCCACAGCTGTAACCTTCGCCATTGTTACCTCCTTAAAATTGATTAATTACTGCGCCACAGCCCAGACAAAAAGAACTCTATTACTTTTCCACCTCTTTAAGTAGGTCGCTGAACACGTCGGTGTGGTAAATTTCGTGGTCCCTGATGCGCAGCAGCAACTTCTTGAGTTTCTCGTCAGCTATCTCTTTGGCCGCCCTATCGTACTCTGCAGCCACTTTCTTCTCGATCTCAATATCAGCCCTGAGCATATCCGCCGGCTTCGTGGACTGGTCTACCTGGGTATGTTCGATGCGGGGGCTGCCACCCCCACCCACCAGCTCTTCAGCCAGCCAGCCCAGGTGCTGCATCTCGTTGATTGCCTGGTCTTCCATCTGCTTCTTCATGTCTTCATTTTTAGCCATATAGGAGTGGAACAGGTACTGGAGTATCACGGTGTACTCGTGTTCGATGCCCCAGTCAAGCACCTGGGCTACCTTGTCATTTCGCTCCCCCCTGATATCCTTGAGCCCCTCCTTTTTCGCCTTGTCTACGAAGTGCTGGAAGTCGCCACGGTGGGACTCTTCGTCAGAAAGGATGCGCTCAAGCAGTCTTTTTATCTTGGGGTCATCGATAGCTTTGATGTGCTCCTTGTACATAGCTATAGCATCTTCCTCGAGGAGCACGTCCTGTCCCATCCAATCGCTCACCGTCTTCCCCTCCATGCGCATCTTACCCCGCTTTAAGCTGGGCTTGCCGCCGAGCTCCACTATGGTCTCAGCCAGCCAGTCGAAGTGCCTCATCTCCTCTCTGGCTATAGCCTCGATTTCACAGGCTAACTCCCCCTCACCCATTGAATAAGCGTGGAGCAGATACTGGATAATGGCGCCATGCTCACCCTCAAGGTCCTGGTTGAGTAAAGCAATAACCTTCTCTTTGTCCATTACACTACTCCTTTCTTGAGCTAATCTTTAGATAGCTCACGGCTATCCAGGTACCTATACGCCTCACCTTCGCCTCGGCATTTCAGTTGGCATATCGGAGGTAACATATTTCTCCGGGTTCTGGTCGAAAGCCTTCTTACAGGCAAGGGCACAGAAGTAGTATTTCTTGCCTTTATATTCGGATGTCGCTGCCGCTTCCGACTCCTTCACCTCCATCTTGCATACCGGGTCAGTAGCCATTCTTTCACCCCCTTTCTCGGTCATTTCCAATCTCTCTGGCCTGAAACCTTTCAAACGCAATGAGTTTAACACCACCGTTATGGAGCTGGCAGCCATCGCTGCCGCCGCTAGCACCGGATTCAAGAAACCATATTCACCCAAAGCGAACCGCAGTGCTGGAGGTACACCATTAACGGAAAAAACCGGGTAAAGTACCCCCGCTGCTACGGGTATGAGCATTGTGTTATAGGCAAACGCCCAAAACAGGTTCTGTCTGACAGTACGCATGGTGCGTCTGCTCAAGGATATTGCTGTGACGATGCCACGGAGGTCACCCCCCGCCAGCACAACGTCCCCGGCCTCCATGGCAATGTCTGTCCCAGTGCCAATAGCGATGCCCACATTCGCTTGAGCCAGTGCCGGGGCATCGTTGATGCCATCGCCCACCATCGCCACCACTTTTCCCTCCCTCCGCAACCGCAACACCTCCAGGGCTTTGTTCTCGGGTAACACTTCAGCCAGCACCCGGTCTATACCAGCCTCACGAGCTATCGCTCTGGCAGTGCGCTCATTGTCACCGGTAAGCATCGCCACCTCAATCCCCATACCGTGCAAAGCATCAATAACCTGTTTAGCTTCCGGCTTCAGGGTATCAGCGAGGGCGATAAGTCCGCCAATCTTGCCGCCCACAGCCAGAAACAGCACTGTCTTGCCCTGCTCCCAGAGGCGCTGCGCCACAGGCAAGATGCCGTCCAGGGAAAGCTTTCTGAGCTGCATGAGGTTGATATTCCCCAGCGAAATCCTTCCCTTTCCCACCATGGCTTCAACACCGTACCCCGGCATGGCGTTGAAGGCCGATGTCTGCAACAGCGGCAACCCCTTTTCCAGAGCACGGCGCACAATAGCCCTTGCCAGGGGGTGCTCCGAGTTGTGCTCGACAGAAGCCGCCAGCCGCAGTACTTCATCGCTGCTGAAAGGGGATAACGGCTCTATGTCTGTAACAACGGGCTTGCCCGTAGTCAGTGTGCCCGTCTTGTCCAGTAGCACGCAGTCCACTTTCCCCATTATCTCGAGCGCCTCTCCACTGCGGATGAGGACGCCGTTTTCAGCGCCCTTGCCCGTACCCACAATGATAGCGGTGGGCGTGGCCAGGCCCAAGGCACAGGGGCAGGCGATGATAAGCACTGCAACGAAATTGAGCAGTGCATGCGTCATGGCTGGCGCTGGACCGAGGAAATACCAGACGACAAAGGTGATGACAGCTATTCCTACCACCACGGGCACGAAATAGCTGGCGATGACATCCGCCAGGCGCTGCACTGGCGCCTTGCTTCCCTGCGCCTCCTCGACCATCTTGATGATGCGGGCAAGCATAGTGTCCTTGCCCACCCTTGTGGCCTCAAACCGAAAGGTGCCGGTGAGGTTGATGGTGCCGCCGATAACAGCATCTCCTACCTTCTTCTCCACCGGCAGGCTCTCCCCGGTTATCATCGATTCGTCCACTGCAGAATGTCCCAGCCTCACCACCCCATCCACCGGTATCCTCTCACCGGGGCGCACCACCACGATATCCCCGACCTTTAATTCCTCGACCAACACTTCAGCCTCCACACCGTCTCGAAGCACTGTTGCTCTGTCCGGCCTGAGACTAACAAGTTTTTTGATTGCCTCAGATGTCCGTCCCTTGGCTCCCGCTTCCAGAAAACGCCCCAGCAAGACCAGGGCTATTATCATGGACGAAGTATCAAAATAGACGTCAGCCACTGCTTTAGCCCCCGAAAATAGCTGAGGGGAAACGACTGCTACCGCGCTATAAAAGTAGGCCGCCGAGGTGCCCACAGCGATAAGGGTGTTCATATCAGCGGTGCGGTGCTTAAGCGCACCCCAGGCACCGCGGTAGAACTCCCAACCCGCCCAGAACTGAACCGGTGTCGCCAGTAACCAGAGGAGATATCGCTTACCTGGGAAATCGAACGCCATGCTCAAAGCCATCACTGAGGCAGCCAGCACGAGCGCCACAATTAATTTGACTTTGAGCCTTTCTACCTCGCCGGTGCTAGCAAGTCCGAGACCCTCAACCCCCACCTCAGCCCCCATCTCATAGCCGGCTCGGGCCACCGCCCGACACAGCTCGGCAAGCCCGGTACCATCCTCATACTCCACCACGGCCGTTTCTGAAGCCAGGTTGACATTAGCTGCCACCACCCCAGGCACTTCTTTTAGCGCCTTTTCTACCCTGGCAACGCAGGAGGCACAGGTCATGCCATGCACGCGGAATACTGACTTCTTGGTCGCCATCTAATCTACTTTTACGCTAACACTAACCTGTGCGGCGCCGTCCACACCCTTGAGCGGCGATATCAGACCCCGCAAGGTGCTGGCGATGACCTCTGTGGTGAATGGGTTTAAAGGGATTTCTCGCCCGTCCACAGCCACCTTGACCTCCTCGCCGGTCAGGGCTATATCGAGTTCCTGCATGTCCCCAGTCCCTTTCAGTGCCGAGACAATGGCCACAGAGACCCTTGCCACAAGGTCTTCAACGAAGCGGTTCAACTCTACTGGCCTGTGGTTAACCCAGAGCTTTGCCTTCATTCTGACAATGCTACTCCATCTTGGGGTTCCAAACTTCCCAGACCTTGCCTGCCAGCTTCATGCTCGGCTTCAGCGTTGGCTTGCCTGGCTGCCATCCAGAGGGCATAACTTCACCAGTCGCCTGATGGTGCTGATATGCCTTTATCTGTCGCAAGGTTTCAGTGACATTGCGCCCCACCGGCGGTGTCAGCACCTCCATGGCCTGAATAATGCCGTTGGGGTCGATCAGAAAGCGTCCCCTGACATTTACTCCAGCTTCCTCATCATAGACGCCGTAGAGCGAGCCAATTTTCCCGCCGGGGTCAGAGACCATAGGGTAAGGCACGCCACCCTCCACCATCTTTGAAAGCTCCTCTTCCTGCCAGATCTTGTGAGAGAATATGCTGTCTACACTTATGGACAACACTTCCGCACCGAGCTCTTGAAATTCTCTGTACCTGGCGGCAACTGCCGACAGCTCCGTCGGTCAGACAAAGGTAAAATCACCAGGATAGAAACAGAGCATTACCCATTTGCCCCGGTAATCGGAGAGCTTGATGTCCTTTGCCTTCCCTTCGTGATACGCCCGTGCAGCGAAGTCCGGTGCTGGTTTACCTACCTTTACACTCATCTCTACCCCCTCTATTTTATTTTCAAATTACACCGATTTCCCGGTGTTTCTGTTTCACCATTTCCGCAAGGTCATCGAGAGCTTTGAAATCAGCCTCGCGGGGATAGCCTTTTACTAAGACCGGTGGCAAGAGTTCCACCTTTAGATTGGTCAGCATACCGCTGAGTTGCTCCACGGTCTTACCGCCCCAACCGTAGGAACCGATGATAGAGGCGAACTTCAAGTTAGGGCGCAGTGCGTTCGCGAGAAAAGCCGCATAAGCGGCTGCAGGATGAGCCCCACCGAGCACCGTCGGGGTACCGATAATTACGGTGGCGGCATCCACCAGCGCCATAGCCAGCTTGCCGATGTCGGTCACCGGCAAATCGAACTGCTTTACCGCAACGCCCCTCTGCACCAGCGCGCCCACAAAGTGAGTTACCATGCGCTTTGTGCTGTCGTGCATGGACACATAGGGCAACACCACGATGTTCTTCGGCTCATCGAACGCCCAGCTATGGTAGGCCCGAAGGATAAATTCCGGCCTGTCGTACAGCGGACCGTGGCTCGGTGCGATGATGTCGATTTTATATTCCTTGACTTTCTCTAGATTTTTTTGTATGGTGGCGCGGAAGGGCATCATAATCTCGGCATAATACCTCTTCGCCGCCTCATACACCTGTCCTTCGTCAGTGACATACAGGTCAGAGGTCGCTAGATGAGAGCCAAAGAAGTCGCAGGGGAACAGAATCCGCTCTTCTCGCAAATAGGTGAGCATCGTCTCCGGCCAGTGCACCCAGGGGGCATGGATAAATTCCAGCGTCCTGTCGCCCAGGGAGATCGTCCCTCTGTCCTCCACGGTTATGAACCTATCTTCAGCCACCATCAGCAAATCGATGAGCATCCCTTTGCACCTCGGCGTGCACACCACTTTAGCCTCGGGATACTTTGCCAGCACTGCGGGAATGGCGCCGGCGTGATCTTGTTCAGCATGGTTGGCGATGAGATAATCGACTCTGTTTATGCCCAACGTCTCCAGGTTCCCCACAAGTACCCGCTCCATGGTGGGGTCAACGGCATCTATCAGGGCCATCCTCTCGCTGCCCTGCACGAGATATGAGTTATAGCTGGTACCATCGGGCAGGGGTATCAACGAATCGAACAGCCTCCTGTCCCAGTCAACTGCCCCTACCCAGTAGACGCCGCGCCTTATCTCCCTCGGTCTCATATCTCACCTCTTTCTGAATCAGCATCAAACTACGGATTTCAGTCCAATAGCCTTTTCTCACCTTCGATTTTTTTGATATCGGTTATGTCCTGAGTTACCTCAAGACAGCCCAGGTATTCGCCCTCTTTGCCGCGTACCGCAAAATATCTGATGTAGACCAGCCTGCCCTTCAAGTTTATCCAGAATTCAGCCATATCCCGCTTCCTCGCCCTGAAGTCCTCGAGTATCTGATTGACCACATGCACGCTCTTCTGCGGATGGCACTGCTGCACCTTCCTACCGATGACCGCCTTGGTGCGAGCGAAGACTCTCTCTTTGGACTGGCTGAAATAGCGTACTGTATCGTTCTTGTCCACGAAGGTGATGTCCACTGGCAAGGTGTTGAACACCGCCTCTAGTTCTTCAATTGAGAAACTACCGGTCTCTAAAGAGACCACGCCCTCCGCTCCCAGAACTGGCTGTGCCACAGCTACGGTTGGAGCAAGCGAGGCCTTGGCCGGCTCAGGGGTAAAGCAGCAGTAGCCGAGTTCATCAAACTGCTGCCTGATGCCGCGCCATTCCTCCTCGCTGATGACCTTCAAAGCCGTGGGGAAGAGGATGTTGTTCTCCTTGAAGAAATGGCTGGAGAGCATCTCCGCTAGCTCCAGCGACGAATGGTCAAGCCTAGCGGCGAAGTCTGAAAAGGCTGCTTTATGCGCCCCTTCAACCACCTGATACAGCTCCTTCTTTATCCCTCTAATCTTGTCGTGCTCCATCCACATTATCGCCGGTGGTTGGGTGATGCCGTGTTTTTCCAGAGTGGGAAAGAGCACATTTTCCTCCCTGATGTAGTGGCTCTCCGAGTCCTTGAAGTGCTGGACCAGATGCCCTAAATGCTCCACCTCAGCACCGAGATCCTTAAGATTGCCCGCCTCTTTCACCATCCCCACCACCTCTCTGAGCTTGCCGGCAAATTCAAGAAGCAGCCGGTGTTCCTCCATCAGGATATACAACGGATGGCCTTCCGGCACCGACACTTTCTCCCTCCCCACAGCTTCTCTCATCACCGCTAAATGGACATCGCATAACCGCTGTATTTCCTCCCTGGGCATACCCTCTTTGATAAGCTCTTCTTCCACCGCAGCGATATCCAGCGGCGTGACCTCTTTTGCCAGCTTGCGGAATTCCTGTTCCACCTCTACCTGTGGTGCACCGTGGTGGAGTCTCTTGAGCAACTGCTTCAGTATCTCACGCTTATTGCTGCCAAATTCCTCAGCCATCTGGCACGTCTCCTTATATCTTCTCAAACTGGTCTTTGCTGGCACCGCACACCGGACACACCCAGCTATCGGGTAGCTGTTCGAAAGGTGTCCCCGGCTTGATGCCACCATCGGGGTCACCGACCTCGGGGTCATAGACATAGTTACACACCGTGCACCTGTACTTCGCCATTTTGGCTGCTGCCTCCTTTACCTCAACGTAGCTGGGGGCCGTCTTCGGAGTGCTGCCCCGCTTGACCTGATGGTAGTAAGCGTAGGTCATCGGCTCACCCTCTTTGAGCACATCCGCGTCCACCAGTTCTCCAAGGAAAAGCGTATGTGTGCCGCAATCCATCTGGTTGACCACCTTGGCCTCAAGATAAGCAAGTGCATTTTCCAGCACTATCGGCGCTCCGGTGGTGCCGGTCTTGTAGTTCACCCCGGCAAGCTTGTCCACATCCCGTCCCGACTTAAACCCGAAGCCACCGATAAAGCTCAGTGGCGTCTCCTGAGATAGCACTGATGCCGAAAACACCTTGCTGCTAACGATAAATTCGTGTGTCAGGTTCTGCTTGTTTATGGCTACGGCGACAGTAGGTGGCTCTGAGGAGACCTGAAAGACGGTATTGGCAATCTGACAGTTGAGTTTACCATCCTTCTTCGAGCCCACTACATAAATTCCATAACTGAGTTTAAAAAGTGCCTTTAAGTTCATTGCCCACCCCCGTTAATTTTTTCGGTTTCACAAGAGCGTCTTTTCGCTGGTTTCAATGGCGCGTTGAATCTCGGCATCAAGTTCCGCTGGCAAGCCTTCGATCCCCGCCCTAAGGAATCCTCTGACTATGGCCGCGGTGGCCTCCTCACGTGTCAGTCCACGGATCATCAGGTACTCGATCTCCTCTTCGGCTATTTTGCCCACCGCCGCCTCGTGGGAGAGGTCGACGCCCGGGATGGTGCCCTTAAGCTCCGGGATCGCATAAATGACACCACCCTCATCAAGGATAAGACCACGACACTCCAGATGTCCCTTGACATCAGGGGCACTACCCTCAATGTAACCACGGGCAATTATAGTTCCACCGGTGGTTATAGCCCGCGACACCACCTCAGCCCTGGCACCGGGTGCTTCAAGGAGAACCTTCGACCCCACGTCCATGCTGGAACCAGGGGTGGCGATGAGAATGCTGTGGAACCTTACTATAGCATTAGCACCGGTGCAACGCGCTACCGGGTACATCTGCAACGAGCCCACCGGCTTGAGGATGACATAGTTGCTGATGAACACTCCACCCTCATCCACAATTATTCCGGTGCGTGGACGCACGGCTATCTCCGGCGTCCAGTTGTGTATCATGGTAAAAGTGAGCTTGGCACCGCGCTTGACATAGAACTCGGAGACACCAATATGCAGCCCCGGCTCACCCCTGGGGGCGTTGGTACAGCCGGTAATGATATGCAGCTCCGAACCTTCCTCGGCGATGACTACATTGTGCACCTTCTGAGCCAGCCTGGCTTTGGAAAGGTAGAGGCAGGCCTGCACCGGGTATATCGTTTTGCTCCCCGGTAGAGCCCGGATAAAGTAGCCATTGCTCTGGCCCAACTCTACCTGCGCCGTATATTTGTCCGTGTCCACAGCCACCGCTTTCCAAAGGTAACCGCTAACCCAGTCATGAACCTCCAGAGCTTGCCCGATGCCCATCACCTCCACCCCTTCTTGCTTCGCTAGGCTATGCACCACGGAGTGGTCCATCTGGATGAAAGTCCCTGCACGCTGGTCGCTACTTTCTGGCACCACCCCCACCTGCACCATTTTCTTCCTCACCTCGTCAGGAAGGAGCGACAGCTCCTGTTGATAGGGCAATTCCTCGGAAGTATGCACAAACTTGTTTAGGTCAATGTCTTCGCCGAAAGCCGCTGGCTTATTTGCCGCCGCCCTAGCTCTTTCGCCAAAGTTGTCGGGCTTTTTCACATGGCGCATTTCCAGCACTCCGCATAACCTTTTCTCTTTATGGTCTCGAGTATCTCGAGTGGGTCACCTTCACACACCAGACGCCCATCCAGCAACACATAGCCCGTCCGGGCGTGAACATAATCCAGAATATGGCCAGTATGGGTGATTATCAACCCGGAATGCTTGCGCTCACGCATAGGATGTCCCTTATGCAGAAGTTCGTTTATCAATTCCCCTATCAGCGCCACATTCACCAGGTCGACACCAGACTCTGGCTCATCCAGCAGCGCCAGCTCCGGATCCTGTGCCAGAAGTTGCAATAGCTCTGAGCGCTTCGTCTCTCCTCCTGAGAAGCCGTAATTGAGCTCTCTGTCTAGAAAATCGACCATGCCGGCTTTCTCCGCCAGTCTTCTGATAGCTTCGTCGCTGGCTCGCTCCCGCATACAGGCAGCTACCATATCCCTGGTCTTTACGCCCCGAACCACCGGAGGCCGCTGCAGTGCCAGTCCGATCCCCAGCCTGGCACGCTCATCAACTGATAAACCGGTGATGTTCTTCCCCTTGAATAAAATGCTCCCCCGGATTACCCGGTACTTCGGTAGTCCCATTATCGCCATAAGCAGCGTGGTCTTGCCGCTGCCGTTGGGCCCAAAAAGGACATGTGTTTCGCCAGGTTTGATGGTCAAGCTGACATTGTGGAGTATTTCCTTACCACCGACCTCTACTGCTAGGTCCTTTATCTCAAGCAAGTTCTCGGTATCCATAACGCCTCCTTAACCACCGTCAAGTGAATGATGTTCCGCCTTGCGGAACCAGCCCGCCGGGTCTATAAGGTACTCCCGATATTCCACCAGTGCCAGATAATGCCCACGCTCCTCCTCCGCCAGGGCTGAATAGAACTTCCTAGCCACTTCAGGCAGCGGTTCCCGACTTTGACTTTCGTAGTATTTCCGCGTCTTTTCTTCCATCTCCATAGCTTTAACAGCGGCATCCAGTTCCTTACTGTTGTCCCCCGTTTTCCCTCGTTCTATTGCCCCACGGAACAGGCTTGTCCAGCCCTTCCCCGCCTCAGGCTTGACCTCGACCACCGGCCAGCCCTCGTTCTTTCTCAGCGCCTCGTAAATCTGCTCGAACCTCTGTCTGTGCTTATCCTCCTCGCCGGCAAGCCACTCGAAAAGCTCCTTGCCCAATCTGTCACCGGCTTCCCTGCTGGCAGTAAGATAGAACTGCTTGCCATCCAGTTCCATCTGCAGGGCAACACGCAGTGCCTCGATTACTCTTGTTTGCTCCTCTTTCATCTCTGTTCTCCGCCTTTCTTACGCTGTCTTACGCACAAACGCGTGGTACACCCCGCCATCTTCCTCAACTCCCAGAAATTCGTTGCCCGTCATCTTACACCAATTGGGCATGTCCTCCTTTATCCCCTTATCATCCGCTAGTACCTCGAGCACCTGTCCCGGCTTCATCTCTTTGATCTTCTTTGCCGTATGGACTATCGGCATAGGACAGTACAGCCCGACGCAGTCTAAAGTCTCATCCGCCTTCATATTTTGACCTCACCATATAATTGTCCCCGTTTAGCTCAACTTGGCACCGCATTTAGGACACACCGTAGCATCTCTGTCCAGGATAGTCACCTTACACTCCAGGCACTGGCAGAAAACGATACTACAGGCCTGGCAAAAGGGCATGCTGGCGACCAAAATCTCCTGCTCACAATAAGGACAGAGGCATTTCCCCTCCTCAACCCTCTTCTGTTCCTTCATGTTCTTCGTCTCCTTTCTCCAGACCCTTCAGCTTGAGCCCATGTTTGCTAGCATAGTCTTTGATAGCCCTGCGTAGTGCCTGTGCCCCGAGGTTAGAACAGTGGTACTTATTCTTGGGAAGCCCTCCGAGCTCCTGGGCCACGACACTAGGGGTTATCTCCAGAGCCTCCTCCAGCGTCTTCCCCTTGGCCATTTCGCTCACCATGCTGGAAACAGCAATAGCAGCCCCGCAACCGAAGGTCTGAAACTTCACATCCTCAAGGCGATTATCCTTCACCTTGATGTAGAAGGTCATCATATCGCCGCAGACAGGATTACCCTCCTCACCGATGCCATCGGCATCTTTTATTTCCCCTACATTGCGTGGGTTCATGAAATGGTCCATCACCTTCTCACTATACATC
>Ga0078972_1008490_pt1 | contig 21427 bp, 18 predicted proteins | sample YelNatPaOPGAMG01_FD_67568 | JGI IMG/M metagenome (GOLD analysis project Ga0078972, IMG submission 67568) | Hot spring thermophilic microbial communities from Obsidian Pool, Yellowstone National Park, USA - OP-RAMG-01 (SPADES assembly) (version 2) | ecosystem: Environmental > Aquatic > Thermal...
ATGATCTTCCGAAACATTTCACTTCGATCGACATGAAGAATTTTCAGCATCCCGCTCTCCTACTTTTGGGTATCCATAGGGGGTCGCGTAAACAAAGCCCCTGGGCGCACAATTGAAACTGTCCCCTAACGTAGGAAGTTAGGGTACAGCTTCAATTATCTAGAATATTAGGTTTTTTTGCGGGGTTTTGCAATATAGAGTAAAATCACTATACTGATGGTCCATCCCCCCCTTCTACCTCGACGAAGGTCCAAAAATTCGCTATGGTAGTGTCAAAGGGGGTATGGTATGCAAATTATCATGCGGGTGTTAGGGGCTCTTACCACTATCTATACGATTTTGGTATTTCTTCGAATCCTTTTAACCTGGTTCGAGGGTAGAGACCTGGGGCGACCGTATACAGTGATTTCTCAAATGACCGATCCCTATTTGAACTGGTTCCGCCGTTTTAAGAGTTTTCGGACGGAGGGCATGGATTTTTCCCCCCTGGTGGCCCTGGCGGTGCTGGCCCTGGTCAATAATATTTTCTTAACCCTAGGGATTTATGGCCGTATAACGGTGGGCATTATTCTTTCTCTGGCCCTTTCAAGTCTGTGGTCGGCCGTGGCCTTTATTCTGGTCTTCTTTATCATCGTCCTGGCGGTACGGCTTATCGCGTATACGGTGGGAACCAATTCGGTCAGTCCTCTGTGGAGGATCCTGGATGTGCTAGGTAAACCGGTGTTGTACCGAATAAACCGTATTGTGTACCGGGATCGAATAGTAACCTTCCAAACGGGGCTTCTTACGGCTATCCTGGTTTTACTGGTGCTTCGCATCCTGGGCGGTCTGATCATTGGTCTTCTCTCGGGACTTCTAACCCAGCTTCCCTTTTAAAACCCCGTGTTTCTCCGGGAATTATCCATTCCGGTGGATCATGTCAGGGGGGCGGGTCCTTCCACCGTCCGATCCCTGGCCAAGGTGGGGATTACCAGTGTGGGGAACCTCCTATCCTACTATCCCCGTTCTTGGGAAGATCGAAGTCGTTACGTTCCCCTCCGAGATTTTACCAAATATCCCGCGGTTTGTACCACCGTTACCATTCTGGCCCATACCTGGTTTGGCGCCGGAACCATGAGGACCCTCAAGGTTTACGTGGAAGACGAAACAGCGCGGGCCGCTTTAATCTGTTTTAACCGTCCCTTTTTAGAGAAACAGCTGCCCATAGGAGAGCGGGTTCGTCTTTGGGGCCGATTTTACTTCAAGTACGGTGAGATTCAATCCACAGCCTTCGAAATAGAACCATTTCCCGGAGAATCGGACCGCATTAATTCCGGACGCTTATCCACATCGACCTTCGGGGCCCTGCTTCCGGTGTATCCCCTGAGTGGGGGGCTTACCCAAGGGGTACTGCGGAGGCTGATCAAGCAGGCTCTGCTTCAGTACGCCGGCCCTTTGGAGGATGAACTTCCCCAATCCCTTCGACAGTCCCGGACCCTTTTGTCAAAGGCCCATGCCATCGGGGCTATCCATTTCCCCGCCGACCAAGTGGAACTGGAAAAGGCAAAAGAAACCCTTATCTTTGAGGAATTGTTCTATTTAGAAATCCTCGTGGGGCTCCGGTCCCTGGGTCGGCGAAAAAGTCGACGGCAGGGGACCCAGGGTTCTCCGCCGCCTGCGGGAGAACTGACACCGCTACAACAGCGGTTCGCTGAACGGCTTCCCTTTCGCCTTACGGAGGGCCAAAAAAGCGCCATTGCGGAAATCAACGGGGCTATGACGGGGGATTTTCCCATGGCTCGGCTTTTACAGGGGGATGTGGGATCGGGGAAAACTCTGGTGGCCTTTTTTGCCGCCCTACGGGCCCTGGAATTGGGGGGACAAACGGCGATTTTGGCTCCCACGGAGCTGTTGGCCCGACAACACACGGAAAATGCCGCTCGGCTTTTGGAGCCCCTGGGGATCCGTCCGGCTTTTTTAACGGGTAACATTCGATCTTCCGGCAGGGGGCAACTTTTGCGGGCCCTTGCCCAGGGGGACGTGGATCTGGTGGTGGGTACCCACGCCCTCTTTACTTCCGACGTGGTTTACCGAAATCTCCGCCTGGTGGTAATCGACGAACAGCACCGTTTTGGGGTGGTTCAGCGGTCGGCTATTATGGCCAAGGGGGACCTACCGGATCTTTTAATGATGAGCGCCACCCCTATTCCCCGAACTTTGGCGCTGACCGTTTTTGGGGATCTGGACGTTTCCGTCATCCGGGATATGCCCGAGGGAAGAAAGCCCGTCATCACCCACCTGGCCCGGCAATCTAACGAGGAAAAGGTATACGATTTTGTTCGACGCCAACTGGAAAAGGGCCACCAGGCCTACTTTGTGTACCCCCTGATCGAAGGGGGGGAGGATCAAGGCAATGGGGGGGCGACCCTCAAGGACGCCGAGTCCATGGCCCAACGGCTGGCCACGGAGCTTTTTCCCGCCTACCCCGTGGCGCTTATTCATTCAAAATTGGAGGAGGAGGAAAAAAAAGCCGCCATGGAAGCCTTTCGAACCGGGACAGTCCGGATTCTGGTGGCCACAACAGTGGTGGAGGTGGGGGTGGACGTTCCCAACGCGACCTGCATGGTGGTGGAACACGCGGAACGGTTTGGCCTTTCGGCCCTGCACCAGCTCCGGGGCCGCGTAGGCCGGGGCAAAGACCAGGCCTACTGTTTCCTCGTCTATTCTGACCAATTGACCGAGGACGGGAAGGCCCGCTTACGGGTGATGCTGGAACATCACGACGGCTTTGTCATCGCCGAGGAGGATCTTAAAATCCGAGGCCCCGGCAGAATCGCGGGGATCGAACAATCGGGGTACCTGGGGCTGGGGATTTCCGATCCCCTGCGGGATTTAGACCAACTGGTGATCGCCCGGGGGGAGGCCTTTGCTATTTTAGAAAAGGATCCGGAACTCCAGGCCCCGGAACATCGGTTAATAGCCCAGGTGTTAGAACGGGCTCCCCCCTTTGCCCAGGTGGCTTTATAAGGGTCTCCAGGGAACCGAAAGCCCTATAAAAATACATCGTTACCCCCCCGCTGACCCCCCCAGAGGGGAGCGGCATAAGGCTAAGACCCGCAGAGGGAAACAAAATAGCGATGGAACCGATCGTCCTCCGTCAATTCGGGATGGAAGGTGGTGGCCACCATGGTTCCCTGTTGGCACGCCACGATCCACTTCCCATGGCGGGCCAATACTCGCACCCCCGGTCCCACCTGGGAAATCACCGGAGCCCGGATAAACACCAGGGGAAAGGGTCCCCCTTCTATGCCTTCGATGGGTTCCGCTGTTTCAAAACTATCCAGCTGGCTTCCGTAGGCGTTCCGAACCACGTGGATATCCATCACCGCCAGATGGGTCCGGTGGTCGTTATCCAAGGTGGCCGCTAACAGGATGGCCCCCATGCAGGTGCCCCATACGGGGAGCCCCCCCTTAATCCGGTCTACGAGGGTCTGCCGGAGGACCATACCCCGGGGATCGGTACTGAGAATGGTCCCCACGGCGGTACTCTCCCCCCCGGGGATAATAAGGCCCGAAAGACCCTCCAGATCCTCCGCCTGGAGGACCCGCCGGGTCCGCACACCCTGGATACGCCCCAGGGCCCTCAGGTGCTCCGAAATATCCCCCTGGAGGGCTAACACGCCGATGTTCTTTAGGGGGCCCTTAGGGGTGTCCATTACCAACCACGCTCCGCCAACCGTTGTTCGGGGGCCAGTTCCCGCAGATCAAGGCTGTCCATGGCCGCCCCTAATCCGCTGGAAACTTCCGCTAAAACCTTGGGATCCTGCCAATAGGTTACGGCCTTAACGATAGCCTGGGCCCGTTTTGCCGGATCGGAGGATTTGAAGATCCCCGAACCGACAAAAACCCCATCGGCCCCCAGGGCCATCATCAACGCCGCGTCCGCTGGGGTGGCCACACCGCCGGCGGCGAAATTGACCACCGGTAATTTTCCGTGTTCGGCCACGTAACAGACCAAATCGTAGGGTGCCCCCAGTTCCTTAGCGGCGGTCATCAACTCTTCCCGGGGCATGGCGGCGATCCTTTTGATCCCCCCGTTCACGGTCCGCAGGTGCCGTACCGCCTCTACCACGTTGCCGGTCCCCGCTTCCCCCTTTGTTCGGATCATGGCGGCCCCTTCGCCGATGCGGCGAAGCGCCTCCCCCAGGTCTCGGGCGCCACACACAAAGGGGATACGGAAATTTTTCTTGTCGATATGATACGCCTCGTCCGCGGGAGTGAGGACTTCGCTTTCGTCTATATAATCAATCCCCAGGGCTTCGAGGATTTGGGCTTCCACAAAGTGACCGATACGAACCTTGGCCATCACGGGGATACTTACCGCGGCCTTTATCTCCTTGATCATCGCGGGATCGCTCATCCGGGCCACCCCACCCTGCTTTCGAATATCCGAGGGGACCCGCTCCAGGGCCATAACCGCCACGGCGCCCGCGGCTTCGGCGATCTTTGCCTGTTCGGGGTTAACCACGTCCATAATAACGCCGCCCACCAGCATACGGGCTAGATCCCTATTAATCGCGAAACGGTCTTCCATAGTTTTACTCCTTCCGTTACACTATACCCCGTGGAAGCCCGTTAATCAATACAGTTGCAATACAGTTTATGCGTATCCATAGGATTATCCTTCCGGAGGATTCAGACAGCCCCCTGTATCTCAAACTCGCCGACGCCCTTCGCCGGTCCATCCTTTTAAAAGAGGTGACCCCTGGAGAGCGGCTCCCTTCGATTCGTCGGCTTTCGGACACCCTGAACGTAAATCCCGCCACGGTAGCCGCGGCGTACCGTATTTTGGAACGGGAAGGCTGGGTTACCGCCCGAGCGGGGAGCGGGGTATACGTGATGGATCGACCGGTCGACGCCGGGGGGAATCTGGACCCCGCCGTCGAAGCGCTGGGGGCGTCTACCCTTATGGATCTGGAGCGGGGTCGCATCCCCCCCCAGGGGATCAACATGGCCGCGGGAACCCCCTCCCCCCGTCTTTTTCCCGTCACCGAATTCCGCTCCCTTATGGACGAGGTCCTGGAACGGGATGGGGGCTGGGCCTTTGGGTACCAGGAAAGTACGGGCTGGGCACCCTTCCGGGAAGCCCTGCGGGAATACGCCGAATCGGCCCTGGGCATTCGGGTGTCCATCGATGATATCCAGGTGATTTCCGGGGCCCAGCAGGGCATAGATCTTAGCGCTAAGGCTCTGCTACGGTCCGGCGATCCGGTGATCGTGGAACGTCCCACCTACAGGGGAGCCCTTTCGGTTTTTTGGTCCCGGGGTTCCGATACGGTGTCCGTGGAACTCACCCCCCAGGGAATGGACCTTGGGGTGTTAGAACGGCGCGTTCAAGCCCAGGTCCCTCGGCTGGTGTATATCATCTCCCGGTATCAGAACCCCACAACCTACAGTTGGAGCGCCGAAGCTCTGGAAAAGCTCCTTTATCTGGCGGAAAAATACAATTTTTATATCCTGGAGGATGATCTTCTTTCGGACCTTTACTACGGTAAGGCCCCGGAACCATCGTGCCTTAAGGCTATGGACCGCCAGGGTCGGGTAATCTATATCCGCAGTTTTTCTAAGGTGTTGATGCCCGGGCTTCGGCTGGGGATGTTACTCGTCCCGCCCCCCCTCCGCGGGGCCTATGAGGCGGCCAAACGGTCCACCGATATAGCCACCGACGGCTTTATCCAGCGGGCGGTGGAATTGTACCTCCGCCGATCTTATCATATACCCAGACTTCAATTTTTAAGGGCCCACTACGGCGCGTTATACCGTTCGATAATCCAGGAAATCGATACCCGCCTCGTTCCCCTGGGACTCCACTACCTTCCTCCGGAGGGGGGGCTCCATCTGTGGCTCTCCCTGCCCGACCACCTTACGGGAAGCCAAGTCCACTCCGCGGCCCTGGCGGCGGGCTTGGCGCTTATCCCCGAAGCGGTGTACGGTAACGCGGAGATTTCCTCCGGAGAAAAAAGGGCCGATAGCCACATACGGCTGAGTATTGCCGCCCTGGAAAAGGACGAAGGACCAAGGGCCATAGAAATCCTAGAGGATGTCATAAGGACCCGTAGGGTATAGGGTTTGAAAACCACCGAATAAAGAGGAGGCACGCCATGCAGAAAAAGGTTCCAGCTCCGATTCCAAAAAGGAAATTCAAGAACCAGGATGAATTATCTATCCTGGGGTTTGGGGGCATCGTGGTATGTTCGGTTTCCCAGAAGGAAGCGGATTCCTACGTCTCCGAAGCCATCGATTGGGGAATTAACTATTTTGATGTGGCCCCCAGTTATTTTGATGGGGAGGCGGAGATAAAATTAGGCAACGCCCTTCGTCCATACCGGGATCGGGTGTTTTTAGCCTGTAAAACCGGGAAACGGGACGCCGAGGGGGCCCAAAGGGAACTGGAAACATCCCTGGAACGGGCCCATACGGATCACTTTGATCTCTACCAGTTCCATGCCGTTACCACCCTGGAAGAGGTGGATCAAATTCTCGGTCCCCACGGAGCCGCGGAAACCTTTTTAAGGGCAAAGGACCGGGGACTGGTACGGTACGTGGGTTTTTCCGCCCATTCGGTGGAGGCGGCCCTGGCGCTTTTGGACCGGTTCCCCGGGGATTCGGTGCTCTTTCCTCTCAATTTTGTTTCTGTTCAAAGGGGAAACTTTGGGCTCCAAATTGTAGAACGGGCCAAACAAAAGGGTGCGGCCCGCTTGGCCTTAAAAGCCATGGCCTACTCTCCCTGGGGGGAACAGGAAAAGCATACCTACGCGAAGGCGTGGTACAAGCCCATAGAGGATTCGGATCTTCAAGAAAAGGCGTTACGGTACACCCTGGGTTTGGACATTACCGCCGCAGTACCCCCGGGGCACTACGAACTCTACCGCCGGGCCCTGGAAATAGCGGCGAATTATAAAAAACTTTCCAGCGAAGAACTCGCGGAACTGCAAAGGGTAGCGGAGGGGGTTACACCCCTTTTTAAGCATCCTTAGGGCTGTGGGATACCTAATCGAGGTATACGACAGCCTTAATTGAAGCTGTCCCGTAACTTCCTAAGTTACGGGACAGCCTCGATTCTATGGACAAGGCCGACAAACTGCTCGGACCCCAGGGGTGGATCGACTTACGCTACGTAGTGTTCCAGGTACTGCCTGCGGGATGGATGTTGGAGCCGTTTAAGGGCCTTTTTCTCTATCTGCCGAATCCGTTCTTTGGTCAGGTTAAACCGATCGCCAATTTCCTTAAGGGACATGGGGGCTCCTCCGGATAGGCCAAAACGATAGCGGATAATTTCCGCTTCCTTGTCGGTCAGGGTCTTTAGAACCATTTCGATATCGTCCCGAAGGGCCGATTCGATGGCCAAATCGTCGGGGGCCTTGTAGGTTTCATCCTCGATAAAATCACCTAAACTGGAGGAATCCTTGTCCGTGTACACGGGGCTTTCCAGGGAAACCAGTTCCCGACTAATGTTGATAAGATCGGAAACCAAGTTAACGTCCATATCCAAAAGCCGGGCGATTTCTGTAATTTCGTCCTCGTTGGTACCCCCACCCTGCACCATTTTCCGGGCCTTCTCTATCTGCACCAGCTCGTTGGCCCGATTAAGGGGAAGCCGAATCATCCGAGATTTTTCGCAGATCGCCTTAAGGATAGCCTGGCGGATCCACCAAACGGCGTAGGATATAAAATGGTACCCCTTGTCCACGTCGTACCGTTCAATGGCGTTTAGCAAGCCAATATTTCCTTCGCTGATCAGGTCGCCCAACGAAAGGCCCTGGTTCTGATATTTTTTGGCCACGTTGACCACAAAGCGCAGATTGGCGTTAGCCAGCTGTTCCCGGGCCTTGGGATCCCCCTTGGCGGCGGCCCGAGCGATGGTATCCTCTTGTTCCCTGGTTAAAAGGGGAATTCGGTTAATCTCTTTAAGGTACATGGAAAGAACATTTTCGTCCGTATTGGTATCCCGATTGGGTCGGGCTCTTTTCATTGTTTTAACTGTAGCCATTTTAAGTACCTCCTCAGTAGGTGCTTATATATAGCATATTTCGTGCCAAGCCATTTTTCAACCCACCGTAGCGTGGTACGGGAACGATCCTATTGGGACCCTATATTATTATGTACTTGTAATATATGGAGATAGTATTCATAGGAAAAATCGCGTTAAAAGACGAACCCTCTTCTACGATACGTCCTGGGGGGCTAAAACAACCCAGTTATAAAAGTATTATCAAAATATGTATCTAAATGATACAGTTTTCAAAATGCGGAAAAAGATAGGGTCAAAGAGGCCCAGAATCCTGTTCAACGCAGGAAGATAGACGGCCGCAACAGAGCCTCCACGGAAGCCCCGAACCGCAGGAACAGGGATCATCGGGCGCCAAGCGGGCTTTTGAAATCCGACCCCGCCGAAAATCAGCGAACAGGGGCTCCCGACCGTCCTCTAGGGCGTCTTCTACGTACACGTACGGGAAGTCCAGTCGGGCCCGTTTGAAGATGGCCAGCTTTTCTGCGGTGTTTTTGGAAAGGAGGAGCCCCGAACAGCGGAGGATTTTCCAGGAATCCGCAATTATTTCGTACACCACGTCCCGTTCCGCCCGGGATCCAAAGCGCCCCCGAGGCTTTTTGCTCAGGTAACGGGAAACCTGGATGGATTGAAAGGCGTAATAATCGTCGGCTTCCCGTTTTTCACAGCGGCGCATCCCGTATTCGTTCACCCACCGGTCAAATTCCCATTGAACAGGCCCGTGACGGATCAACTTTCTAGCATTTACCCAACTTTTTACGGCTAAAGAGCCCTGTCCTAACCGATGAAGGGCAAAGCCCATAAAATACAACATCCGGCCTAATTCCTGCCGTTGGTCCACGGGACATTGGGCTATGGCTTTTTGAAAATTTTGTATGGCTTTTTGGGGATTATGCCGGGATAAATTCCGTAAACCCCGACGAAACTCTAGGGACCAACTCCGCATGAACGCTACTCCTTAAACCTCTTTTTTTAAAATAGCCATAGAATTCTTAAAAGGCAAGAAATTATGAGTCCCCTCTAAAAACTGAGGTTTTTAGCACGGATACGGGTATTAATGGGGCGGTGGTCCAGAGGGTGATCCAGGGGGAACCTGACGGGCCGTCAACCCATCGAGGGCCCTTGGGGCAGTCTATTTGCCCCAAGATCGCATTTTTTTGTTGACCCCGGACCCCTTTTTTCCGTATATTTTTATTGTTCGATATAATTATCAACATATTATTATAGGTTTATCAGGAGGAAGATATGAAGGTAAAACCCTTGGCCGATCGCGTTATGGTCAAGCTAGAGAAAACTGAGGCAAAAACCGCCGGTGGTATTATTATCCCCGATACGGCTCAGGAAAAGACCCAGAATGGTGTGGTAGTGGCAATCGGCGACGACAAAGACGTGATAAAAGTTAGCGTGGGTCAGAAGGTTATGTACGATAAGTACGCCGGAACCCAGGTTAAAATTGATGGGGTTGAACACCTGATTCTTAAAATGTCCGACATTATCGCGGTCATAGAGTAGACCTATAAGGAAGCGTCGGCTCGGCCGGCGAACCAAAGGCTGTCCGGAATGGTTTTCCAGGACGGCCTTTTTTTTGTTCCCTGTGCTTGTTTGGAGGCTGGCCCGTAGGGTCCTAGGTTACGGGGCGGCCTGGATGGTTTTTTTTATGCCGTCCAAAACCCCGTTGACAAAACGGAAGGAATCGTCGGTTCCGTATTCCTTGGCAATATCGATGGCTTCGTCGATTACAATAGAAGGAGCCACGTCCTTTTGATAGAGCAACGCGTAGGTGCTCATCCGAAGGACCGCTAAATCGACCTTGTTTAGACGGCTAAAGTCCCAGTTTTTAAGGTGGCTCTTAATAAGGCCGTCGATGGTTTCTATGTTTTCAATGGTTCCTGCGATCAGCAGGCGGGAAAATTCGGCGGTTCCCCCATCGAGGGTGGTGCGTTTATCCTTTTCCAGCCAGGTAAACTCCAAGAGATCCGTCAAGGGAGACCGGGATGTTTCCCAGGAGAACAGAGCCTGAAAAGCGAGGACCCTTCCTTTTCTTCTGGATGCCATACCCTACCAAGCCAGGTTCTTATCGAAAACTTGGAACGTGTTCCCGGCCCGTAGTTCGGTTACCAATTCCTTGGTAGCCGTATCCAACACCTGCTGTTGTTTCTGCTGTAACAGCAGTTCGCCGATATACTGCCGTACCGTGGTACGGGTTCCCAGTTGGTAGATATCGTCCAGGTCTAAATTTTTCTGATTGTAGGTCTCCGTGATTTTGATAATCTGATACCCCTTTTGGTTTTCTATAAGCCGGGAGACCTCGCCCTGTTTAAGGCTAAAGGCGACGTTCATAAAATCGGAACCCACCACTTTTTGGGCTTCCGCGGTCTTGGGTAGATAGCCCCCATCGCCCCCCTGGTAGAGGGACCCGGCGGCCTGGGCTCGGATTACCGCTTCGTCGAATTTGGTGGAACTGGAGCCGATATCGTTGATCAGTTTGTTGGCTGTTTCTTTGGCCTTGGCCTTATCTGCGTCGGTTTTTCCAAAGGGAATAAAGACCATGGAAAAACGAACCGTATCGGGGCGCACTAGCTTGGCTTTATTAAGATCGTAAAATTGCTGAATATCCTGGTCCGAGGGTTGTTTGATGGTATCGAATTCGGCCTTTTTTTTAGAAAGCAGGTATTTTTGCACCGTCAACTGCCGCCGCAGTTGGTCCTTGAAGGCCGCTAAATCCATGCCCGTTTGAGCTTTGATGGCCCCTTCGAACTCGGCGTCCGTGGGTTGGTGGCCGATAGCCTGGGCCATTTGGGTTCGGGACGCCTGGAGCTGCTGGTTCAATTCCGCGTCGGAAACGTACAGTTTATCCCGTTCCGCCGCCTGCAGGGCCAGGCGTTCGTTGATCATAACGTCCAAAACTTGACGCCGTTCGTCCACCGTGAGGGTCCGACCGCTTTGGGCCTCGAAACGCTGGACTTCGGTCTTTAGCTGTTTCACCGAAATGGGCTCGGTCTTGGTAAGTTTTACCAGCGCCACCGGTTGAAGGTCCGTTTGAGCGGCAGTAAAAGCGGCCACGAATAGTCCAGCAAAAAATACCAGGGTTAAACGCTTCATGATTATCCTTCGCGGCCGAGGGGCCGCCCTTTGTTGTAAAATTTCTTATTCCAGGACCGCTCGAATACGACGAACCCCAGCGGAGGAAGATTGTTCCTTCTGGATTTTAAATACCCCCAGGGTACCGGTTCGCTCAACGTGGGGCCCCCCGCAGACCTCTTTGGAGAAGTCTCCGATGGTATAAACCTTTACGTTATTTTCATATTTTTCGCCAAAAAGGGCAATGGCCCCCGAGGCCTTAGCCGCTTCCAGGTCCATAATTTCCATGGTAACCGGAAGATCCCGTTGGATTTGTTCGTTGACGATGGATTCGACCCGTCGAATTTCTTCTTCGGTCATGGGGGCGTTGTGGGAAAAGTCAAACCGCATCCGTTCGGCGGTAATGTTGGATCCCTTTTGGGCCACGTGGTCCCCCAGGACGATCCTAAGGGCTTTGTGCAGTAAATGGGTGGCCGTATGGTAACGGATGGCCATTTCTCCGTGGTCGGCCAGGCCGCCCTTGAATACCTGTTCGCTCCCGGACCGGGAAAGTTCCTGGTGTTTTTTAAAGGCCTCGTCGAACTCCGGTCGGTTTATGGTTAAACCGTGTTCCGCCGCGAGTTCTTCGGTCAGCTCGATGGGGAAGCCGTAGGTGTCGTAGAGTTTAAAGGCCAGACGACCGGAGATAATTTTTCGGGGGTCCTTGAGGAGATTCGGGAGCATTTTTTCGAACTCATGTTCCCCCTTTTGCAGGGTTTCCAGGAATTTCCGTTCCTCGTTTTCGAGTTCTTCCACGATCCGACGTCGGTTTTCCTGAAGTTCCGGGTAAGGACCGGCGAATTTTTCCACGACCACCTGGGCGATGGGGGCCAGGAAGAGATCTTCGATACCCAGTTTACGCCCGTGGCGTACCGCCCGGCGGATAAGGCGCCGGAGAACGTACCCCGCCCCCACGTTGGAGGGGGTAACCGCTTTTGGATCCCCCAGGATAAAGGTGGAAGATCGGACGTGGTCGCAGATGATCCGGACCGATTTATCCTTTTCCGCGTCGGTTCCGTAGGTGTAGGCGGACTTTTCCTCCACCGCCTGGATGATGGGGGCGAAAATTTCCGTGTCGTAGACCGATTTTTTCCCGTTAAGGATGGTAACGGTCCGCTCAATCCCCATGCCCGTATCCACGCATTTGCGCGACAGGCTTTCGTAGGTGCCGTCGGCGGTCTTATTGTACTGCATGAACACGTCGTTCCAAATTTCAAGCCACTTTCCGCATTTGCACCCGGGGCCGCAGTCGGGGGAACAGGCCGGTCGGCCCGTATCGATGAACATTTCCGTATCGGGGCCGCAGGGCCCCGTGGTTCCGGCGGGCCCCCACCAGTTATCCTCCCGGGGTAAAAACCGTATCCGGTCTTCCGGAATGCCCAGGCGCTTCCAAATTTCCGCCGATTCGGTATCCCGGCTGATGCCTTCCTCTCCGGCGAAAACCGTAACGGCCAGTTTTTCTATGGGAATTCCCAGCCATTTTTTGTCCGTAAGGAACTCAAAACTCATGGAAATGGCGCCCTCTTTAAAATAGTCCCCCAGGGACCAGTTGCCGAGCATTTCGAAGAAGGTAAGGTGGCTGGGATCTCCTACCGAGTCGATATCCCCCGTGCGGATACACTTTTGATAATCCGTAAGCCGTGTTCCCGCCGGATGGGTTTCCCCGAGAAGGTAGGGCACCAGGGGGTGCATTCCTGCGGTGGTAAAGAGTACCGTGGGATCGTTATCCGGAAGGAGCGATTTGCCCTGAATCTGGGTGTGGCCCTTGGATTTAAAAAATTCGATGTATTTTGAGCGTAGTTCGTTCGCGTTCATAGGGGCTTATAGTAGGGGACCGGACTACTCTCGTCAAGATAGCGATCCAGGGAGGGGAGGTTTTGGGGGGCCGCGAAACCGGCGGACCACCAAATGGGGGTCCGCTGGGTTCGCGGCGGGGGGCGCGTCGGATGAACGTTCCCGGTCAGGAGGTGAACTGGCGCCCCCCCACGGGAGGGGCCAGGGCACTTGGGTTACCGCTTTCCGGGGTCGTAAATCTCGCCCGCCGCCTTGGGTCCCACCGACCGGTTGGAGAACAGGATGAGGGCCAAAATGGTCAACACGTAGGGTAAAAGATAGAAAAATTCCTGGGGAAAGGAGGCGAGGAAGGGGATATCCTTGGCGTACAGGGATATGGCTTGGGAAAATCCAAAGAATAGTCCCGCCCCAAGGACGCCCCAGGGGTTCCATTTTCCAAAGATCAGGGAGCCCAGGGCGATAAAGCCGGTTCCGTGGATGCTGGTGATGGTGTACTGGATGTCCTGGGTCAGGACCATAACGCCGCCGGCCAGGCCCGCGAAGGCGCCGGACATGAGGACCCCAAAGTACCGGATTTTGTACACGTCGATGCCCATGGAAGCGGCGGCCTGGGGGTTTTCTCCGCAGGACCGGAGGCGGAGGCCCAGTCGGGTTTTGTACACCAAAAACCAGGTTAAAAGAATTAAAATGAGGGCCACGTAAAAGGTGGGGTAGATGTTCTGAAAGAGAATCTTCCCCAAAAGGGGGATATTCTGAAGGCCCGGGACGTTGATGGTCGAAAGGCCCCGGGAAAAGGCCCGAGTTCTCTGCTGGTTAAAAATGATTTGGGCCAGGTAGACCGTCAGGCCGCCGGCTAAAATGTTGAGGGCCGTGCCGGAGACCACCTGGTCGGCCTTGAGGTTCACCGACGCGATGGCGTGGAGGATGGAAAAGAGGATCCCCGCTAAAAGGCCCACCGCCATGCCCATCCAGGGGGCCAGGGCCGGGTTTACGCCTTCCATAAAGACCGTTACGGTGGCGGCAAAAAAGCCGCCTACCATCATGATGCCTTCCAGGGCCACGTTGACAACCCCCGACCGCTCGCTGAAAAGGCCGCCCAGGGCGGCAATGATGATGGGGGCGGAGAACATAAGGGCTATGGGAACCATGTCTAAAAACATTTTCATTTTACGGCCCTCCGTTTACCCACGGTTAGGTCCAAAAGGGCCTCTATTCCCAGCCGCATGGCCACAAAGAGGACGATGGACGCTTGGATGATGGATGAAATATCCTTGGGAATTCCCTGGGATTGCATGAGCGGCTGGGCGGCCTTGAGCATGCCGAACAGGAGGCCCGATAAGAACACCCCCACGGCGGCGTTCCCGCCGACCAGGGCGACGGCGATGCCGTCCATACCGTAGCCTTCAAAGGAGGGAAGGACCCGGCCAAAATTAAAGGTTCCCAGGGTGATGACCGCGCCCCCCAGGGCGGCGAAGGCGCCGGAGATCATCATGGATAGGACGATGTTCCGCTCTACCCTCATTCCCGCGTACCGGGCCGCTTCTTTGTTAAACCCAACCGCCCGGAGCCGGTACCCAAAGGTGGTCTTTTCGATGACAAACCAGAATACCACCACCGCCAGGGCCACCACGATAATGCCCCAATTGAGCCGGGAGCCGTTGGTGAGGTTGGTGAGGAATTCGCTTTTAAGGGTGGCGCTGGGGGGAAAATCCGGGGTTTTAACCCGGTCGGTGGATCCAAACTGGAGGAGGGACCAGTTTACAAAGTAAAGGGCCGTATAGTTCATCATGATGGAGACGACGACCTCGTGGACGTTAAACCGGGCCTTAAGGAGCCCCGGAACCGCGGCCCACAGGGCGCCTCCGGCCATGGCCGCCAGGAGGCACAGGATGGGGTGGATGACCGGCGGGGCGGGAACCAACAGGGCCACCGCGACCGCCGACAGGGAACCCACCATAAGCTGTCCTTCGGCGCCGATGTTAAAAAGGCCCGTCCGGAAGGCAAAGGCTACCGCCAGACCCGTCAGGGTAATGGGGAGGGCTTGGAGGATAAATTCGCCCACATAGCGGGGGTTAAAGCCTCCGCGACCGGAAAAATCAAAGCCCGTTAGGGTCCGCGCCAGGGCTAACAGCATGCCCCAGGGGGATTTACCCGTCAGGACTATGATGACTCCACCGACGATGAACCCCAAAAGCACCGCGATAAGGGGTACGATCAATTGCGTTCGTTGTTTTCTGGTCACCTTATACCGCCTTCCGAACCGATCCGGCCATATACAGGCCCAATTCGTTTTCGTTGGTTTCCGAGGCTTGAACTTCGGCTACAATTTCTCCGTTAAAAATAACCGCGATCCGGTCCGACAGGTCCATAATTTCGTCTAATTCCAAGGATATAAGGAGGATGGCCTTTCCCTTGTCCCGTTCTTCCACCAGCCGCTGGTGGATATACTCGATGGCCCCCACGTCCAAGCCCCGGGTCGGTTGGGCGACGATGAGCACCTCCGGGGATCGGTCAATCTCCCGGGCCACGATGGCCTTCTGCTGGTTTCCCCCGGAAAGGCTCCGGGATGGAGTGGCGGGTCCTTCGCCGGAACGGACGTCGAACTCTTCTATTAAACGTTCGGCGTTCTTCCGGATGGCGTTGTAATCCAGAATACCCCAATGGGAAAAGGGACGTTGAAAAAACGAGTGAACCACCATGTTTTCGTCCAGGCGGAAATCCAGGACGAGCCCGTGGCGGTGGCGATCTTCGGGGATGTGCCCCAGCCCCGCTTCGGTCCGCCGTTGCACCGGGTAATGGGTAATATCCTTTCCGTTTAGGAGTATCCGTCCGCTTTCGGCCTTTACAAGCCCCGTAAGGGCGTAGACCAGCTCCGTTTGTCCGTTGCCGTCGATGCCGCAGAGGCCCAGGATTTCGCCCCGGCGGACCTCCAGGGATAGGCCCTTGACCCCTAAAACGCCCTTGGTGTTTTTGACCTTTAGGTCCTCTACTTTGAGGAGGACCTCGCCGGGGATGGCGGGTTTTTTATTGACCGAAAAACTAACCACCCGGCCGACCATCATTTCCGCCAACTGGGCTTCGGTGGCCGTATCAACGGGGACCGTACCTACGACCTTGCCCCGGCGCAGGACCGTACATTGGTCCGCCACCGCTTTAATTTCCTTCAACTTATGGGTAATAAGAACGATGGTTTTTCCTTCCGCGCGAAGCCGCCGCATTATTTCCATCAGTTCTTGGATTTCCTGGGGGGTTAATACCGCCGTGGGTTCGTCAAAAATCAAAATTTCCGCGTCCCGGTAGAGCATTTTTAATATTTCTACCCGTTGTTGCATGCCCACGGAAATGTCTTCTATTTTTGCCTGGGGATCCACCTCCAGGCCGTACTTCTTCGAAAGTTCCGCCACCTTTTTTTCGGCGGTTAGGATATCAATCAGGGGACCCCGTCGGGGTTCCAAACCGAGAACGATATTTTCGGTAACCGTAAAATTGTGAACCAGTTTAAAGTGCTGATGGACCATGCCGATACCTAAGCGGTTTGCCTCGTTGGGGTCGGTAATTTTTACCGATTTTCCCCGCACCTTAATTTCGCCGGAATCGCTTTGGTACAATCCAAAAAGTATACTCATTAGGGTGGACTTTCCCGCCCCGTTTTCCCCTAAAAGAGCGTGAATAGATCCCTCTTCCACCTGGACGGTCACATCGTCGTTCGCCCGGATTCCGGGGAAGGTCTTGACTATGTGAAGCATTTCGATGATATGGGCCATCGATTTCTCCCCTATAAAAAAGGGGGTGTAAAAAACCGTTTAGTTTTTTTACACCCCCCACTGCTTTACCGCGACCGAAGGGTAGCTTTTTATTACCCCTGGGGGCTTAAAAAAGCTACGCCGGTTACTTATTTGGCGGGTTTATCGGAAACCTTAATGGCCCCCGACGCTATCTTATCGGCATAGTCCTTAATCTTGGCGAGGATATCGGCGGAAAGGTTGGGGTTCTTTTCGGGGAGCCCGACGCCCCTGTTGGCCACCGAGAATACCAGGGTCTGTCCGCCGGGGAACTTGCCGTCCATGGTCATCTTGGCCACGTCGTAGGCCGCCTGGTCCACCCGTTTCATCATGGACGTAAGAACCGCAGATTTGTCGCCGTAAACACCGTCGTTGTACTGGTCCTTGTCCACACCGATGGCCCAACGGATATCGCCCTTGGATGAACGTTCCTTGGCTTCCTTAATCATACCGTTTCCCGTACCGCCGGCGGCGTGGAAAATGATATAGGCCCCGGCGTTAAATTGCTTTTGGGCGATAGCCTGGCCCTTATCGGGGGCGCCGAAATCGCCGGCGTAGTCGATAAGGATCTTGCAATCCGGGTACACGGCCTTGACGCCCTGTTCAAAACCCGCTTGGAACGCTTCGATCAGGGGGAACTGCATCCCGCCCAGGAAGCCAACCACGTTTTTGCCGTCGGCCTTAGCCTTAAGCCCCGCGGCCACACCGACCAGGAAGGACCCCTCGTGGGCGGCAAAAGTAGCGGATACGACGTTTGGTTTGGGAACCACGGTGTCGATAATCAGGTACTTATTATTCGGATACTTATCCGCGATATCGGACATGGATTTTTCAAAAAGGAAACCCGGAGCGACGATCAAGTCCGGCTTTTCGTCGGAGAAAGTGGCTAGGTTGGGGATATAATCCGCTTCCGCGGCGGACTGCAGGTACTTATAGTCCCCTTGTTTTAGGTTAAAGTCCTTGGCAAACCGAACAATCCCTTCCCAGGTGCTCTGGTTAAAGGACTTGTCGTCGATACCACCGATGTCGGTGACCAAATCAACCCTAAAAGATTTAGCGGCCGCTGGGGCTGAACCACCGGAAGCCTTTTGCTGATCCGAACCGCCGGACGCGAAGGCCCCGACCGAAAGGACTGCCAGAGTTGCCACCATTACGATTAATTTCTTCATATAACCTCCTAACGTCATTAGTTATTTAGCGACGTAACGACCAGTATACGCCCCTTCCCTGGGGGAGTCAAGAAAAATATCACGCCAAGCCGATCACTCCGGGAGCTCCGACACGATGGCCACCCCCGAGGAAGTTCCCAGACGATCGGCCCCCGCTTCCAACAAAGCGATGGCATCGTGGTACGACCGAATTCCCCCGGAGGCCTTTACCTTCATCTTGTCGCCCACGCTTTTGCGCATCAGTTTAACGTCCTCCACCGTGGCGCCACCGGTACCAAAACCGGTGGAAGTTTTTACGAAGTGGGCCCCCGCCTTCATGGCCGCCTCGCAGGCCAGACGTTTTTCGTCGTTGGACAGAAAACAGGTCTCTATAATAACCTTTACCGTGGCCTTCCCCGCCGCTTTGACCACCCCGTGGATATCCTCCTCCACGGCCCGGTAGTCCCCGCTCTTCAGGGACCCCAGATCGATCACCATATCCACCTCGTGGGCCCCCTGCTTAATGGCCAGTTTGGCCTCCTCCACCTTAATTTCCGTGGTATTGGCCCCCAACGGAAAACCGATAACCGTGGCGACCATGACCTGGGACCCCGCCAGTTCCTTGACCGCCAGGGAAACCCAACGGGGATTCACGCATACCGCCGCAAAATGGTTGGTCCGGGCTTCCATGCAAAGCTCCCGGATCTGCTCCGCCGTGGCGGTGGGTTTTAATAACGTGTGGTCGATCGTTTTGGCGATCGACGATTTTGTCCATTCTTTCGACATACCTATCTCTCCTTAGGGGGGCTATTGTATCCAACTTTAGAAAAAAAAACACTAGGAGCCCGTCGGATCGCGAAAACCAGGCTCCTCGGAAACCGTCGGATCGCGTACCCTTGGCCCCTTTGGATAGGGGCTCCCCTAGCGGATACCGCCGTCCCGCGCCCCCTGTGGCCCGAGAACCAGAGGGAGCCCCCAAAGGGCCCGCCTAATCCCGTTCCCCGATCAGGGACTTGAGCTCCCGGATATCCCGGACCAGCCGGGTCCGATCCAGGTTTTGGAACCGTTTGGGAACCATCTCTTTGGAGGTACACTCCAAAACCGCGACCAGGTTCTGCAGTTCTATTTCGTAGGGGTACGCGGGGGGCACAAAATCCCCCATCGCCTCTTCCATATCCTCCCGGGTCACAAAGGTCCGGTCGTCCATGGCGGCCCGGAACTTTGCCCGGATCAACACCGCCTCCAGGTCCGCCCCGGAAAACTCGTGGCGGAATCTTTTGAGCACCTCGGTAATCGAAAATTTACGGATTGAAAGATCCAGTTTACGAACCAGGGTTTCGAAAAGGGCCTCCTTTTCGGCCTCCGACTCGGGATAGAACAGGGCCAGGTGTTCCTCAGCCCGACCTTGGCGCTTCAGGTCGATGGGAATAAGGTCGGGCCTGCAGGTAATGAGAAACCAGATGATCTTCCCCCGGTATTCGGTGTTACCCATAAAACTCGCGATTTGGCCGAATACCCGGTTGCTGGTTCCCGAATCCCCCTCCTGGTCCCGGTCCCCCAAAAACGCGTCCGCCTCGTCGATCATCACCGCCACCGGCGACATGGCCGTAAGGATATTCAACACCTTTTCCAGGTTTGACTCCGTAACCCCCTGCCATTTGGAACGGAAGTTTCGGAACTTGACCATGGGAATCCCAATCTCCCCGGCGAAGGCGCTGACCATAAAACTTTTCCCCGTCCCCACGGGCCCGGCGATAAGGTACCCCATGGGAAGCACGTCTAAGCGCCCCTGCTTTATCGCCCGGGCGGCGTTTTTAAACCGTTTTTTAACGAAATCGTGGCCCGAAACGAAGGAAAGATCGTGCTCCGTTTCCATAAACTCCAAAAGACCCGCCGCCTCGTTTTCTATAATCTCCTTCTTTTTAAGACGGATATACTCCATCGACAGGGCCTTATCCTCCTGGAAACTTTCGGAAACCAGCCGGTTTAAATTCATCAAATTGAGCCCGCTGGTCACCGCGGCCACCCGCTCCGCGTCCAAGCCCCGGTCCAAAAGGAGCGTTCCCTGGGCTTCCAAAAACCGCAGAAAACTAGCCCGAACCGTTTGATCCGGAATGGGAATCCGAACCTTAACCGTGGAAGGGGACCCCACCAGACGGGGCGAAAGGTCGGTTAAATTCTCCGTCAGCAAAAGAATGGAAACATCCCCCTTGGTAAAAATCGGATCGTGGGACCACCGATTCAGGGTGACCAAACAGTACCGATCCTCCTCCGAAAGCCGGGCGATATCGCTGGCGGGGATAATCGTCTCCGCGTAGTCCATGATCAATACGATCCGCCGCTTTTCCGGAATATTCATCAAAAAATATTTTTCCAAGTAAAAAAAACTCTTTTGGGGATCCGAGGAAATAAAATCCGATTCCTCCGCATCGGGGAACCGGGCGGTCATAGCTTTTTTATAATCCCGGGCCATCTCCACGGTACAGAAGGACACTCCGCTGGAACGGTCGTAGAAGGCGATAATATCCCGGTTTCCAAAGAGCACCTCCGAAACGTACTCCTGAATCCGGACAAAAATAAACTCCCCCTCGTTCATTTTGTGGGGCAAAAAATCCCGGATATTTCCGTGGAGCAGATACAGGTTCGCGGTTTTGGAGCAGTATTTGTAGGAAAGCTCCTGAGCCCAGGCGGGCAATATTTTAATAAAGGGTAAATTTTTTAGAATCAACTGTTCGGCCATGGTCCCCCCGATTTTTAGTACAGGGTCCAGTATACCATGGGGGGCGCCAATTTTCCTACGGCGCCCACCGGACATCCGACGCGCCCCCCGCCGCGCCCTTCCCCGCCCAGAAGGCGGGGCGATGGCGCGGCCCCCCCTACAGCCGGTTCCCGATTTTGTAGTACCCCTGGTCACCTCGGTGGTATAACTTTAACTCCCAGGCGTTCTTCTGGGCCTCCGCGTGAAGCACCTCCCCCGCCACCAGGGCCACGGAAGAGATCCGGTGAATTTCCAACACCCGACATTCCACCCAGGCGGCCACACCCTCGGGAATCCGGACATCAATGGAAGCCCCCTTCCGGCTCCCTATGCCAAAACGGCCAAATTTATCCACCTCAGCGCCGGACACCGAACCCGTTTTTTCAACCAAGTCCTTCTGCCCAAAGGTCGGCAAGGCCGCCGCGAAGGTCCCCCGGGACTTGATGTTCCCAAAGGTTCGGTGCCCCGGATCGATTACGAAGAGAATCCGTGAAACCGGATCGTAATCCAGAGGACAATTCCAGCCAATAGGAGCCAGGTTGTAACGCCCGTCCTCACCCCGGGAACACACCCAAATTACACCGCCCCCATTGAGCAGTTCGTAGGCCGATTCATTGGAAATTGTGGTATACATAGCCAAAGTATGGTACTTCCACCCAGGTTGAGCAAGCGAATTTTTTTGTAGTGTTACGAAGATTAGTTCTCGAGCCTCATAACAAGGTTCTCCCTGCCTACATAAACGCAAAAGCGGGGAGGGAGCCCCGTACCAGAGCTCCCT
>Ga0078972_1008492_pt1 | contig 21425 bp, 16 predicted proteins | sample YelNatPaOPGAMG01_FD_67568 | JGI IMG/M metagenome (GOLD analysis project Ga0078972, IMG submission 67568) | Hot spring thermophilic microbial communities from Obsidian Pool, Yellowstone National Park, USA - OP-RAMG-01 (SPADES assembly) (version 2) | ecosystem: Environmental > Aquatic > Thermal...
ATACGTTCTCGAGTCTTATACACACTGCCCGTCAAATCAACAAAGTCGGGGGCACCTGAAGTTCCGCCTATGGCGGGATGAAGGTGAACTCGGCGATGGGGGTTAAGTCGTAACAAGGTAGCCGTTCTGGAAGGAGCGGCTGGATCACCTCCTTTCTAAGGAGTATCTATACGCGGTCCGATTTAATCGGACCAAATCAAGCCGTCGTAATCCGACGTAAAACAGATTTTTGCCGGAGAGTCTATTCGGCAACCCCGCCTGAATCCGCCTTTGGCGAGAGGTGGCGGGTTAATATTCCTACCACTTTTTGATTGTCAAAAACCCACCGATTTGGTGGGTTTTTTAGTGGAGAAAAACAAGTGCTAGAAGGATAAGAAAAAATATGCTAAAATTTTAGCAAATTGAGAAAAGGGCGATTCTCTGGAAATTTGCACCTGTAGCTCAGTTGGTTAGAGCGCGTCTCTGATAAAGACGAGGTCGGAGGTTCGATTCCTCCCGGGTGCACAAAAGGTGCAAATTTTTCAGTCTTGATGTACATCGGGACGTCTAAAGATAAGGTCTTTAGTTCGACTCCAAGTGCGTGTACTTGATTTGTGCGCGGGCAGGTTAAGACAGGTTGAAGGTCTGTTTTGCCAAGCATGGGAGGATGTCTGCTTCTTTGTTGCTACAGTTTTTTGCTACAATTAATTCATGAAGCTTCTTAAGAGAGTTCTTCTTGTTATTTTGTTTTTAACCGTTTTAATCAGCTTGTTACAAGCGGCTAACCTTATTTTAAGTAAGAGTAAGAGACAGAGACAGAGTATTGAAAAACAGGAACAACTGATTCAATTTGCGGTGATGGGGGATATTCATAGCGATTGGGAGAATTTTCGCAAGGCGCTGGAAAGAGCAAGGGAAGAGATGGGGGATAAGGGATTGGTGATAGTAGTTGGGGATTTGACAACGATTGGAAAGAAAAATGAGCTTTTGGAAGCGAAAAAGATTCTTGATGAGAGTGGGTTGAAATATTTTGTAATTCCCGGGAATCATGATATTTGGTGGGGAAGAAAGTATAAGCAGGATGTTTGGCAGGAAGTTTTTGGAAAAAGTTTTCAGAGTTTTAAGAATAATGGAGTTAAATTTATCCTGATAAATAATGCGGATGGAGAAGGAGGTTTGGAGGGATATGAAGGATTTGGGCAACAGGAATGGCTAACTAAGGAAGTTGAGGAGTGCTTGAAAGTCTATTGTCTGGTTTTTATGCACATACCGCTTAATCATCCAAATTCCTTGCATGTGATGGGAGAAGAGAACCCGGCAGTGGCAAGCCAGGCAGCAGAATTAATAAAGCTTTTTGTCGATAATAAAGTTCATGAGGTTTTTGCCGGGCATTTGCATTTTTCTTCTGAATATGAGCTTGGGGGATTAAAGACGATTGTGGTGGGAGCAGTTACCCGAGAGAGAAACTTTCAATCCCCGAAATTTCTGGAAGTTTGGAGCGTTGAACCCTCGTTGAAAATGAAAGAAATTTTTATTCCAAGATAGCGAAAACCCTGAGCAAAGTCGAAGGGATGAGACGATGCAGTAACCCCGCCGAAAGGCGGGGCACAAGGCGGAGCAAAAATACCCCAGCGTGAGCCTTTGTGTATGTTATTGACAATTCACTGCCAGTTTGTTTAAATGAAAAAAGTGATTGATCAACGATTAATCGATTATATTAAACAACAATTGCAAAAGAATATTTCGTCATTGGAAATTGAAAAAGCTCTGGTGGGAGTTGGTTGGAACAAGTCTGACGTAGATGAAGCTTTGAAGTCTGTAATTAATCCATCTTCAGCACCACTGCCAGTTTCGGTTTCACAAACTGAGGGCTCCTTTTCCTTTTTAGGAATTTTTGAACTGCTGAAAAAATCTTGGCAAATTTACAAAGAAAGATTTTGGAAGTTTATAGGAATTCTTCTCATGCAACTTTTTTTAGGTGTGATTGTCTTTGTTTTGATCACTGTTATTTTTCTCCTTGGATCCTCCTTAATTAGAATTAACCAGGGAATTAGTACTACAAATTCGTTTCAGACTTTTCTTTTGGCCCGGCTAAGTCCGATGGGTTTTCCTCTGATTGTGGTAGCAATAATTTTTCTTTTGGGAATCTTGGTAATACAAATATGGAGTCAAGTTGCCCTTTTGACAGAAGCTGTTTCCGAAGCCAAATTAGGCATAAGAGAGGCTTATCGTAAAAGTAGGGGAAAAATCTTTCAGTTATTTTGGCTGTCAATAATTTCCGGATTAATTATCTCGGGGGGAACTATTTTGCTGGTTATTCCGGGAATTATTTTGTCAACTTGGTTTTCACTGTCAATGTTTGTTTTGGTAGCTGAAAATATTGGTGGTGTTAGTGCCTTGGTTAGAAGCAGAGAGTATATAAGAGGCCACTTTTGGGGAGTATTAGGAAGGGTATTGTTTCTTGGCTTGCCAGTAATTATTTTTTCTCCTATTTCAAACTTAATAACTTCTTTTTTTAAAGAGATAAAACTTCCATTTATAGGAAGTGTGCTTTCATTGATTTTGTCGCTAAGCTTGGTGTTTTTAATAACCCCCTTGATTATAATATCTTTAGCCACAATGTATCGCAATCTTAAAGCGCTGAAAGGAGAAGTGGTTTTTGCTAAAAAATCAAAGGTAGCCTTTAGCCTTATTGGCATTTTGGGAGTTCTCGCTATTTTGGTTCCGCTGTTTTCCTTGGCGATTCTTAGTTCAATAAACCCCCTTAAGCAGATGTCCAAAGCACAAGATGTTGTTAGAAAGAGTGAGCTTGAACAAATAGGGTTTGCCTTGGAAAGATACTATAAGAATAATAGCCAATGCCCTTTGACTCTTGAAGAGCTTGTTGCCCAAGGAGAATTAAAAGAGGTTCCTAGAGATCCGAAAACGAAGCTTCCGTACCGATACGAACGATTGACGGGAAGTAATAGTTGTCGGGTTTGTGTAACCCTGGAAGTAGGCGGTTTAACCTGCTTTGACGTACCAACGACTTCGTCTGGTGGAGTTTTACCTGTATCTCCGTCGCCTACAATTTATTAATTATTAAAAAGATTCTAAAACAGGTTCGAACTTGAGCTTGACAGTTATTGCCTATCTACTCTATAATAAGCGAGTATTTCCAGAGTCTGAATAAGACGGCTAGGTATTTTACAAAAGCCAGTAACTATTCATGAGAAGCGAAAAATCATTTAAAACAAATTCTAAGCCACTTTGTCGTGGCTGGGATTAGACAGCTTCTTTTGAAAGTTTTATAAGACTGGCTTTAAGCCAGTTTTTTGTTTCTTAAATTTACGGGCCAGTAGTTCAACGGTAGAATGTCTCATTTGCAATGAGAAGGTAGGCGGGTCAGTACCGCCCTGGTCCACCCCCTTACGAAGGTAAGGAAGTACTTAGTAAAATTTGCTCTTTGAAAAGTGAAGAGAAAATTGATATAGGCTGCTCTTCTATTCTTAATTCTTGCTTTAGTAGTTTTCTACTGTAGCTTGAAGAAAGAGTTTAGGAGGGTAAATAAATTACAGATAAAGCTAACGGTGGATGCCTTGGTATAAGGAGCCGAGGAAGGACGCATATGGCGGCGATACTCGTCGGGGAGGTGCCAAAAACCTTTGATCCGGCGGTTTCCGAATGAGGAAACTCACTCGTGCGAAAGCACGGGTATCTCGTGTTTCGCACAAGGGGCTGGAATATGGACTACAGACTACAGTCTACGGTCTACAGTCTACGGTCTACGGACTACAGCAAGGGAAACTTGCTGTGAAGTCTCTTGTGTGGAACACGAGGGGGTAACCCGGGGAACCGAAACATCCAAGTACCCGGAGGAAAAGAAATCAAAGAGATTCCGTAAGTAGCGGCGAGCGAAAGCGGAGGAGCCTAAATTCTTGTGCGTAGCACAAGAACACGAAACCACACAAAAACACAGACTGCTTGAGGAAATTTTTCGTGTTAATTCGTGTGTAAAAGATTGACTTAATAAACTACCGCGCAGTCCCGCCACGGCGGGAACGCGGCATCCCGATGTTACATCGGGGGAGTTTGTTTCCCTGCCTGCCGGCAGGCAGGTTTGTCGCATTCTGTCCGATGTACATCGGACTTTTCTGCGAGTCGAAATAAGTTAATCTTTAATTTACACGAAACAACACGAATTCTTAAATCAGTTAAGGTTTAGTGTATTTTAGTGTTCTCGCGCTGCGCGCGAGAAAGTTGCGGGACGTCATTAAAGAGAGTGCTTGCGGTAGCAGAATGCTCTGGAATGGGCAACCAAAGAAAGTGAAAGTCTTGTATGCGAAACTGCCATGCACCTCTGACGATATCCCAAGTACCTCGGTGGAAGTACATCGGGGGAATCTGGGGAGGCCACTCTCCAAGGCTAAATACTCCTTATGACCGATAGTGAACTAGTACCGTGAGGGAAAGGTGAAAAGAAGGGTGAGACACCCAGTGAAATAGAAACTGAAACTGTTAGCTGACAAGCAGCGAGAGCTTGTGCTTCGCACAAGGGACTACGGTCTACGGTCTACAGTCTACAGTCTACGGCGGACAGTAGAATGGTAGATAGTGGATAGTAGACTCTCGTGCGGAGCACGAGTGATCGCGTGCCTATTGAAGAATGATCCGGCGAGTCTTTGTGTGTTGCGTTGATTAACCCCGCTAAGCGGGGGGAGTCGTAGCGAAAGCGAGTTTTAATAGAGCGTTTTAGTAGCACACAAAGGACCCGAACCCGGGCGAGCTAATCTTGAGCAGGGTGAACTCCGATGAAAATCGGAGGGAGGCCCGAACTCGTTGTCGCTGCAATGACATGAGATGACTTGAGATTAGGGGTGATATGCCAAACGAGCCCGGAGATAGCTGGCTCTCCCCGAAATATATATTGGTATAGCCTTCCGTGATGGTTTTCCTGAGGTAAAGATACTGGATGGATAAAGGGTCGCAAGATTTTTTATCTAACCAAACTCAGAATGCAGGAAAATTTAAGCGGAGGAGTCAGACTGATCGGGCTAAGCTGACCAGTCGAAAGGGAAACAGCCCAGACTTGCAATTAAGGTCCCAAAGTTTTAGCTAAGTAAAAGGAAGTTAGATTCCCCAGACACCCAGGAGGTTGGCTCAGAAGCAGCCACCCTTTAAAGAAAGCGTAACAGCTCACTGGAAGATTGACTCGGTTAAGCGCAAGCTTGGCCGAAGGAATCTAGCGCCGAAGATGATAGGGAATTAAGCTAAACACCGAAATTCAAGAACTTGTGCGTAGCACAAGTACACGGAATTCCACGGAATGATACGGAAAACACGGAATTAATTTTCTGTACGTTCAATATCTTTTCTGTGCGTTTTAGTGTACTCGCGCTGCGTGCGAGTTGGTAGGGGAGCGTCCCGCCAGTAGTGAAGGCTACGCCGTAAGGCGGACTGGAACTGGCGGGAGTGAGAATGCCGGAATGAGTAACGAAAGTCCGATGAGAATTCGGACCGCCGAATACCCAAGGTTTCCCACACAACGGTCGTCGTTGTGGGGTGAGTCGGGACCTAAGCCAAGTCCCGCTGTAACAGCGGGGGTAGGCGATGGACAACAGATTGATATTTCTGTACAAAGAAATAGTCGCTACTACCTGGGGATTGACGGAGCGGGAATAATTGAGTCGGGTGATGAACTACCCGATTTAAACACTTAAGCAGTTTTAATTGGAAAATCCGTTAAAACGTTTATCGCGTTTGACGCGATTCAACTGAGGTGTGGAAAAGTTTTGACGAAAGTCAAGACAATTCGGTGAGTTTCTGCTTCCAAGAAAAGATTCGCAGGGAGACTATTTTTTTCCCGTACCGCAAACCGACACAGGTGGGTTGGTCGAGTAGACTAAGGCGAGCGAGAGAAGGAGGTTCAAGGAACTCGGCAAAAAATCTGGACGTAAGCTATGCAAGATGTCCTGCTTTGCCCAGCAACTGCCAACACCCAGCTTCCAACTTCCAGCATTGAGAAAATTTATGTTGGTAATTGGTGGTTGGTTGTTGGTAGTTGCGAAGGCGGAGCCGCAGCTAAAGATTGCCAAGGGACTGTTTAACTAAAACACAGGTCTCTGCAAACCCGCAAGGGGAGGTATAGAGGCTGAAGCCTGCCCAGTGCCCGTAGGTAAAACTTTCTGGTGATTCGTGCTTTGCATGATAAGCTGGGGAGCTAAGCCCGGGTGAACGGCGGCGGTAACTATAACCGTCCTATGGTAGCGAAGTCCCTCGTCTGGTGAGTTCAGACCCGCACGAAAGGCTTAACCACTTGGCAACTGTCTCGAACCTTCACTCGGTGAAATTGAAATGGCTGTGAAGATGCGGCCTATATGCTCTAGGACAAAAAGACCCCGTGGAGCTTTACTGTTATCTGGTATTGAGAAGAAACTTTGATTGTTTAGTGTAGGAGGGAGTCCCGCCTTTGGTGGGACGCCAGTGAAACACCTCCCTTTCATGGTTCTCGGATCTTACCCAATTCCACTGGAGACGTGGAAGGGGACAGTGCCAGACAGACAGTTTGACTGGGGCAGTCACTTGCTAAAAAGTAACACAAGTTCACAAAGGTACCCTAAACCCGGATGGAAATCGGGTGGTTCGTGTAAAGGCATAAGGGTGCTTGACTGCGAGACCGACAGGTCGAGCTTCCGATGTAAAAATCGGGACGCCGATGCCGAAAGGCTTCGGTGAGGTGCGAAAGCAGGTTTTAGTGATCCCCCGACGCGCAGTGGTTGCGGTCGGGGCTTAAAGGATAAAAGCTACCCCGGGGATAACAGGCTAGTCGCGCCCGAGCGTCCACAGCGCCGGCGCGGTTCGGCACCTCGATGTCGGCTCACCGTATCCTGGGGGTGAAGAAGCCCCCAAGGGTTGGACTGTTCGCCCATTAAAACGGTACGCGAGCTGGGTTCAGAACGTAAATTACATTGCGTTCTACTGCAGTAATGCAGTAAAATAAATCTGACTAAAATCGGTGAAGCCCTCTCTTAATTATAAGAACTGGTTAAGAAGGGTAACCCCGAAGGTAAGTCAAGAGGTGAGAAGAGTAGAGCTTGCTTATATTGCGGGTTTTCTTGATGGAGATGGTTGTATTATGCTTCAGTTGGTGCCTAGAAAAGGTTATATTCTTGGTTACCAAATCAGAGCAAGTATTGTTTTTTATCAGAAACTGCAATATAGGTCTTTTTTGGAGGAGATAAAGGAAAAGTTGATATATGGCTATATTCGGGAAAGAAAAGATAGTATGGTGGAATATACAATTGTTGGGCTTGAGCCAGTGGAAAGTGCTTTGACCTTACTTTATCCTTACTTAAAACTTAAAAAGAAACAGGCTCAACTCGCTCTAGAAATTATCGGGAGAATTTCTAAAAAAGTAAGAGCGTCGAACAAAGAAAAGATTGACGCTAAACTGCTAATGGAATTGTCAAGCGAGGTTGATAAGTTTGCCTTGTTGAATTATTCGAAGAGGCGGACTAATACATCGGAAAAAGTCAAAGAATTTCTAGAATCTCACAATCTCTTGAATCCTGTAGAGACTGATCCCTAGGCCCATCTAGTCAATGGGAGTAAGGTGACTCCGATGTTACATCGGAGATATGTCAGCCCCTAAGTTACTAAGACTTTGACTTAGGGTGAAGATATAGTCCATGCCATAAGAAATTATGGAAAAACATGCGTGAGACAGTTGACCCGTTGACATTTACGGGTGACACTCGAGCTGTCTCTCTCATCCGCTGTTTGATCGAGGGAATCTTTTTGTCCGTTTGAATGATGAGATATAAATCTGGCTATATGCTGGGAACTCTTGTTAATGTCAATCTACTAGTAGTATATAATTTGATTACTAGTAAAAATGATTGACCACTCCGATGTAACATCGGAGGCAAGACAATCAGCAGGAAAGACTAAGTTTTGTATGTTAAAAATCAGCGATGATTATTTGAGAGGGTTTGTTGATGGAGAGGGAATGTTTTACGTTGGGGTAGTTCCTTCTTCAGAGACAAAAAGTGGTTGGCAGGTAATTTATTTTTTTAAAGTTTCTCAAAATCCTTCGGGAAAGTTTGTGCTTGATTTTTTGAAGAAAAGATTAAATTGTGGATATATAAAGCAAAATAGTAAGGCTGATTTAACGGATAAATCTTTAGCGTTTGTGGTAAGAGATTTTAGAGACTTGGTAGAAAAAGTTATACCTTTTTTTGACAAGAAGCTTTTTATAAAGAGAAAAAATTTTGAGAAATTTAAGAAAGTTTTGGAGATAGTTAAAGAAGGGAAGCATTTAAGCAAGGAGGGTTTAGCGCAAATACTGGATTTGGCTTATTCGATGAATACTCAAAAAAGGAAATTCTCGAAGGAGTATATATTAAATACATACAAAGCTTAGAATCCTCACAGGCCATACGCCAGAGTCCGATGTAACATCGGACAAGATATGGTCGGACCCCCAAAGTGATTTGGGGAGCAAAAGAGAAAGAGAAATCTTTTGCCAATTTGGTAACAATAATGTCGGACTCTATCCAGAGCATACGTTCGATTTCTGAGGGGATTCCTCCACAGTACGAGAGGACCTGGAGGAGGGAACCGCTGGTGTGCCGGTTGTTCCTGTCAAGGGCAATGCCGGGTAGCTATGTTCCCAACGGATAACCGCTGAAAGCATCTCAAGTGGGAAGCCGCCCCCAAGATTAGGAATCGTGCCCCGATGTAACATCGGGGGAAAGACCCCTGGTAGACTACCAGGTTGATAGGCGGCCGGTGTAAGGCCAGTAATGGTTTTAGCCAAGCCGTACTAATCGGTCAAACGTAATTTACCTGTAGCAATTTTTCTCTTCACTTTCAAGGAACAAATTTTTGGAAAAATTTGTGATGCAGTTCGCCAAGAATCGCTCTTTGAGCCGCGGTAGAAATTTACTAAGGCGAAAAGTAAGATTAGGAGGACAAAGACAAATTGGAAGTGGAAGTTGAGAGGTGAGAAGCTAGATATTGAGATAAGAAGTGGACATTTAGAGTAAAATAATCCCATTTCTTACCTCGTATTCTAGCCTCAGACTTTCAATTTTTCACTTTTGCTTTGAAAATAAAAATGTCCCGGTGACTTGAGCGATGTGGAACCACCTCTTCTCTCGCCTTTGGCGGGACCATTCCGAACAGAGAAGTGAAACGCATCAGCGAGGACGATAGTAATTGCGCAAGCGATTGCGAAAATACTTCGTCGTCGGGACAATTTTGTTCTCAAAGAAAGCTTACGCTGATTGATTACTGACTACGGCCTTTAAAAATATTCAAATTGCTGTAGACTATAAGTAACTTGCGGAAAGCAAAATACTAACGAAAGGTGGAAATGAAAATTGCCAAAGACAAAAAGCAAAAAAGATAATATTAGTACCACAGACAAAAGAGGTAAAGATCTCTCTAATACTTCTCGTGAGCCAACTACAATGGAAGAGCTTCTAGCTTTGGAGACGAACAAAGTCCGTGGGCTTAAACGGGGGGAAATTGTTGATGGTATAGTTACAGAAATAGGCGCTAAAGCTATCTTTATTGATATTGGTGCTAAGACTGAAGGAATTGTTTTAGGAAAAGAGTTTGAGAGAGAAAAAGATTTTATTAGAAGTTTGAAGCCTGGTGATAAGGTTAAAGCTTATGTTGGGAGTGCTGAAAATGAAAGGGGCCAAATTTTGCTTTCTTTGCGCCAAGCAGCTTCAAGTTTTGCTTGGGACTTCTTTGCTGATTTGCTAAAATCTGGCGGAGAAACAGAAGTTAGAGGTAGGGAAATTAATAAAGGAGGATTAATAGTTGACGCTCAATACGGTTTACAAGGATTTGTTCCCGGAAGTCAGATTGGTTCAGCTTGGCAAGGAAAACTTAATTCACTAGTGGGCAGGAAATTATTGGTTAAAGTAATTGAGGTGAACCGCGAGCAAAATCGTCTAGTTTTTTCAGAGAAGGCAGTTTCGGACGCAGAAAAAATAAGGAAGGCGGCCCAGACAATTAAGAAACTAAAATTGGGAGAGGTGCTTGAAGCAACAGTTACTCAGGTTGCGCCATTTGGTCTTTTTGTTAAGGCAACTGTTGATAAAGAAGAAGTCGAAGGGCTGATACATATTTCTGAGGTATCATGGCAAAAAGTCGAAGATTTGAGTAAAAATTTTAAGCCAAAGGATAAGTTGACAGTTAAGGTAATTAATTTGGATTCTGGCCGGGTGCAGTTCTCTTTGAAACAGCTTTTACCTGATCCTTGGGAGGAATTAGAAAAGAAATATCCCATAGAAGCCAGATTAAGTGGCAAGGTTGTCCGTTTAACCTCTTTTGGCGCTTTGGTGGAGATTGAGCCGGGGATTGAAGGTTTAGTGCATATTTCTAAAATCCCTCCTGAGACAGTTATTAATGAAGGGGAAAAAATTGATGTTTATATTGAATCAATCGACAAAAAATCCCGTCGCATTTCCCTGGGTTTAGTTTTGAGCCAGAAACCGCTTGAATATAAATAGAATCTGAAAAATGTCAAAAGAGATAAAAATTGATTTAAAACCCCAACAAATCAAAGTTATTGATTCCAGCCGTCTTCCGTTGGCTCTCCGCCAGCAGGAGCAAAAAAAGTTGCAAAAAGGAATAATCAAACAAATGCTGGCAACCTTTGGCAAAAAAAGTTGATTTTTCATCTTTCGACTTCTGCAGATACAGTATCAGCGTTTCTTCCGATATGGTATTGGTTTGAATTGACGATCCAGTAGAAATGGAATATTATTGTACTATAGAAAACAAATGGCTTTGAGAAAAACAATTTTAGTTACTGGAGAAGTCTATCACATTTTGAATCGTTCAGTGCAAAGGCTCCCGATTTTTCAAGGGAAAAGAGAATGCAATTTTTTCTTGGAGGCAATGGAATATTATCTTCAAGTAAAACCACCCGTCAAACTTTCTCTTTACAAAATAAACAAAGATAAATTTAATATAAGGAGAGATAAAGATTCTTTAGTTAGGGTGATTGCTTATTGTTTAATGCCAAATCACTTTCATCTGATTTTGAAGCAACTGACCGAAGAGGGAATTAAAAAATATATTCAAAGATTGACAAATAGTTTTGCTCATTATTATGCCAAAAAGCACGAGAGCTCGGGACATATTTTTGAGGGGAATTTTAGGGCGATTCGGGTTGTCGACGACGAACAGTTATGGCACCTTTCTCGATATATCCATCTCAACCCAGTTAAGGGTTATTTAACAGAAAAACCAGAAGATTATCCGTTTTCTTCGTATAGAATTTATTTAGGAGAGCAGAAGCCTGGTTTTGTGGATGTATCGTTGGTTATGGAAAATTTTTCTTCTCCTACGAAGTATAAAGTATTTGTTGAGGATAGAAAGGATTATCAGAGAGTCCTCGAAGAGATAAAACTTTTTGCTTTAGAGTGAATTTTTAGTCTTTCAATTTTAGGCTCGTGGATTGATCAAATTACCGGATCGCAAGTTCATTCCGATACCGTATCGGAAGAAACCGATACCGTATCGGAAGAAACGGAAGAAAATTGCTATGTAAGGTATATAAGGAAGGAAGGGGTAGTGATGATATAATAAGTCTTAATGAAAAAGGCTTCAATGCGATTTGTCTGCAGCCAATGTGGTTACGAGTCAGTCCAATGGTACGGAAAGTGTCCTAACTGTGGAGAGTGGAATACCATGGTTGAATTTAAAGAAAGTAGGGGAAAAAAGAGAGAGACGAAGGAGGGTTTAGGAGAGACACAACCAATAAGACTTTCGGAAATTAAAACTTCTGTGGGTGGAAGGATTTCTTCAGGAATTCAGGAATTAGATAGAGTTTTAGGTGGTGGTTTTATAACCGGTGAAATAGTTTTGTTGGCTGGAGAGCCGGGGATTGGGAAATCAACTCTCCTTTTAGAGTTAGGGAGATTAGGGGGGTTAAGGAAAATAATTTACGTTTCAGGCGAAGAAAGTCCGGAGCAAATTAAAGTCAGAGCGGAAAGGCTGGGAGTTGAAGGAGAAAATATTTTAGTGATGGCAGAAACGCAGGTGGAGAGAATAATAGAGGAAGTGAGAGATGATAGATGGGAAGCTGGATTAGGAAGTGAGAAGTTGGAAGATAAACTACCGCTTCTAATTATAGACTCTATCCAGACCCTTTGGTCAGAGGAAATTGAGGGAACACCGGGTTCAATTTCGCAAGTTAAGTGGTGCGCACAAAAATTAATTGAGTTTGCTAAAGGCAGTGGTATAACAGTAATTTTAATTGGTCAAATTAATAAAGAGGGGGAGATTGCCGGGCCGATGATGCTTTCTCACATGGTTGATTGTGTTTTGTTTCTTGAAGGGGAAAGGTTTTCTGATTTGAGATTGCTTCGAGGGCTAAAAAATCGGTTTGGTCCAGTTGACGAGGTTGGTGTTCTAAGGATGACTGACAAAGGGATGCAAGAGGTACAAAATCCGTCTGAAATGTTTTTGAGCGATCGCCAAAAAGAACGGAAAGCCGGGGCAATAGTTGTTTGCGCAATTGAAGGGACCAGACCAATGCTTTTGGAAATTCAGGCTTTGGTAACTCAAAGTTCTTTACCGGTACCAAGACGGGTGGTTTTGGGCCTTGATTACAATCGCGTTTTGCTAATTATTGCTGTTTTGCAAAAAGTTTTGCATCTTCCTTTATATAATCAGGAAATTATTGTCAAAGTAGGCGGCGGATTTAAAATCTCTGAGCCGGCGGCAGATTTAGGGATAGCCTTAGCGATTATTTCCAGTTTTAAAAATAAACCGGTATCTTCTGGCACAGTTGCTTTTGGGGAGGTGGGATTATTAGGAGAGATAAGAAGAGTAGGAGGAGAAGAAAAACGGACGAAGGAAGCAAAAAAGCTTGGATTTACAAATATTTTGTCTTCAAACACGGTTTCCGATCTTCGGGAAGCGATGAAGGCAATAGGAAATTAACCTAATTGTTCTAATCAAATCCCAATCGGGAAAAATCCTAAATCCTAAATTCTAAATTCTAATTTCTAAACAAATTCAAAATTCAAATTTCTAAATTCAAAAAATAGTTTGATTTTTGGATTTTGGTCATTTGCTATTGTTTGGAATTTGGAATTTGGGATTTGGAATTTTTTAGAGTAATTAGGTCAATTAGAATAATTAGAAATTTTCTCCCTTGTCAACCCCCTTTTTAGAGTTATCCACAATGACTAAAAATTCTTGAACAACTAGGGTAAAATGAGGCTAATTTACTTATAGTAAATACTATAGGCCTATCGTTTTTTCCAATAGTTTTTACTATAGGTTTGACAAGAAAAAAAAGTTGTGCTATATTCTAAGCATGAATAGGCGGCAACTCAGCCACATTTTCAAGAAGAAAATGCTTTTTTGGGAGGGAATTTTGTTTTCCAAAAAAGAAAGGTTAGTTAGTAACCGGGGAGAGAACGAGTTTATAAAGAGTCAACTAAAAGAGGGTTTGCGGTTTGGGAACAACTTAGTGGTTATGAGAATGGGGAACTAACTTAGTGCAAGTGCCTGCCTGCCATCGCCATGCTCAGGCATTTGCGGGTAGGCAAGGTTCGAAGTTGACTGAATTGAGTGAATAAAGAAAGAGCATTACTACCGCTAAGACTTAAGTTTTAAGAAGCTTACGAATAGTAATGCCCTTAAATATTAGGATTTAATTTTAGGACAGGTAATCTTAAATCCTAATATTTAAAATAACACCAAAAAGAAAAATTGTCAATACCCCTTTTGTGTCATAACAACATAAAAAGAAGCTCTTGAAAAGAGTGGGTTGCTTAGCAACAAAATTTCTAGTTGGACTTGGTTCTAAAGCTGGAGGATGGTTTGTTGGGCAGGCGAACCATCTTCCTCTTTGGAACTAAGACTTTACTGGATTGTAGCCGAGCAAACTTTTCTTAATTAGGCTATTTTACTTATTGACAAGAAAAAGTTTTTGTGTTTAAATGAATTGTCTTGCTAGAAGGCAAGAAATTGAAGGAACTTCTACAATAAGTTTAAGATTGTGAATTTTGATGGCCTCTGTTAATTTGATTTTCTAATTTTTTAATTGAGTAACTTTGGTGGAAACACATTTGTTTGATATTATTTCGGAGACTGTTTTGGTTGTCTAAATGATTCAGATTAAACTTAATGGAGAATTTCCTCAGTTGTTATTCTAATATTTTTTTATGGTAAAAAAAGTAAATTCTGCGGCAAACTTTTCTTCAGTTGCCAACGGTGTTCCCCAAGAACCCGCTGTTAACGATGTTTCAAAAACCTCAATCACGGTTGAGGATATTATTGGTGGACCGGTACCAGTGGCCGAACCAGTTGTTTCCTCGGGCAGCGGCTTTAATGGTTTTGTTGATGACCGGGTGATTCCTGATGCAGGATTGCCGACAGAAACAGTGGCTGGAGTTTTGGATCTAAGCTCGATGGGTCATGGATATTTGCGACCAGAGGGAATGCCCAGCAACCGAGACATTTATATTTCCTCTTCGCAGATCCGCCGTTTTCAACTGCGACCCGGTGACGTTGTTGGCGGACAGGCTAGAAAGCCCAAAGAGAATGAAAGATATTGGGGACTTTTGAAAGTGGAAACTATCAACGGAGAGCCAGTAGATAAAGTAGTTGATCGGCCATGGTTTGATCGCCTAACGCCAATTTTTCCCAATCAGCATTTGGTTTTAGAAACAGAACGCGATATTATTTCCACGCGGTTGATGGATTTAGTCAGTCCGATTGGCAAAGGCCAGCGTGGTTTAATTGTTTCTCCGCCAAAGGCAGGCAAGACTTGGTTAATTAAAGATATTGCGGCGGCGGTGGCCAAAAATTATCCAGAGATTCATTTGATGGCAGTGCTTATTGGAGAAAGACCAGAGGAAGTCACGGATATTAATCATCACATTAAGGAAAAAACCAGTGGTAAGGGTGAAGTTTTTTCTTCAAATTTTGATCAGCCGGCGGAAGAGCAAACCCATATTGCCGAACTGGCTTTAGAAAGAGCTAAGAGATTGGTGGAGCAGGGAAGAGATGTGGTGATTATTTTGGACTCGATTACCAGACTGGCCCGAGCTTACAACCTGGCGATGCCAACGAGCGGCAGAACCCTTTCTGGCGGTTTTGACCCAGCCGCCTTGTTTCCGGCCAAACATTTTTTTGGCGCGGCCAGAAATATTGAAAATGGTGGTAGTTTGACGATTATAGGGACTTGCTTAATTGATACTGGTTCTCGAATGGATGATCTTATTTATGAGGAGTTCAAAGGAACCGGCAATATGGAATTGCACCTTGATCGCAGGTTGGCAGAAAGGAGAATTTTTCCGGCTTTTGATATCCAAAGATCGGGGACTAGGCAGGAGGAACTCCTTTATGATAAGAAAACCTATGAGAAAATTGTGACAATGAGGAGGGCGATTGATATCTTAAATCCTGATGAACGAACAGAAGTGATTATTGACCGACTCAAAAAAACCAAGAACAACAGCGAATTTTTGGAAACGCTTAACAAAAGTTAAAATTAAAGTTGAATATTTAGATCCTCGCCGCAATTTTGGCAATGACCGTTGTTGTCAACCCCAATCAATTGGATATTGTACCCATCACGTTTAATAGCTAGATTGCCACATTTTGGACAGAATGTATCATCTTCTTGTTCAACAGGAAGGTTGCCAATATAAACAAACTTTAAACCTGTTTCAATGCCTAATTTTCGCGCCTTAAACAAAGTTTCTGGTGGCGTTGGGGGCACATCGGTCAAGTTTGCGTAGGGGAAGAAGCGGGTTACGTGCCAAGGTGTTTTCGGACCAAGATTTTTAACAATCCAAGAAGCAAGATCTCGGAGATTGTCCTCGCTATCATTCCAACCAGGAATTATGTTTGTAACGCACTCAATGTGAATTTTTGGATATTTTTTGTGAACATATTGAGTGGTTTCAAAAATATTGCTTGCTTTGGGAACGCCGATTAATTTTTGATAGAATTTGTCAGCAAAACTTTTCAAGTCAACCCGATAGATGTCGAGATAGGGGGCGACAAAATCAATCGCTTCTTTGGTGGCATAGCCATTAGTAACCCAACAGGTATAGAGGTTTTCTTTTTTTGCCAGTTTGGCGCAATCAACAGTATATTCCAGCCAGATTGCTGGTTCATTATAAGTCCAGGCCATTCCTGCGGCAGAAGATTTTTTTGCCGTCTGGACTGCTTGTTTGGGAGAAAGTATCTTTGCTCGGTCGAAATTTAAAGAGACGCCTTTGGCATAACTAATGTCATAGTTTTGGCAAAACTGGCAGCGAAAATTACAGCCGTAAGTACCAAGAGAAAAACAAACAGAACCTGGTTTATAATGAAAGACAGGTTTTTTTTCAATCGGGTCAAGACCGACAGAGGAAACTACTCCATAAATGACCGAATAAAGTTTGCCATTTTGATTAATTCTAGTTTGACAGTGGCCCCAGTTTCCCGGAGAAATTAGGCAACGCCACTGACAGGCGAGGCAACGAACATTTTTTTTGGCAAGTTTTTCATAAAGGACAACTTCCTTCATTTAGCCTCGATTCTTTACAGCAAGATGCCACTCTGGTTACTCTTGCTACCAATACTACCAGTAGAATAGATCCTCTGGTTTTGTCTGTCAAGAGAAGTTCGGACGATCTTTTCTCTTTGTTAATTGCTTTTTGCCGTTTTTTTGCTTTAATTATCGATAATGAGTAGCTTAGAGCGAGGTAATCTTTCAACTGGGGGAAAGTTACCTTGGGAGTTTTGTTATCCTAAGATAGCAGGAGAAATGGCGGAGAAGTATAAGACTTCAGTTGATGTGGTTGTTTCTTCCGCGGTTGATTTTTATTGGAACTATGAGGACTTTTTTTCTTCTCCTGAGGCGGCACTGGTGGTTTTTTGGCTTCTTGATTTGTGGGGGAGAGATCCCGGAAGAACTTTTTGAGCAGACGAATTTTAAAGATTGAGCTTTCTTAGAAGATAATTAATTCTTCAATCTTGCAAGCAGGGAACTTCTGACAGATTTTCGTTATCTTTTGATACCTTTGGGTTGGTAATTTTGACAAAGGGGACTATCTAATGGTATTTTAGAAGACACAAGATTGATAAGAAGAGATAGAGAAATTGGCCTAAGGAAACTTATCTATATTTGACAATAACCGAGTTATAAGGCAAATCTAGGCTAGAGATTGTTATCTTGGAGCAGGCGTAATAAATAAGACCAGCCTTATATCCCGTTTATGAATTTATGTTAAAACTTCAAGTGAAGGGATTGGCAAAAGAGGTTCAAAGTTTTTTCCTCGATTTTAAGGAATTTTTGTCGGCGTGGTACCGGTTTCTTTTTATTTATCTCTTCCGCTGGTTTCGCCATTTAGAACAAGGGAAAAGCGCTGTGGCGGAAAAACTTTACAAAGGCCGAGGCCGGTTAGCACGGCCTTTTGTTCATTCCGGAATGGGAGGTTTGGCTGTCTTGGGAGTGCTCTTAGCGCCGATTGTTGGCAATTCTTTTTCTGGTTCTGGTCAAACTTTCGCGCAAATGCCCACTCCCTCGGCGGTTCTTTCTTCAGCCACTGAAGCAGAAGAACAAACTTCCACTTTTATTTCTGACAAACCGCGGTCAGAGATAATTGAATATACAGTTGCCAGCGGCGATACTCTTTCTGGGATTGCGCAAAAATATGGTGTTAGCGTTGATACTATTCGTTGGGCCAATAATCTTGAAGGAGACACTGCTCTCAAATCAGGTCAGGTTTTGAAAATTCCTCCAGTGACCGGCGTGGTGCACAAAGTAAAAAAAGGAGAAACAGTTTATTCAATTGCCAAGTATTATCAGACTGACCCTCAAGGAATTGTTGATTATCCGTTTAATACTTTTGTTTCCGACGAAACCTTTGCTTTGGCAGTTGGGCAGATTCTGATCGTGCCTGATGGAGTAATGCCCAAAGAAACAAAAGTTTATATTGCCCAGCAGACTCCCAACGCTGGGACAGTGGTTGCTTCAGGAGTTTTTGTCTGGCCGACGCAGGGAGTGATTTCTCAAGGGTTTAAGTGGTACCACCGGGCGATTGATATTGCCAACCAAATTGGCACCCCAGTTTTGGCGGCTGACTCCGGCACGGTAATCGTGGCTGGTTGGCCAGATAATGTTGGCTATGGTAATCGGATAATGATTGATCACGGTAATGGCTTTGTAACTCTTTATGGTCACTTGTCGAGGTTTGCTGTTTCTGTTGGCCAAACCGTCCGCCGTGGGGACATCATCGGTTATATGGGTTCAACCGGGAGGAGCACTGGCCCCCATCTTCATTTTGAAATCAGGGTCAATGGCAGAACCCAAGATCCGCTCTCATATCTTAAATAATTTGTAATTAGGTTAATTTTTTTGTATTTTCAAATTCCATTTTTGACTGGACTTTTGGTTGAAATTATTGATTTTACCAAAGGAAGGGGACTATCATTAATAATGATGAGAATGGCAAGCTTTTTAAATTGCTATTTGACAGTGGAAGTCTAAAAATGATAAGTTAATTAAAGACGCTTTTTTAACTGTCAAGAAAATGAAAACTGCTCAAGAGAGATATCAACAAATAAATTTAGCCAAAATTCTTTCTTTTTTTGTTTTGACTTTTTTTCTTTCTGTCGGCTATCTTTTTTTGGCGACTAAAAGTGTCCAGGCTCAGGTTTTTAGTCTCAGCCCAGCAACAGCAAGCAAAACGGTTGGCGAAGAATTTACGGTTAGCATTAATATTGATACCCAAAATCAGGCAGTAACTTCTGCCGACGCTAAATTAACTTATGATTCTACGGTTTTGGAAGTGGTTAAAGTTGACAACGGAACTTTTTTTACTGATGAGGCCAGTTATATTGGCAGCGGGACTGTCTATGTTGGCGGTTTTTTCAAAACTGCCGGGGCAACCAAAACAGGCACCGGTCTTTTTGCCACTTTGACTTTGAAAGGGAAGCAGGCTGGCAGTAGTCCTTTAACTTTTGTTTGCTCTACAGCCAAAGATGACAGCAATATCTTTGATGTTACTGGCAATGATTTGATCAAATGTTCCGGGATTGTCAATGGTTCTTATTCGTTGACAGGGACTGCTTTGGCAACCAATGTCTCAACTGCCAGCGCAGTTACTGTTACGCCAAGTTTGCCAACAGGCATTGCCAGCGCCACTCCGACTCCGCCGGTTTCCGGAACATTTTTGCCTACAGTTTTGTTTGGCGGGCTGGGAGTTTTATTAACAATTTTTGGAATCGCAATTATTCTTTAGGATGAGGATGGGAAGTGAGGAATGGGCCTGCACTGAGAGAAGTCGAAGTGTCGGGAAGTGAGGGTGAGCAGTGGGTACAGACTCACCCACACCCTAATATAATCTGACATTGGAATTTAGCAAAGATGGAGACACCAATTTCTAACAATCCAAATTTCACCAGTTTTCAGCAGGCCAGTCAGCCGTCTCCTGGTCCGACGGTGTTTACTCCTGCTCCTTCGCCCAAAAAACTGCCGGCTAAAAATATCCTTTTGGCTGGAGTTTTGATTTTGGTTTTAGCGGGGGTGGTTTTGGGCTTTAATCAGATCAGGTCGCTTTTGACAAAAGCGGATAGTGGTTGTACGCCAAGTAATCTTCAGGAAGCAAATTTGACCCCTAATTCAATTGAAATCACTTTTCAGACAGATAAAGCTTGTTTAACTGAGATTGCTTATGGTAATTCTGCTGACTCCCTTTTTTTGAAAATTCCTGAGGATAGAGCAGCTTTAAATCACCGCATTAAGCTTTCTCCTCTCTTGCCTTCAACGACTTACTATTATCAAATTCTGGCTGAAGGGAAAAATGTAAGTACGGTGAGGAGTTTTTTAACAAAGATGGTGCCGACTCCGGCAGTTTCTCCCACTGCTCCTCCGCCAATTGTTGCGCCGACTACGGCGGTGGTTGTTACTGCCACTCCTTCGGCAGTAGTTTCGCCGCCGTTGTCAGGAGTCTCTAGCCCTTCAGCGACTCCGGCTACCAGTTATACTCAGGAAGATTTTATTAAACAATATGGAACAGCTAATGCCGCTTTTGATTTTGACAAAAACGGAGTGGTTAATTCTGCTGACTGGCTTGAGTATCAGAAAAGTCATCAACAGTAAGGCAACTTTTAATTTGAAATCAATCCCTCGACTTTGTTCGGGACAAGTTTTTTAAAATATACGAATTTCTAAATTTCCAAAAATTAAAAATTCATTCTTTTAATTAGAGATTCTCTAAAAGTATTGACAAGAATGCTTTTTTAATTCATCATTAAATTATGGAAGATCCTGCCAATACCACCTCGTTGTCGTTTCCTTCTGACCCAACTGCCGGAAGATTGCCGGATCTTTCTTCTTCAAAAACGTCTTCTCCTCCTTTGCCAGGGACGAGTGCTCCTGAGCCTAAGCCAGAGCAGACGAACAGTCCGCCGCCGCCAACTTTTGTTTTTCAAAAAACAGATGCTGGTGGTTCAGCAACAAGGAAAAGCAAAAAGCCCTTTTTAATTGGGGGAGCGATTTTGGTTTTAGTTTTAGGGTTGGTTGGAGGAACGGTTCAGCTATTGAAAAGCCAGAGGCTAAGTTTAGTCCAGAAGGCGGCTCAGTGGGAAGGGAAATTGATTTGTATGCCGGTGGACGACAGCGGGAATTTAACAAACGAAAAGTATAAGTATTCAAGGATAAAGGTGATTAATAATACAACTGTGGCAATTCCTATTTGGATTCAAGAAAATGAATGTCCTATGCAGGAAAACTTACCCCCTGGTTATGTTTGCAATGACTATAAAAGTAGAAGAAACGACACGGTTGGGGTAGGTGAGTCAAAGATTTATTCAATGGAAGTTTCTTGCCAAAAGATAGGCCAGTTGGATATTAAGCGAGACAACGACCTTTCCCCTCAGTGTTTTAATACGGTTGATAATAGAGAATGGGATGGAGGAATTGCCTTTACCATAAAAGCCAATACTACTCCCTGTTGTCCACAAATTAATCTGACAGTTAGTCCTTCAACTGCCAAATCGGGAGAAACCATTACTTTTGCCGCCTCTAGTTCTAAGGCCTTAGCGTGTATAAATTTGTCTACAACGGGGGGAATCAGTGGAGCTTTGAGGAATTTTCGGATAGAGGATCAATATGTCTGGAAATGGGATGCCACTGCTGGTAGCGCCGGTACTTATACAGCAACCGTTACCGGAAACACTCAAGATTCAGGAACAGGAGATTGTCCTCAAAGAGCAGTGGGTAGTTGGTGTGAGACAAAGGCAAATTTTACAATTGGTACTGCTCTACTGCCAACCCCGACCAGTAAGCCAACCAGTACGCCAACACCGTTGCCTGCTTGCGTGAATGTTCAAGTCAGCGCCACGGGTGGAGACTTGAATAATCTGAAAATTGGAGACAGCTTAACTTTCAATGTTACTTTTAGCGGCACGGTTGAGGATGTTGGCGTGGT